>JYMV01048094.1_pt1 | contig 11722 bp, 6 predicted proteins | sample 338911 | NCBI WGS metagenome assembly JYMV01 (sample SAMN03354496, study PRJNA234377) | hydrothermal vent metagenome | biome: Deep sea; feature: Hydrothermal plumes at the Eastern Lau Spreading Center, Western Pacific Ocean; material: Seawater | place: Tonga | collected 2009 | depth 2000 m m
TGTGTGGCCGTGGTATTCAAAAATAGCCCCCATTTCATGGCTTGTCGCCAGCTGCCTGAGGCGCAGGGGCGTCTTTTGGAATTGGCCATGCACGCACTTCTTTTTCGCCAGCAGTGTAAAACGTGCTTAAACCGAGCAGCGTGTTAAGAGCACGAGCAAGTGGCCCTACAGCTGGTTCTGAAAGCCCCATTGACTGAAGCATTTCTTTTTGGTCATCTTTTTCTAATTCTGCAATTTCTGATTCTAAAGTCGCGCAGACAGTAATGCTTTCGCCACCATTTTCTTTTGCGTATTTTTCAACAAACTTAGCGTGTTCAGTTTCACCATTAACATCATCTTCAGAAACATTCGCAACATACAACATCGGTTTCGATGTCATGATGCCGTAACTTTTAAGAATTGCGCGATCGCTTTCATCCCATGTGCCTTCGCGCGCTGGTTTTTCTTCTTCAAGGAGTGCATTCACTCGAGTTAAAACATCAACTCTTTTTTGCGCTTCTTTATCACCATGCTTTGCAGTTCTGCTTGCTTTATCAATCGCTCCCTCTACAACGACCATGTCAGCAACGATAAGTTCGCTGTCCATTGAAGCGATGTCGCTAGCGGCATCGCAATCGTCAAAACATTTCACAACTTGGCAAAGTGCATCAACATTACGAATGTGAGCAAGCACTGCATTCAGGTTTGAACCCCCAGATGGCACACCCGGAAGATCGACAACTTGAAGGGTGGCTGGAATTACTTTTTGAGTAACAATAAATTCAGTTATTTTTGCAAGACGAGGGTCAGGAATTGGAGCAATCCCAACGTTTGGTTTCATACTGCCAACCTGAACACTAACGCTGTGCGCTGTTAGGGCTGTAAATAGCGTTGTTTTGCCAACGCCTTGTAATCCAATTATTCCGCATTCCATTTCAGTCAAATCTCCTTAGAATCGAGATATTGTACCAATGATTAGGGTCTGACTCCATGGGGTCAGTACCTAAGGGTTCAGGCCCTAGGATCCTAGACATTAATAGAGGTTAGTTTCAAACGCGAAACTCGAGTAAGGGTACATTATGGAGAATGATTGCAATGATTACAGGATTGATAGTATCGTTACTACTTGGCGGGGCGGATTTTCAAAAACAACTGGATCTTGCGGGTTCTAATAGACTTGAAATTGAATTGGCAATTCACGAAGTGCCAGATTCTCAAAAAGCGGGGATGGCATGGTTGTTAACACATATGCCGGAAGAAGATTTAAAAATTCTCTCGGGCGAATTTTTGTTGACGAATTGCAACTTGGCGTATGAAGCATGGAAGAATGCACCATGGGCGGATCAAATTACCGAAGAAATATTTTTTGACACAATCCTTCCATACGCAAATGTAAATGAACGGCGTGATAATTGGCGGGGAGATTTTCATGACAAGTTTATTGAGTTAGTTTCAGAAGCTAAAACACCCACCGAAGCCACGATTTTATTAAATAAAAACATTTTTGATTTAGTAGATGTTAGTTACTCAACGGAAAGACCAAAGGCAGATCAATCACCGTTTGAGAGTATCGAAGCGGGTATGGCTTCGTGTTCTGGATTAAGCATCCTGCTTGTGGACGCGTGCAGAAGCGTGGGAGTCCCCGCTAGGTTCGCTGGTACACCTCTTTGGTACAACGAAAGCGGGAATCATTCATGGGTTGAATTTTGGGATGATGGTTGGCATTACACCGGTGGTGCTGAGCCAACGGGAGATAAAGTAGATGTGTCTTGGTTTGATGATTCTGCTTCTAAAGCAACAAAAGGACATTCCCTACATGCGATTTTCGCAGTTACTTGGAACACTAGCGATAAACATTTCCCACTCGTTTGGTTGCCTGATGTAAAAACGTACGGTGCAATTGATGTAACGGATAGATATACAAAATCTAAAGTTTCTGAACTTGTGCCAATTCGATTTCGTGCAACAAACAAAGAAGGAACTAGGGTGCCCGTTTATGTTGAACTAAAAAACGCAGCGGGCGAATTGTTATACGAGGGAATAACAAATAAAGAAAGCGCTGATGCAAATGATCACTTAACTTTTTTTCTTCCTAAAGGCGATGCGATTAAGGTGCATACAAGTAATAGCGAATCTGAAATTACGGTTGACGCTGAATCGATAATTGAATTAGAAGCAGACAAACTATCAAAACAAGGAGCGCTTCGATTTGCTTCACAAGTTTGGCAACAGCGAGCAAAAGCCATCAAAGATGATCGAGCATCAGAGATGGAATCCATGGAAATTTCTTACCAAGATAAAATAATGCCAATCTGGTTTACTACATATGGCAATGCGCCTTTTGGCGAAAAGTCTCTTTGGATTTCAATGCACGGTGGTGGTGGCGCACCTGCTGAAGTTAATACATCTCAGTGGGAAAATCAAAAAAAACTTTATACCCTCGAAGAAGGTGTTTACCTTGCACCTCGTGCACCAACGGACACTTGGAATCTATGGCACCAATCTCACATTGATCCGATGTTTGAACGTCTTATCGAAAACATGATTGTTTTCGAAGGAGTAGATCCTAACCGTGTGTATATTATTGGCTACAGTGCGGGCGGCGACGGCGTGTATCAACTCGCGCCTCGAATGGCTGACAAACTTGCAGCAGCTGGAATGATGGCGGGGCACCCAAATGAAACTGTTCCAGACGGCTTGTTGAACATTGGGTTTGCGTTGCATGTTGGTGGTAAGGATTCCGCGTACGACCGAAATATGATTGCGGCTCAGTGGAAAGACAAACTTGAAACATTGCAAAAGACAGATCCATCGGGTTACGCGAATCAAGTAGTCATACACGCTTCAAAAGGGCACTGGATGGATTTTGAAGAAGCAAAAATGCTTCCTTGGTTAGGCTCTTTTGAGAGGAATCCATACCCATCTAAAATTGTGTGGGTTCAGGACGATGTGTTGCACGAACAATTTTATTGGTTGTCAGTAGAAGAACCAAAAGAGAGAACAAAAATAGTTGTGTCAGTGGATGGTCAGACAATAACTTTTCTTGAATCCGACGTGCAGCAAATTACTATGTATTTGAATGATGAAATGTTGGATGTAGATAAACCTGTCGTGGTGAAATACAAAGAAAAAGTTATCGGGACTTTTGATGTTACTCGACAAAGAATTGTTATTCAAGATACATTAAGAGACGCAGGTGATTTTTATACAGCATCGATTAAGGTAAATCTTCCGCTGTAATTCACGTTTAATTTGCAGTCGGTATTTTGCTTAGTTCGTTTTCTAGATTAGCAATTGCTGTTTTGATTGCTTGTAGCGTTGCTGCGTAATAATGTTCTGTGTGATAAAAATATTTCGCGACTTCAGCATCGAGTAAGTGAACTTGCTTTGGGTCTTGGTCGGGGATTAAAACATACTGGCCAACATGAAATTGATCTAAGGCAAGCGCTTCTGAGCCATTGTTTAATTCCACAATGTCCTTTAGTGCAACGGCTCTTCTAAGACGTTGAATATCTTTTGCACTATGAATGACAATGGATGAACGAGATTTGCCTGAAGGCGAATCTTGGTTGAGAGTAAGAAGCAATTCTTTCCACTGCGCCTCATTCTTGCAGGATAATAACTGGACATAAGGAACAGTTTCACCTTCTTCAAAAATAATTGCTAGTGCTTTTTGTTGGGCATCGTTGAAGAATTGGTTTGCGTCTGAACTTCCTGAAGCTTTTGCCATCGCTTGATCTAGAAACCCAATCCCCATTCCGCTTGAAAGTTCATTCTTAAAGAACGCAAGCCTAGAAGCAGGAATTGAAGTTTCAAGTTTTTGTTTCTTGATTATTTCATACACCATGCGAGTAACGAGTATTGATTCACCTGGGAAGTGCCCACCCTTAAAAACAGAGAACGCAGGGTTATTTGCGTAGGTGTAATCCTTTGCAATTTTTTGTTCCGCAATGTTACGGTAAACTTGTAGCTGTTCATTTGTTTCAATGAACGCGAGGTCGAATACATCGTCTTTACGAATTCGATATGAATCTCTGAATAAAACATTACCCGTTGAATCAAATCGCTTGTCATCTTTAGGCATTGCGCTTAATGCCCTGTTATTTACAGGCAATACATGCGGAGTTAATACAATGATGACCTCTGTTCTTGTTGACGTTGTTCGCTCTGATTGAAACAAGCCCCCAATTAATGGAATGTCTGCAAGAAGTGGAACCTTGTCTAAAATTGTGTGCTGTTCCTTATTCACTAAGCCACCAATAATGAATGGTGTGTCGTTTGGTATTCGACCGTACGTTTGGACACGTCTACTTGAGATAGTTGGAGCTGAGGCGAGTAAAATATCATTCGCATCGCGAATTTCAAGGTCAGCACCCGGCACCGTAGACGACACGATAGTGTCAATTAGCATGCTGACTTCTTTGCCATCAGCAGAAATTCTTGGTCGAATATTGAGCATGATTCCGATGGGCAGGTACTTAAAATTGAACGAAAGCATGTCAGCATTTGTAATGCCTGCTGTGCTAGTAGCAATTGGAATATCCTGCCCAACTCGAATAGTTGACTGTCGATTATTCAGTGTTAGTACGCTAGGTCGAGATAGTATTTCTGCCTTACCATCTCGAAGTAATGCACGCAAACTCATTCCCAAAATCCACTGGCTGGTGGCTTCAAAAGGTCTGCTTAAATCTATGCCAGTTACACTTGCAGAAAGAGAGTCATTATTCGTGCCAGCATTTAATTTGCCGATGGAGAATAAAACATTGTCGGGGCTGTCTGCCAGATTCCAATCGATGCCTAGGTCTTTTAATCCATCTTCATTAATTTCTAGCACCATTCCCTCGATAAATATTTGTCGAGCAGGGCGGTCGATATAAGTATCTAATAATCTTTTAATTTCGCTGAAATGTTCGGGATGTGCTTTATCGAAAAAGACTAGTAATTGTGTGGTTGGAGAACCTACCATCGTTGAAGTTAACGCAGATGCAGTGTTTGGAACCATTGACATACCAAACGCACCACTCGATACATCTCCTCCTACAAGCCCTGTTTGTTCTGGCGTTGGATCAGGAATTAGTGCTACATATGGAAGCGATGTCCAATCAATTGAAGTAGGTATTTCTGATGGTTTTAAGTAGGTTGTGATTCCGAAACCACGAAGCAGTTCGATAGCAGTTGGTGAATCAATATAACTAAGTTGTATTAATTCTGTACCAAGATCACCTATGTGTAATGATGATCTTCGCAGTGCTAGTGAAGCGAGAGAGTCGGTAACAAACTGTTGCATTGAATCAATGTCGTTATTACGAGAAAGATCATCTCCAGCAATAGAAATTCCTTCAGTCCAAATATGCGGTGGTTGTGAAAGAAAAACTTTGTAACCGATGCGAATAATCTGGGTTGATTCTTCAGATTTTTTTGCTATCGAAAGATGTTCCGTAACTCCGTCTGGTGGAACAGACAACACTCCGTCTAGGAATTTACTTGAAGTTGAATAACCAGACAAGTTATATTTTGTAGCAACGAGTTCAATTAATTCGCCAATCTCAGTTGTATTCATCGAATCAAGTTGAATAAAGAGTTGATTTGATTCAACCTCTTTTCGTATTGGAACGAGTGCTGCAATTTCCGATGGCGTAACGACAATAGGTGGGGTAGTTAGCGGAATTTGATCTGCGTAAGTAGTAATACTAATTGTATCGCCAATGACTTCATCAATTGCATTCGCTAATTCTGAAAAGTCTACTTCGTCATCAGTATCTAAAACAATGACATTGCTCTTTGGTTGGTCCATTGACAACATGCTCGTTGTAGTTGTCGTTGAGCACCCGAAAAATAACGATGTTGCAAGTAACAGCATTCCAAGTTTTGTAGTTGGATGTTTCATCGATATTGGTTTTCTGCTTTTAGACTGAGTAATTGTTTTGTTTTCCAAAGTGACAACGCGGTGAACAAATTGAAGAATTGCGGGGTCATGCGTTACTATTATGACGGTTCTGCCTGTCATGTGGTCGAGTACCGCCTTGATTATTTGTTTTGATGCGCTTGCCTCGATTGAAGCGGTGATTTCATCAATAATTAACGTCTGCGGCTTTCGAACGAGTGCTCTTGCTAAGTTAATTCGTTGTTTCTGACCATGGGATAGTTCAACTCCTTGGTCGCCAATTCGAGTGTCGTATCCCTTTGGTAGGCCGTCAATGATTTCGTGTGCGCCTGTAAGTTTGCATGCTTTGATAATTTCTTGCGCTGTTGCACTTGGTTTTGCATATCGTAAGTTATCTAGAATTGTAGAGTTAAACAAAAAAGCATCTTGGAATGCAACGCCAAACATCCCTCGGACATCTTGTAATCGCATATCTTTTATGTCATGTCCACCAATCGTAATTTTTCCAGAGGTAGGATCATTAAACCGTGGCAACAAGCTAACAAGAGTACTTTTGCCACCACCACTTGGGCCTGTAACTGCAATGTGTTCGCCTGCATCAATGCATAGATTTACATTTTTTAGTACCGGCGTATTTTTATCAAATGCAAAATAGACATTTTTTAATTCAATCGGGCCAACAAGATGAATCGTCTGCGTTCTAGTTCGCATGTCATACGCAATTTCGTCCACTGGTTCGTCGAGCATTTCTAACACGCGACTTACACAGGCTGAGGTTTGCGAAAAGTGCCCAGTACCACTGATTATTTCTAAAACTGATGGATATAGCATTCGCACGTACCAAAAGAACATTAAGAATAAACCAATCGTCATACTGCCGGCATACACTTCCGAAGCGCCGTAACCAAGAAGTAGAACAGTCCCCACGCCTACAAACAAATCTGCAATAACTTTTTGTGTGAATTGAAATCGTTTCGTTTTGATTTGGTCTTCGCGTCCAGCGCGGATAGTTTCCAAGAATGATTCTGATTCTCGTTTTTCAGCTGAAAAACCTTTAATAACTTGCGCGCCCATAAAAGTTTCAACAAGACTTCCATGTGCTTCGGCTAAATGTTCTTGTGCTCGGTTATGGCTGTCGCGAATTGGAAGATAGAATTTTTTATATGTCCATAAGTGAAAAGGTAAAACAATCGTACTTGCAAGTGCTAGTCTCCAGTTCACGATGTACAACAGAATTAAGAGTATTTGAAACTCGATCGTGTACCTAAGTAATGTCGGCAATTTGTCTTGAATGAAAGTTTGAATTTTGAACGTGTCATCCATCACTCTCGAACTAATTTTCCCCGGTAAATTTGATTTGTAAAAATCCATGCCAAGCTGTTGCATGTGGTCAAACAGTCTCTGTCTAAGGTCGAAACAAACGTGCTCACTCACTCGCACAGAAATCATACGGCTAATAAAAAAAAGCACATTTCGCATCACGTAAATTATGCAAAGCGATACAAGAATTATGGTGAGCAATTCCCAACCGCCGTTTTTGTCAGCAAGAGCAGGGAAAACATCGTCAACTAATAGAGATAGTGCCCACGGTAATACCATGTCAGCAATAGCTAAGAACCCGACAAGTATTACGACAATTGTTAGTTGCCCACTCCATGGTCGAATGAGTTGGCTAAAACTTCGTAAACCGTTGCTTTCCCTTTGCCCTGACATGTCCCCATCCTAGCATGAAAATGGTGATTTTCAGCCTATAAATTAGAGTTCTGCTCTTGATTAATAAGAATACAATCACCTTTATGCTCTCAATATTAACGTCGGCTGTTTTTGCCCTAGCACCAATTACTATTTCAGACCCCAAACTTGACTGGTGGAGGAACGAGCGCTTTGGCATGTTTATACATTGGGGGTTGTATTCCGTTCCGGCTGGCTCGTGGAAAGATAGAGGAACAGGGCACGCAGAGTGGATTCGCACAACTGCAAAAATACCACTTGCTTCGTATGACGAATTGATACACGAATTTAACCCAATGAAATTTGATGCAGATGCGTGGTGCGAAATGGCGAACGACGCGGGCATGGGTTACATCGTAATTACAAGTAAACACCACGATGGGTTTTGTTTATTTGATTCCGAATTAACTGAGTTTGACATTATGTCTACTCCGTTTAAGCGCGACATCATGAAAGAACTTGCAGAAGCAGCACCAAAACATGACATTCGAATGAGTTGGTACCACTCGATCATGGATTGGCATCATCCTGATTATTTGCCTCGTCGAAGTTGGGAAATAGAACGAAGTGTTGAAGGGGCAGATATGAATTCATATCGAGAATTTCTGCACGGTCAAGTAACTGAATTATTGACGAATTATGGACCAATTGGAATTATGTGGTTTGATGGCGAATGGGAATCAACATGGAGAGGTTCATACGGAAAAGAACTGTATGAATTGTGTGTCGCACTTCAACCAAATGTTATTGTGAATAATAGGCTTGGTGCTCGAGGTGGGATGGAAGGCATGACCGGAATGGATGGTTATGCAGGCGGATATGGCGGGGATTACATGACGCCCGAGCAAGAAATACCCGATGCAGTTGCGAAGGGAATCGACTGGGAAACATGCATGACAATGAACGATCGGTGGGGATACAACTTACTTGACAAAAATTTCAAATCAACAACAGATTTGATACAAAAATTGTCAGATATCGTTTCGAAGGGTGGGAACTTTTTACTCAACATCGGTCCAAAACAAGATGGTACCTTCCCAGAAGAATCGATTCAAAGATTGTCAGAAATTGGCGACTGGATGGATATTAATGGCGAAGCGATTCATGGGACTGTTGGCAGCCCGTTTGAAAATTTAGACTGGGGCCGAGCAACGCAGAAGTTTCATGCTGACACGACAACTCTGTACATGCATGTTTTTGATTGGCCAATTGATGGGAAGTTAGTAATTCCTGGCCTTGCGGGTGAGGTTACAAGCGCCAGAATTTTGGGTGGGCAGGAAGCTACATTTATTGTTGGGGATGGAGAAGTACTGGTTTCAATACCAAAGACGATGCCAAACGAGCACATCGGAGTTGTTGCAGTAGAAGTCCAAGGAAAACCAGTGATTTATGAATCTCCCTCAATTAATTCTGGTGCAACTGAATTTGTTCATTCAACTACAGTCACACTTAATGTAGGTTCAGAAGAGTTAGATATTAAGTATTGGTTAAATAATAATCGGGCTTTGTTTACGTACACAGCGCCGATCCATCTGGAACGAACAACAACTATACATGCGCAGAGTTTCGACGGAAATGCTTCGGTTAGTCCTGTTATTTCTAAGACATTTACTAAAGTTGAAGTTTTGCCTGCTGTTTTATTGCATTCAGTTCAGGATGGTTTTTTACGTAAACGAGTTTATAAAGGAAATTGGGATGCGCTTCCAGTTTTTTCAAAATTAAAACCTAGTTCCATGGAGCAAGTTTCCACTATTGAAGCTCCCGAAGGTGAATGGGTTGCATTTGCGTTTGATGGCTATGTGCGAATTGACTCGTCAGATATGATCGAATTTAGTTTGCTCAGTGACGATGGTTCTAGATTGTTAATTGACGACAGAGTAGTCATAGATAACAATGGTTTGCATGGACCTGAAGAGAAACGTGGCGTTGTGCCGCTAGCGGCTGGTTTACATACATTTCATCTAGAGTGGTTTAATAAATCTGGCGGAGCAACTTTGCAAGTAAAAATGGGCGTTCTTGGGAAAGCACTAAAAACAATTAAACCTTCTTTTTTCGCGGTTGACTAAATGAAACTTTCATTTGTTATCCCAGCATGGAACGAAGAAGAATTAATTGGTGAAACGATTGCATCGATTCAACGTTCAGCGAGTAAATTCGAGTATGAAATAGTTGTTGCAGATGACGCTTCCGATGACAACACAGCTGAAATTTCAAAACAGTTAGGCGCAGTAGTTGTTTCTTGCAATAACCGGCAAATAGGGCTTACACGGAATGATGGAGCAAAAGTTGCAACGGGTTCTATTTTGATTTTCGTTGATGCAGACACACTAGTTTCCGAAGATGTCATTAACGAGACAGTAGAGGCAATTGAAAACGGCGTAATAGCAGGCGGGAGTTTCCCCACTTTTGAAGGCGATATTAAAATAGTAGCAAGAATACTCACTCCTGTAATACGAACGGCGTTCTATATATTACGACTTGCAGCAGGGGCGTATTTGTTTTGTACTGTTGAAAGTTTCAAAAAATCTGGCGGTTTCGACCCGAAGTTTTTTGCAGCAGAAGAAGTACATTTAGTTAAAAAGTTACATAAATTAGGCAAATTCAAAACTTTAAAAACAAGAGTGGTTACTTCAGGCAGAAAATTTAGAACGCATTCGTCGATGGAAATACTATCAACATTAATTTTAGTATCAATCCCCGGTATACGAAAAATTAAGAAACGAAAAAACTTATGGTATGGGCCACGTAAAAAGGAACAAGATTGAGGGCAAAAAACACTCGCTACAATAATTTGCTCAAAGCAATATTCTATTTCCCGTTGGACTGAATTACCGTTTAATTCTAAAGAAGTTTTCGGTTCTATGTGAGCGACTGTAAAGGGGACTGTTCGGGGGTTTACATTTAGAACCACTACAATTTCCATGGTCTTTGGAACTTGGAAAGTTGTTAATTCCTCGTAGTAGTTTTTGAATCGATCCACTGTACGATGTCATTCGCGTGCCAGCCGAAGGACATAAATAAACCAAGGTGCCCACTGGGGTAAATCCACCTTTCAGGCTTGCCGGCACGTTCCCAGAGCAAATCTCCATTTTTTGCTGGTACAACAGCGTCCCATTTTGCATGAATGATAAGTGTATTTTCATGCGGTAATTCCGCCGCAAGGAAATAGGGGTCACGTGATGGCGTTGCTAAATATTTTGCATTCATAGCATAAAGTTCATCACTTGAAAATGATGCGCCTTCGAGGTCTGTAAATTTCCAATTTGTAAAAGCTCCATCTTGCACGATGTCAAACATATTCGCGCCACCAGCAACTAGTACGACTGCATCGACTTCGTCTTGCATTTCGTAAAAGACAGCGGGTGTATTCAACGCGCCTGCGCTTATGCCAATCAATACAAGGGGCGCATTCGGCAATGTTGGAAGTTGTTGTGACATTCGTTTGCGTATCGCTTTGGTTGCAGCAATGACTTGGCAATATTTCGTTTCGAATATTTCTATTGCAGATGTGATTGGGTCATGTACTCGTAGTTGTACTTTCATACTGTACTCAGGAACATTTAATACTGTGTATAAATAGACGACTGCCCAATCGTCTTTTAGTAATTCTGCACCTAAAGTTTTAGACGATGGTTGCATTCCGCCTAATCCGCAAAGAATGATAGCAAGGCCTCGGGGTTCACCTTTTGTATTCCACGACGCTCTGTATACGATGCCTCCATCAGAGTTGATATGTATAGCATTAAGTTCGTCGGGGAAAAAGGAGTCCATCTCTGGCGCAATTTCCGATTGTTCATTCCAGCAGCACCATCTTCCAAGACTGTCTTGGACACCTCGCCGCGGTATGTAATTTAAAAAATAGAGAACGCCTTGGTCTCCTGTGGAAAACTGTACATCTTCAATTTCTCTTTGACTTTGTGCTCCGTAAATTCCTCCGTTTTTATGCGTAAATTCGAATTCAACAAGTTCGGGAGCTAGTTCATTGTCTACCTCAAAATCAATTAATCGAATATTTGGTAATAGGGAATTGTTTGAATCAGGGAATGACTGGAATGAGCAAGTGGATATTGGAATTTCACTAAAACTTTAGGTGCAGAATTACTAAAAGACGATTGGGCAGTCGTCTAT
>JYMV01034720.1_pt1 | contig 11721 bp, 9 predicted proteins | sample 338911 | NCBI WGS metagenome assembly JYMV01 (sample SAMN03354496, study PRJNA234377) | hydrothermal vent metagenome | biome: Deep sea; feature: Hydrothermal plumes at the Eastern Lau Spreading Center, Western Pacific Ocean; material: Seawater | place: Tonga | collected 2009 | depth 2000 m m
GGTAGGAGTACTTGAACTATTAGAAACATAATAACCCGTTACGCCTATTCCATCTGTGACTGTCAGTGTGAGTGTCACGCTGCTGGAATTAGTAGATGATGCCCCACTGTTGATTGAAACAGAACCGGTGGGAGCGGTTTGGTCGCTAATGATCATATCGTTATCGGCAACAGAAATATTTCCCGCAAAATCCCGTAACCAGGCATAAACGGTTTTTGTGCCTTCTCCGGAACTCATAGTGAAATTCGCTGTCCCACTGTATGTGGTCGCGGAACTCACACTTGTCCATCCGGAATCAGATAAATCCGGAGTAGTTGCACTTTCCGATGAATAATGTCCTGTCACTCCAACTGCATCAGATGCCGTCAAACTGAGCGTGACAATTTGTGAGTTGGTGGCAATGTTTCCCGTATCGACGCTCAAAGAAGTACTTGAGGGAGAAGTCACATCGTAAATAATAGAGTCGCTTCCCTTGTCGGAAAGGTTGCCTTTTTTATCCTGAAACCACACATAAAAGGAATGTGTTCCTTCAACTGGGGAAATAGAAGCTGTAAATTGGGTTGATACGCTATTAGAACCATCGAGATTTAACCATCCGGTTGAGTTAGATAATGGAGTGGTAGAAATGTCAGAAAAATAGTAATGTGCAACACTTACTAAGTCACTTGCTTTTAGTGAAACTTGAACTAACGTTTGGTTGGTTGAAATATTGTCGATGTTGATGAGCAGAGTTCCCTCTGGAGAAGTGAAGCCGTCTGCCTCACCCAAATCTGAGGTGACATGTCCCCGATTCAAAGCATTTTCCAACACAGGATCATCATTGGCACAGGCTACGAACAGCAGTAAAAATACCGCAAACCACAGGATGTTTCTGCATCGTGAAAGATGCGAATTATGGATAGAAATCTTCATTTGCGTTATTTTATTTAAAGCCTATTTTTTAAGTCTGTAATTGCATTGTTGAGGGCATTGAACGGACGAAAAGCCTCTCTGCTTTGATAGCCCAGCGTAAAACCGATTCGGTTTCCACTGGCAGCGGAAATTCCGGCTTTTGCTTCAAGAAAAAGCGAATTTTCCTGGAACCACCACGGGAGCCAGCGTGCGAAATTGTATCCTCCCTCCAGAACTGGAGAACTGCGCCGTGCCGAGATGTTGGCAGGAGTGCCTTGTAAAGTGTGAATCGCGCTTTCCCAGCCCACGGCATAAAACCAATCCGGATCCCTCTGGGGAGTATATAAAAATCGGGTAATTGTGCTGGAAACACCGCTCACAGTATAAAGTTTTGTCCCGTCAAAAAGATACAATGGCGTACCCGGCTTTAATATTTCACCGTGACCGCTGACCTGTTCAAAGGAAAAATATCGTTTTGCCGGAAAGGTGCTTAGAATAAGCCTGAAACCGTTGAGTGCGTACGCAAACTTGATTCCTTTGTCGGATTTACCTTTGAGCTCTGCTTCTCCTTGTTCGTAGGCCAGAGCCACTCCAAAACGAATCCCGACTTTGTCAGGTGCATAAATATCCATTGCCGTTCTTGGAGCGATGTCTTTATTCATTTGACACCAAATCAAAGATGCCTGTTTACGAAGAACTTCACGATTTCTTAATTGTGTTGATGAATTAATTTTACCAACATTTTTCTCATACTCTTCGACCCTCTTGTTGTATCGTTCCAGCGCACTTGCTCGATTGTGTGTGGTAGTTTTATCGACACCAATATTTAAATCAATTGTGACGGGAGTTGTTTTTTCTTCGTGTACCCATACCCCGTGTATCTCTATATCATGCATCACATCATTAAAACCGTAGCCTCTCATTTGTGAAGCAAGGTTTACCACATCTTTTGAAATCAATTTCAGGCCTATGCTTTCACAAAGCAATTTTGCATAACTTCGGCTTCTCGTAAAGAGACGAAAAGTATCTTCTTTGAAAAACACATCATTTTCTGCAGTGCTCCATCCGGGACATGCTCCTGAAAAAACACACTGCTGCAGCAATGGCCAGTCTGCCTCCGCATCAGTTTGAACGGGCAGATATTCTGAAGAACTTCTCTGGATCACGGTAAACTCACTCATCTGCCACAAAGGTTTTAGCACCAACCGGACAAGTACTTTCATGATTTGCTCAGATGGATCAATGGAGGTGTCAATTTCTTCCTCATACCATTCGGCAAAGGCTTGTCCGTTGGGCTGTAAAATTACGCGGTAACCCTCCAAGGTTACCGTGCTATTGTCTCTGGTTTTGTAACGCAGCCGCACGGCCAGCTCCAGTCCCGGCTCACGATATTGATTATTTTCCAAAATTCCTGCAACTCGCTCCGAGTCTACAGTTCCATCTATTTGAACGGCGGTGGATTTGATGGAACCCCACTCCGCATCGTGGCTGTATCCGGTCACAAAACGCAGATATTGAGTGCCACCCAAGGCATCAATGTAGCTTTCTGGAAGACAGCATTCCGGAGAATTGGCCAATTTTTTGAGGGAGTCGGCAAGTATTACTGTCAGTTCAGATTCCAGTTCAAGACCCGTTTCATAAACCGGACCCAGCAAGGTCAGTACCGGAGCATTTTCACGGGGCGGCCATGTATAATCGTTAGCAAAACTGCCTGCAGGAGTGCAAATAAAACCGATTGCAAGCATTGCAACTGCTTCCAAAAATATCTTTACATATTTCTGACTCTGAGTTGTATTCTGAAAAATCACTATCCCATCTCTGACATATTGAGTTGCCGGGGAAGACGGAAACGCACCACAAAGGCACTGAAAACGGCAACACAAATCGGAGTCAATACGAAAACCGCAACAAACAACATGGGCGGCCACTCAGTGAAAAAATGTTCAAAGGGAATCCAGCCTTGAACTTGAATCAAGAGCCGTCCACTCCACGCCAAGAGCATTCCCACCGAAGCCACGACGACCCCCAAAATCCCGCCACCGAGCATAAACCCAAAGGTAACTTCGAGGCGGGATACGCCCATTAACCGGAAAGTTTCAATCACAACGCGTTTGAATTCCAATAAAAGCAAAAAGCCAAAAAACAAAATGATTCCGGACAAAGTCAACGTAATTCCGGCAATCCCTAAGGCCAGCCAACGGGCTTGTTCCGAAAGACTGGTGGCCAGCTTCATTTTTTTGTTGCGGTAAAGATTTTCAATGCGGTATTGCTCTCCAGTTTCACGAGGAACTTGTTGCATCACCTTATCAATTTTCTGTTCAAGAAAATCCGTTTCCTGACGTGTGTATGTGGAAAATTCAAGGCTCTCCGCCACCTCATCCGGATTCCAACCAACGGCTTTCCAATCGAGAATTAAAAGCGGATAATCCGTCATCATTCCGGTCTCAATGGGACATTTCGAAAAGAGAACGGGCATGGCGTTTCCCCCAAAAACATCGGCTTGAAGGGTGGTGTTTTGAGCGGCATTGAAATCAAGCAATGTCAAAAAAAGCAGGGCATTCCCAAAAGCCTGTGCATTTTTGTCAACCGTACATTCACTTGAATTGACAGCCATTTTTTGCATCAAATAGTCCCTGTCTTGCAAGATCACCTGCACTTGGCGCTTCCAGATTTTTCCGGATTGTTTCAGTTCCAGCGGAATCGGGCCTCGGCTTTGCCAGACGGGCGAGGAGGAAAAGCCGGAATTTTCGGTTTCCCACTGTACACTGAAACGCCGGAGATAGCCTGAAGACTCCTGAGTTTCCAATACAAGGCTGCCGCGTAATCCAATCAGGGAGCGCTGTAAAAAGGACTGGTAACTGGTTAGAATATTTTCGATCAGCAAATTCCCGGCAATAGCCAACCCAAGACCGCCGAGCAGTCCAAGGCCCAAACCAAATAAAATGATGGGGTCGACTTGTTTGAAGAGGACACGATTGAAAATAAAAGAACGCATTATTAAGGTTTTAGGTTTTGTGTTCAGGGTTCAAAGCGCAGCATCAAGCTCCGTGACTATAACTTCTACTTCAAAGAAATCCTGGTATTCAAAATTACCTTCAAAAAAATCAACGACAGAACACTGTACAAGATAAACATTCCACCGTTCCAATAGAAAAAAGGCAGCAAGGGTAACTCCGGAGATTCTACCGGAGACATGGCTTGCACTGAAAGGAGTAATTGTTCGTTGAGCGTATCGTAACCAGACATAAACAGGAGTGCCGCGAGACCCGCCCCGCCAAGCAGTGAAATTTCGGTGATGGAAGCCAGCATCCAGTAAAATGTCCGTTTTGAAACTCCGAGCAGGAGCAAAATGGCAATTGAGTTGCGCTTGGTCATAAAGGCGCGGTAAATGCCCAGCATTCCTGTAATCGCCGATAGTGTCAAAATTGCCACGGCAATGATCCAGAAAATTGAGTCGAAAACACGAAATAATTTTTGCTGGCGGTTCTGTCCATCCACCCAGCTGCTGACACGGACTCCGGAATCGAGCAGTTTGCTGATGCTATCGCGAACAATTTGCAAACGATCAAAATTTTTGACCCGTGCATGAAGCCCTTGGATTGCTTGTTTTTCCAGAATTATTTGTGCCAATGGTAAACTTAGAAACATTCGGGGTGTATCAATCATATCATTCAGCACGGCCACAATCCTGATTTCACTCAACGATGTTCCACTTTCAATGTCCTGCACAAGAAAGCGATTGATTTTTCCGGGACTCGGCGCAAACAAGTTAATCATGGCCCGATTTACGACCACTTCATTTCTACCAATCATCAATTGTGCTGCCAATTCACGTTCAGTCATTGCGTTTTCATGTTCGTTGATCAGAGAAGTGGCTTGATCGATTGGAATGGCAAATGGATGACGGCTCAAGTCAATTCCAGTGATTTCTACCGGAGCTTCAAAACGGTACGTTCCCACCATCCCTACACCCAAGGCCTCAATGAGTAAAGGACGTGTTCCTCGTGTAAACAGAGAGTAAGACTCGATTTCCTGAGAGTTTGAAAACACGCTTTGGAGCGCACTTTGTTTTGAGTAATCTGAAGTTTCTCCAGCAATCCATTCTGCAGTCAGATGCGGAGTCGAATTGGAAAAAGACGCGCTTATGCCATAAGAATAGAGCAAGCGAATGGCTATCAGGACCATCAGCACTAAAAAGGAAATTCCGCTCAACAAGACCTGAAAAATCGGTGTACGATGAAACAATTTGAACAGGACTGAGTACATTTTTTGATTTTAATCAATAACTTAAAAAAGCGGTATATGATCACAGCAAGGCTAGCTGTTAGTCTGCCCTTGTGAATTTAAGGGGGGGCATTCCAGGCACAGCGAAAGCCCAAATGCGCAAAAGCCTCTTCAGGTTTGGCACGGTTACGCAACGTCGGATCAAGCAAAACGGCTTCTGAGTTTTCATACTGCAAATCGACGTTTTGGTAGCTGCCGCCACGGAAAATTTTCCAGAAGCCTTTTTCCGGCCCTACCGGATGAGTTTGCGAAGCTTTCGGATAGAAACTGTACCAATCTCCGACCCATTCCCAGACGTTACCGAGCATTCCGTGCAGACCATTCAATCCCCGGAATGTTTTTTGGACATTCACCAGTTCCCGGTGTAAGTATTCTGAAGGTTCCTCCTTGGTCCCGGTTTCTTCATCGACCTCTGCCAACAATTTTTCAAGAGCGTCGTCATCCAGATCGCCTTCGTCACTTGCTATCAATTTTTCGAGTTCAGCATCATCCAAATTTTCTTCCGAGAATTCTTCTTCGGATTCATCTTCTTCCTCTAATAACTCATCTTCCTCCTCTTCAGAGAATTCCATTTCTCCTGAAATTTCATTTTCTCCGAAAATTGGTGGAAGCTTATTTCCGGACGGCCAACGGAATTTTTGTTGCTGTCCGGAAACATCCACGGTGGATGCATATTCCCATTCTGCTTCTGTGGGCAAACGTCCGCCCTTGGCTTGACAAAAGGACTGTGCGCCAAACCAGTTCACTCCGCGCGCGGGACGACAAGGCTGTTCCCGGCTTTCCCTTTCCAGAACCGACAAAAACGGAAAATCCATTTTTTGTGCCTTGGCAAAAACAACAAAGTCTGCTGCCGAAGTTTCAAAATTGGCTATCCGAAAGTCCTCAATCTGCACTTCATGCACCGGCCGAGAATCCTGGAAAAGAGAGGTTCTGCTTCCCAATTCAAATCGTCCGCCTTGGAGTAGTATTTGTTCTACAGGACATTTTTCCGACGCTGAAACGATTGCTGACAAAAACAGGAGCCAGCAAAAAAAACAAAACAAAAGACTCCATCGAATGCAGAACTTGTTTGAAATATTTTTCATTTTTGTACGGGATCACATTCATTGTGGCCCTCTCAAAACAGTTGCAACAGGAGCAGTTCCAAGAAATATGATTATCCCAAAAGGAATTTACTGAAAAATCTGCAAATGAATAACGCTTTTGAATTTTAATCTTTATTCATCCTCCTCCATATTCAAATCCACCACCTCGCCGGATTGTGCAATGGACAAAGAATATCCTTTAAACCGGCGATTTTTGTAAAAATTATCATCCAGATCATCCAAAAAACTATCAGTATCACCTATACCATATACGTGCAGTGTTGCGTCTTTGCCAATGCTAGAAATAGTTTTTGAACCGGTAACGATCTTTAAGCCTTTAATCATTTTCATAAAAGCTCTTACATGACTTTTCTTTCCGACGTGAATTCGCACCAATATGGGCGCACCATCCTCCGCATACTCATAGAGCCGTTCAATCAAACTATTAACCAGTTTATTTTTGACTTGCTTGGTGGCTTTCCTGATTGCAGATTTCATGTTTTGAAATACATCCATACCTGAAGTACTTTTTTTATATTTCTTTTTACCCATGCCTTCAATAGTGCTGATTATTTTTCCTGTGCCGGTATTGTACAGTTTGGCGTTGATATCTGCTTGGGCTTCACTTATTTTTCCACGTTCTGTGTTAGAAGCCATCAGTGTAAAAACGACGTAATACTGTGCCCCGTATTTTGCAGCCATTTCTGACACAACCTCTTCAAAATCGGCTTCGTTCGCAAGTGCCATTGTTTCCTGGTCTTTGATCACATCCTTAAACACCTCAGGATCAATTACTTCAAAACGCCGATCAATAAATGCCTGATTCAACGCAGTCAAACCGGATTTAATGAGTTGAAAATCATTTCCTCTTTCTGGATTCAAAGGCAAATCCCCCTGCACATTAGGGTTGTAAACCACAAACACGGTTTTGCGTCCGGTCAATTGTTGCATTAAGCGGAAGGACTCCAAGCTAGTATTCAGCAAATCATCATCGACCACTGCAGAAATGACAACTTCGTAATTTATACCGTTGTCGACAGCCCCTTCCCGTAAAATCCGGTAGCTTTTGATAACGCCCTTGCTTTTTTTGAGTATGTTGTCACTTACCACTTGGAAATTTTCGACTTCTGTTTCAGAAGTGAGCACCGCACCCACGCCCTGCTCGACTGCACTCTTCATGGCTTCACGCAATGCCCCATCTTTGGCCTGTTTTTCTTCACCGCTGTATAGCCGGACCAAACCGACCGCTTCTGATATTTCGGTTTCACGAGCAGCAGAGGTCTCGTAGAATGCCGACAAGCTCAGGAATGAGATTGCGGTAAAACTGAAAATTGCTTTGATTATGGTTCTCATGGTTCCTCTTTTATTGGAAGATTGAAAAAGTAGTTTCCTGCCGATAATTATCAGTAACACACATACTGCAGAGATACGGTAACCCAGATCTCTACACCTTAAAACTTGTTGCTTGCTTCAATTTATTACTTGCTCCTCTTGTTACCTGTACAACGGCATTCGTTTGTTCACCCGCACCAGGTAATGCTGGGTTGACTCGTACGGCAGATTCCTGACCAAATGCTTAAATCCCTCATTTGGACTGAAACTGTTGATCTTTGAAAATGGTTCACTCAAACGAGATTTTCCGATAAAAGCACGGCTCACATTTCCGACTCCGGTGTTGTATGCACAGATCATCAGATAGGTGCGCAACTTCCGATAACTGGAAAGACGGAAAAGATCACTGGTCATAAGCTTTAAAAACACTTTTTCCCCCGCAAGTTTGTGTTAGTGGTGATACACTTATTAATTTTTTCCACATAGTGTCTGGTTTCCTCGTATGGCAAATAGGTTTTCAGTCGCTGCAACAACTCCTCATAATTTAATTTATTGGCCTCTCTTGCAATTACTTTAAGTGTTGGTCTGGGATATTTACTCTTTTTATTGGTGATCTTCATCATTCCTTTGGCAGTGTTACCATGGCCGGTATTATAAGAGCTGGCGGCCAGAAGGACGCGTTTTTCTAAGGAATCAACCTCCGCTAAATCCAGATTAACCATTTTACCTAAATATGCGACTCCCAAAGTAATATTATTTTCCGGTTTGAACAGGTAAGCCGCTTGTTTTTTGGTGGAAAATTTATGAAACTGATCCTCCTTATAAAGGTAACGGTAGGCTTCTCGGGCACCCGATTTTGGAACCAGCTGCATCAAACCATAGGCAAGACACTGCTTTATTGGCGTCTTCTTTCGCCTGGAACAGGCGTGGGGGTTAAAGGCGGATTCTGTGTGCATAACTGCCAAAACACTGCTAACGGGGATCTTTCTTTTACTCGCATGGCGCTGTACGCTGGACAAGAAGATTTTTGAACGTTTCTGTAAATGATCCGGCACAAACTTCAGTTTGACAGAATACACAGTTTTTTTGCCTTTTTTAGTGAGAACTGTTGTTTTCAGGATTTGTTTTTTCAGTTCCTTTGCCCGCCGCCGTAAATTCTTTTTGGTCAAAGGTTTTTGGTTCAACAGCACTTGATCTTTCAACAATTCCTGTTTGCCGGCCTTCTCCCGCAGTGCTTCTGCAACCGCCTTACCCAAAACCTTTTGGGCTTCTTTTTCGGATTTAGCATCCACCACTGCAACTTCCAGAAAACCCTTCTCAGGAGATTCATCACTGAAATTGGCACGCCTTCGAACCCGTCCGTCTTTGGAATAGACATAATAATCTTCAATCGTACTTTCATAAAAACGATCCCAGCGTTCCTCAATTTGTTGAACCGCTTTGAGCATGGCTTGGTCTCGTTTTTTCACATCTTTGGCAAATTTACTGAAAGGGTCTTCTGCCGCATGTGCACTGGCCACAAGCATTGTTAAAAAAATCATGATTCCCACAAAAATTTGCATTGTTTGAGTTTTCATTTTTCTGTTATCCCTTTTTATCTGCAGGTCCAGGCCACTATCTTCAATTTCTTCATTAATGTTTTACAGCAAATTGCTCTGCTACGAGATTCAATTCTTTGCTTAGGTTCCCCACATAATCGGTTTTGCGTCCCTTCCAGGGCATGGGGTTGGTTGTCTTGCTGTACACTGGATACGATTTTGTGTTTTCATCCGGCTGGGTGGTATCCATGAAAAAGATATGGATGCGCAAAGTATATTTGGCGCGAGACTCTTTGCGGATGTGGTAATAATGTGAAAAAACCAAATCCAAATCCTCCACTTCTTGCGGAGCCTTAAGTGGTTCAGGAACGAAGTGACGCTGGCCGTCGGTCAAATGCAGATCGTACATATTTTTGAAAAGACTACGCATTTCCACATTGGCAATGACTTCATATTCTTCGCTGGTAATCTCAGATTTTTCAGCGTCTTCTTCCATATCATCCAAATCGTCCAAATCATCCAAATCGTCCTTGGTATCAGGGCTTGCCGTTTTCGATGCTGCAGGTTTATTGGATGCGGGCTTTTGCGAAAAAGATTTTTTATACAGCGACAAAATCAGTTCTTGTGTGTTTTCTACATCCTGAAGCAGTTGACCCAGTATCACTGTGCGCTCCTCGATTTTGAGTTCAATTTGCCCTTTGCCTTCCAGATCCTCCGGAGTGGGATACTGGAAAACAGAAACAGGAACATCTCGGCTTCGAAGTTCGATCTGTAACTTGCGTACAGTATCCTTGAATCCTCCATGCACAGCTTTTGCTGTACGGGTACGACACTTTTTATAAAGTTTGCTTTTGAGTTCGAAGCTTTTCTTTGAAGTGTCAATGATACTTTTCATCAAGGATTCATCTGGCGTATCCATATAATCATTTTTCATGCGATTCACTTTGATATTCAGTTTTTTGATGAGCTTTTGTAACTTTCTACAGGCCGGTTTGCGGCTGAACTGTCCACGGTTTTCCATGCTGAATGGATGCGTTGCCAGCAAGTTCATCGATTTGAAAAGACTCTGTGCATTTACAGGAGAGACGAGTAATCCCATGATTGTGATGATTCCAATGATTTTGAATCGTTTTCTCATGATATTCTTTTAATAATTCTCTTTATTTTACCAAGATCCCAAAAGAAACCACTGGAGGTCCAAAATATTTTATGTGTTTTTCACGAGATTATACGGCAAAATCTTGGCCACTGACCATTTACTCTATTCGCTCCAATAGGCACAACGGAAACCAAGGTCATCTTGAAAATAAGTTTGTTTAGAAGACTCGTAGTCTCCGGTTCTCCAACTGAAAATCAGCATGGTGTCCAGTGCTCGCTCGAAGTCAAACAGGTCAATTTCATAATTGATCATCGGGCCTTCTATCTCATCTTCCTCATTGGTCAAGCGAACAATTTCAAGGTGTGCCCGACGATGCCCGACGATTTTCCCCTGACGCAAAGCGTATTCAAAAACATGCACATTGGGTGGCACTGCATCACGCCCCTGTTTTTGACAATAAGCAACAGCAGCTTCAAAACTCAACCCCACTTGCGGCAAGCGTGAAACACCAACTCCTGAATATTCTGATTGAGTCACCAAATTTTTCATAATGCGGAAGCTCATTGGAGAGGAGGGTTCTCCGTCTTCATCAAACGTCGGAACTGAAACCAGACTCCATCCGGATTCTGCCACATCCCGTCCAAGACTTGCTCGCGCCAGAATCTCTCCTGCATTACCAACCGTTCCATCTTCATCTAAAGCTTCAAAGATCAACTGTTCTCCATCCAACCTAATCTTAACTTTAAGATCCGACAAGCTCTCATCACTTTGGAGGTTGAAATCTCGGGAATTACCCAAAAAGTTTTCTGTTGTTTCCTTCAAGTTTTTAATGCTCCGGCAAGCCTTGCCCACACATTTTACAAATATAGAAACCTCTTGATTTTCAGCTTTGATGCGGATTTGATTCAATAAAGAAGTAAGTTGCTCTTCAATTTCCTCACGGCTTGCTGCCCCAATTCCAGTTTGTGCCGCCTCAAAACTGAGCTGAATTCCTGCTTTATCCGGACGATCCATAAACTGGTTGGGAATGACTGTTTTGGTCTCACATTTAGGCGACAACGGATTGCAGACACAAAACGGCACCTCGTTCCCGCAGGCCCCGCTTTCTGAGACAGGAGTTTGTTTGGGACAGCCGGCCAGAAAAAAAGCAAGGCTGAGCAGTAAGCTGATTTTTAGTAAATAGTTGAGCATGGGACCTTTTTTTGTTTCAGCACTAAGGCAGTAGATGCACAAAGGCATTGAGTTAATATTTAATTACAGTTTACACGTTCTGAGTAGGAAACATTTATCATATGCGCTTAGAGTAAGTTTGTTTGTTCTTGAAAAAAATATCAAAATATTGATGTTTCTTCTGAAATTGCCCGGAAACCGGAACTATCGGCCCACGCCTGGTTTTTCCGGATACGCTGCGTGCCTATGCTGTGCAAATCAAAAATCTGTTTACGTTCCGGGATTTCTATCTTGTAAACAATTTGATCTTGCAGGCCAATCC
>JYMV01002496.1_pt1 | contig 11718 bp, 10 predicted proteins | sample 338911 | NCBI WGS metagenome assembly JYMV01 (sample SAMN03354496, study PRJNA234377) | hydrothermal vent metagenome | biome: Deep sea; feature: Hydrothermal plumes at the Eastern Lau Spreading Center, Western Pacific Ocean; material: Seawater | place: Tonga | collected 2009 | depth 2000 m m
AACCAGCATCACCAAAATGAATAGCTTCTGACATTAAAAAATGCCAAATATCAACCAACTCAACCCTAGCATTATCAAGATCATGAGGCGCCTCAAGATCTTTCCAGTGCTTCCAATTAAATGAATCAATCGCTTCAGCGGCCTCCATATGGATGCAACGTAGCCAAGAAATTTGACGACCCTCTTTAGTGGCACCTTCAGTCCAGATTTCACCATTAGTGGCATCGTTAAGTTGCTGTTGTAATTCAAACATTTGCCTAATTTGATTCATATTCTATTTTTCCTGATTTGTTTGTGTATTTTTATCAGTGTTATTTTATCAGTGTAAAACCATCTATACTTATTTTTAAACCTTACAATTTTTATAAAAAAATAGTGAGTTTTTAAAAGATTCTTTTCGAGTTTGATAATAGACTATCCAGTAAAGATTTATTTTCTAAATTGCTCGTTAGGTCTTGAATGGAGTGATGTATCTCAATCTGTTTTTTGTATTTATTTAGGTCTTTCTCTAAAGTACTTGAAATAGACGGTTTGAGCGTGTCAAATTCTTCCAATGTAACCCACCAATAATGATTTGCAATTGAAATTGATCCGAAAATATCGTCATCATTGTAAAGTGCTGTTTCGCCAACAATGACACCATAGTTATCAGACATTATTGTTAGAATCTTTTTTTCTATATCATCTTCACACTCTTCTTTTCTCTGTCGAGAATTAAAATCAACTTTAAGTAGGTGGATCTGCTTGTATTTTGTAGAGTTTATATATTCATTCATTAGCAAACCTTTTTGAAATAAATATTTGTTTGCAATAAAGCCATATATTGAAAAAAAAGAAAAAGCAATAATTCCGCCTAAAACGGGGCCGCTTATATCAATATAATAATTAAAAAAATATAACACCAATAAAGATATTAGAATTGCCCCTCCCTCAATGAATAAGAAAAAATCCGCCTCACCAATGTCAAAGTTAAATATATTGTGAAGTGATGTGGATAGTCGCCTATACCATCCAATATATTCGCAGCTATGAGGAAGTATGGTTTGACTGTCGTACGCAAAAAATAACAAGGTGATTACAAGCATTGTTAGAACTACTGGTAGCCAGTCTGGATTCATAGTAATAAAATCATTGTTAACAGCGTTATCTATTATATTTGCTTGTACATAAACACCAGGAATTGGCTTATCGTCTATAGGAGTGTAAACACGATCTTGTGATTTTCCAGTTAAATTACTACCAAACAATACGATTTTGTCTTTATATTCCTGGAAATCTTCTAGAATAATGCTTTTTATATCTCTTGTGTGATACAAATTTACACCATCCCCTTCCCTCCAATTAATTCTCACAACCGCATCATATTCTTGTTTATTATTCAAAAACTGAGAGGCTAAAAGTGGTGTAGTTGGTATCTTGTAATTTTCTGTATTAACCCATAGTCTACCTTTTGTTATTACAGAAGAGTCAATTATAATATTTCCACTTCCCATGTTGTTTAGCGATTGATTTTCTTTATATATATCTTTAAAAAAAGGGTAGATCAATGAGTCATGAATTTTAGAATTTTCGCTTTTCTGAAGACTGGATGTATGTATGTACACTTGTGGATTAACATCTTGAATGTTATTTTCCTCAGATCCTATCGCTACATTACCCGCCATTATAAAAACATTTTTATTATTACTGATAATGCTTTCTAATTTTTCATCATATTCAGAGCAATGACTAGATCTTCCTTTGAATAAATAATCAAGAATAACAACCTTAGGTTTTTGCTCTAGGATTTTCTCAAGAGCTGTGGTAATAGCATATCGTGATGCCGATGCATCGGGATGAATTGAATTGCAATATTCATCCCTTACATCGTTGTAAGTAATCTGCTCCTGTTCACCGTATTCATCTGTGTACAGTTGATCAGATCTTGTTTCTAATACTTTTAAAAAGGTCGATACAAGTTCTTTTTCTTCATAATTTGGAAAATTATCAAGATCCTTATCTCTGGTAATAATTACAGAGATGTTTTTATTTGATTTTTCTGGAGAAAGTCTATTAGCTACAATAAACTCATAGGCCTCTTCTCCAGCATCAGTTAAAAAACCCTGGTATTTGTCAACAACATTTATAGCTCCAAAATCATTTAGAACCAATACAGTTAAAAAAACATATATTGCTTTATATCCGTGAAATAGCCATTTGCTTATGTTGATCACTATTCTGGAAATTTTTTCATAAACCTAGATAGACTCAAGCCTTGGACGAGTATTGAAAATACAACAACTATATAGGTAATTGTAAGTATTACCTCCTTATATTCAGATTCAGGCAACGACAGAGCCAAGGCAACTGATATTCCACCCCTCATTCCAGCCCAGGTTAAGGTTTTGATGGTATTTTTAGAGAATTCAAATTTATACTTTAACAAATTAATTAAAACACCCACACCTGTAAATCTTGAAAATAATACTATCATTATTGCAAATAATCCAAGCATTGAAGTGTTGCCATTTACATTGATCATTATCAACTCAAGCCCAAGCAGAGTAAAAAGTACCGAATTTAAAATTTCATCAACAAGATGCCAGAAATTATCCAAATGTTGCGTTGTTTTTTTAGACATAGCCAGGTTTCTGCCTCTATTGCCAATTAACAAACCCGCCACAACTGATGCAACAGGGCTTGATACATGCAGCTGATGTGACACTAAGTAAATAGCAAATACTAATGAAACTGTGATCAATACCTCCGTATCGTAATCATCTATATGCTTAAGCATTAGGTATGACACATAGCCCAATGCCAGCCCTAAGATCAGGCCGCCTACAGCCTCTTGTACAAATAAACCCCCGACAGTTGCAAAAGACAATTCTTTATCACCAGTTGCAATTCCTACAACAATTATAAAAAATACAACTGCAAAACCATCGTTAAACAAACTCTCTCCTGCAATTTTAGTTTCAAGCTCTTTGGATGCTCCGACTGTTTTAAAGATTGACAAAACGGCAATTGGATCAGTTGGGGAGATAATTGCGCCAAATATAAGTGAGTATATAAAGGGTAATTGTATGCCTAGTAGTCCAGAGGTGTAATAAATCATTCCGGCAATTAAGAAGGTGGAAATCAAAAGACCTACAGACGATAAGATGGCCACTGTATATTTTTGTTTTTTAAGATCATTTATATCAACATGCAGTGCGGCAGCAAAGAGTAATGCTCCAAGCATTCCATCCATCAATAAGTAGTTAAAATCCAAATAACTTATAAAGCTAGATATTTTTAACAAAAAACTTTCTGGCAAAAGAGAGAGTTGATCTAAGCCAACTAATAATATTGAAAGCATTAGCGAAACAAGCATAATGCCAATACCTTGTACCATTTTTAAATATCGAGCATTGATGTAACTAAAAATAGTAACCAGGATAAGTACAATAGATGCAGACTCTAACATAGTAACTATTCAACCAGTTTGCTGTAAAAATCAGAGATAGAATTTCGAAGCCCTTCTCTTTCTTTTTGAGAGTCGTCCCATTTTGTTTTAATATTCGAGCCAGTATCTTTTATCCCTTTCCATGCTTTTAAGGTTTTTAGCTGATAGCTTTTAAATGAGTGAGAGTCATCAAGCAAAATCCAACCAGCAGGAACATCACATGCGGTGGGAAAGTCAACAATACTATTTGTTGTCGGATTTATGGCTGTTATCATTTGCTTTGGGCACAGGTTGTCGTTGGCAGATAGCGATGTGGACAATCCAAGTGAGAGTGTTAAACATACAATTTTAATCATTTCGTGTTATTTCCTTATATTTTTTATAAAGTTGATAAGTTTTTACTGGATTTTTTAGGATTATTTTTTCTTTTTCCTCTTTATATTTAGCCTTTATCTTGTTGGTGGTCTCCACTATATAGTTATAAGTTTTTTTTGATAAGTTGCTATTATTCCAGTTATGATCTTTATCTTTAGATGTGTCCGGTTTTTCCGTGTTACTTAGGGCTTTTTTATACTTCTCGTTTAGAAATTGTTTGCCTTTCTTGAATTTATCTTTTAGACTGGACCATTTATAATCAACCAAACCCTCATCTTTTTTAGTGGAATTATCAATGACAATATCAAGTGTTTCTTTTGACTGTAAAGTTTCATTTTTTTCGGAATTTGAGTTGTTCCAATTGTGACTGTTATTATAGAATTCAGCCTGCACACCTAAACTCAAGGTGACAATTACGATTACAATAAGGCGCTTCATAGATTCTATCTATTGCTTTTTAAAAAAATCTGAAATTGTATGCTTATCTAACTCCTGTATGACGCTTAGGTGAGCCTCCCCTAGAATTGACTCAATGTTTTTATTTAAGCATTGATCTTTTTCTTGAAAGTATATTGGAATCGATAGGTGCTCTTCTAGTAGCCTATAAAGCATTCCTAGTGTCATTTCATTGACGGATGCACTCATTTTCCATCCTCGTGTTTCAGTCCTATGTATAACGCTTCCCTTGTCTAATAGGTTAAGCGCATCCAAAATTGCATCATCTGACATATGCAACTCTTCTTTCATTAACTCATTTAGTTGAATGCCATTTGTATTTTTACAGTTGTTTATTATTCTAATAATTCTTATTAACTCGTATAGACTTGCATTTTCATCAATAATATTTTCAGACCCAATTCTTACTCTAAAAGCTCCGATTGTATATGTGACTTGTGCTCCAATTAATACGGACAACCAGGTAAGAGCAAGCCAAACCAATAGTACTGGAATCGTTGCTAACTCCTTGTAAATATTTTTATAGACTTCAAACTGCTCATGATAATACAACAAACCCTGCTTGGCAAAGAATACAAGCAAAGCCGCAACTGTTGCTCCAATAATAGCGTGCCATAACACAACAGGACGATTTGGAACGGTTTTGTATACAGCTGCAAATACTGATACTGCAAGTATAAATGTGAAAATATTTTCAACAAATGGAGTGATCGCTTGATCACCAACTGCACCGATAAAACTGGCTTTTATTATGGCTAAAATCGTACCAACAATTATCGGCGTTAAAGAAAGAACCATCCAATACAAAGGAATTGTTTCAAAAAAACCGCGGTGCGACTTAACTTTCCAAATCTTATCTAGCGTTTGATCAATATTATGCAATAACAAAGTTGCAATAAAAACAACAGCAATTGCGCCCGTGGCCCCCATGGATGAGGCATTGGTAATAAATTCTGAGAATTTTCCACCAACTTCACCGGGTATTAAGCCCGTAAAAAAGGCTAGTACACCACCACCAATTGCACTAAATGAGTCAAACGCTCCAAATATTTGCGCCAATAGCGCTGACACTGGTATCAGGCCTAACGCTGTAATTAGCGCCATAGACTCTGCACTCCCTATCAAGTTATCTTTAAGGATTTTGTTACCTAAAAATTTAAAATAATGAAAGATATTTGTTTTGCAAAAGATATCCTTGTAACCGAGTTTATTGTTCATACATCTCCTCTTCTAATTCATATGACGCTTTAATTTCTATCGTTTGACCATTTTGGATTGATATAAGCCTTTGCAGCTCTTTTAAGGTTTTATTGCTTTGATCAAGTATGGTGTCTATTTTTTTTGTTTTTTCCAGTAAGGAAATTTCTGCATTATTTAGCTTAATATATGCTCCATCTAAATGTGTTTTAGTTGTGTTAGCTAGATCTTGAAGTGAGTTCGTCATTTTTGAGATGTTATTAACAATTGGCTTAAAATCCATTGATTGGGTTCCTTTCTCAATATTATCTACAGTTTTATTTAGTGTATTAATATCTATCTTTGCAAGTTCACTAGTTAGTTTTTCTAGATTTTCAACAGTTTTTTTCACGTTTTCTGAAGTATTGTTAATGTTATTAGTAGTGCTGTCCATTCTCGTGACGACCATTTTTGATACTTCTTCTGTTGATTTGTCAACACTGCTTAAGATTTTATTAACCTTGCGCATCACCTCTTTTGCATTATCCATATCTGCCAATGTTGTCACTAATGTGTTTGTATTTACCAAAATCTTGTCGAGATTGTTTAAAGTTTTATTTTTATCAAAAGATCCAACAATATCGTAAAAGGTGTTGTTCGCTTTTTCAATCATTGTTGAAATTGTCTCTCTTTCAATTGTCTCAATTACAGAGTCTTTGTTGAGCAGGTCTTTACTAACCCCTTGCTGTAAAGAAAATCCAGGCCCTTTTAGTAATGATCTTACATTGAATGCTTGCTCGATAATTAGCTGAGAGTCTTTGGTTATAGTATTTGAAAATTCATCATATATTTTTAGTTCAATATTGATTTCCCCGGGATTAAGGAGGTTAATCTTTCCAACTTCACCAATTCTGATATCGGAAAGCATAATACCGGACCCAGTTCCAACTCCGTAGCCTCTAGTTAACACTGTATGGTAGGTTGTAAAACTCTTTTCTTTTGGAGTTGCCTGATTAATAAGTAGATAACTGCCAGCAATAAAGGCAATTAACACAAAAAAACCAATTAAAAAGTCTCTCTTTTCTGTGTCCAGCCCTATTCTTTCAAATGATTTCAAAACTCCCCTCCTAATTCTCAATCTGAATGAATGATTTATTTTCAATTTTCAATGTTTGCGTATACAAATCACTCTCAATTCTTGTTGTGGTGCTTAACACGGCGCATTGTATATCTTTACAGTGCTTGTCAATGATTCTAATCATATTATTGTGCTCCTCTTTGTTCATTCCCCCTTCAATTTCATCAATTAAAAGTAGGGATGGGTTGAGTAGTAGCGATCTAATGATTAAACATATCCTAGTCGTTACATCATTAACTTGTTCCGGCATTAACGTAAGTATACTTTGGTCTAAGTTGAAGGCGTGGAGTAGTTCATAGAGTTTTTCCATATTACACAACTCCCCGTGATAGGAAAATGGTAGCAGTATATTGTCTTGAAGATTCATTCTACTGATCAGTTGGTCGTGCTCGCTAACAAAAACAATTTCATTATATTTGTGAAATCTTTGGTCAAATCTACTCTTGAGTGCTTTGTCCTTATAAAACAACCCTCCCGTAAATGTATTAGCTCCTGATAATGAAAAACCTGCGATTACATTAAGAAGGTTACTTTTGCCACCCTGCTGATCTGATGTGATTGCAACAAAATCATTACTATCGAGTTTCAACGAAACATTTTCCAGTATCAAATTATTGTCAGCTTTTAAAGAAAAACCTTTTAATCTTAGTATGCTCATTTTATAAGTAGACCCAGGGTCGATATAACTGCACTCACAACAAAAAATGTCAATAATTGTGAGATTGTAGAATCGGAAATAACTACCGGAACCCCGCTATTTCTCCCTATTACTCTTGTGCCGTGATTAATGGCAATAATGGCAATAATTAGCCCACCAAAAACCATCTTAACAATTGATACTAAAAATCCTTTTGTACTCAAAGCTTGTGATAAATACTGAGTGTAATCAGATTCTAGCATGAGTCCAAAATTACCCAAAAAGAAATGATAGGAAACAAGACCTATGAGATCAAAGTAAATTACAGAAATCACCATAACAAGTGGATAGGAAATTAAAACAGGTAGTAAAAATAGTAATATTGGGTCCACACCCATTGAGCGACACGTTGCAAATTCATTGCCAAGCTTTCTCTGTGCTATTTCAGCTGTAATAGGCCCGCCTGAAGCGGTAATAAAAATCATGCCAATTAAAAGCGGGGACAGCTCATATGCAACTACATTAAAAATTAACCCGTTACCAATTCCGTACAATGGGATTAAGTTGTCATTAGAGATATGCTCAAAACTACTAGAAAGCCCAAGACCGGCAATAAGGGAGATTAATAATGATAGTATAATTACAAGAAAAGCAGTCTGAGAGATGATGCTGGCAATTCGACTAAAAAGAAAGCGGTAAAAAACAGTTCTGTGATTTTTGCTTGTCAAGTGTTTTACTGACATTATGACTTGAGAAAATATTGCTAATCCAGATAGCACATTTGTAAAATACCCTCTTGTCAAAGAGCCTAGTTGAATAATTCTCTTTTTAATTTGATTGATTGCCATCTTTTAATCTGTCAATTGAATTCTGTATTGATTTTAATTGCCCCTCCATCAAACCAATTCGTTCGAGAATTATTTGTTCCTCTTCTTTAACCCCTTTGTTAATCAAGAAGGCGGATATATTGGCTGTTAATAAAGAGAATAGTGCAACACCCAAAAGTATCAGTACCCCGCCAAATAATCTTCCCATATTGGAATGCGGAACAACATCACCATAACCAATTGTTGTGACAGTTGCCAAAGCCCACCACACACCATCAGCAATAGATTTTACCTCTGGGTCTATTTTAAATATAATAGAGCCAGAAATGATGACAAATACCAATGCTAGTAGTAGCGTACTTCCTAGATGATTCTTTCTTAAAACAGAGTGTGTGGTGTTGAATAGCCTTGATAGCAACCCCAGCATAAACACTAGTCGCATAAATCGCATAATGGAGGTTATTGGTGTTTGTTCCCAAAGTACGGGTAAGCTGCTAATAACAATGATAGCATTCATCCAGTTTTGAGAAATATAGCGTTTTTTATCACTAACCAATAATGTTAATACCACCCCTTCAGTTAGAAACAACACCCAAATTAGCCAATCAAAGACAGAAGTAACATTGGCACTAATATCACCTGTTGATTCAAGATACACTTGGACGGGTATCCATAAAACAGCAATTAGCATAGGCAGTTCAAAGCGTGCACCCCATTTTTTAGCTGTATTGTTTTCTTCGGGGTGTACCCCTCTCAGACCTACAAGACTTTTTATTGATGGCATATTAAATTACCGTGGTAGCTTTCCAGCTAAGATGTTTGCAAAAACTGCGGTTTGCGGATTATGCGCAAAGGCGATCTTCATCATTACTGTCATTGGTATCGCTAAAAACATCCCTGCCACACCCCAAAGAACGCCCCAAAAAATTAACGACATTAATACTACCAAAGGATGAAGTTTAAGCACATCACCCATCATTTTAACTTCAATTACAAACCCGGCTACACCCATAATTGCAACCATAACAGCTAGAGTGGCCAGCGCCATCATCGGACTAAGCTCTACTAGTGCAATTGGTATGGGTAATAGTGATGCCAATATTGGACCTATTGTTGGTATAAAATTAAGCATAAATGCTAACAAACCAAAAGCAATTGCCCATTTAACGCCTAATAACCACAACGCCAAGCTCACCATCACACCCAATGCTAAAGAAATAAGTAATTTTGTCGTGATAAATTTTTGCAGTTCATCATCAATCTGATCGAGTATAGGGTGAGTAAGCTTTTGTTTTTCATGCCCGGCAACAATAAAGAATGAAAACAACACCACTACCAAAAACTGCACACCAAAACCCACGATTGCACCACCTCCAAAACCTAGCGCTTTAAGACTGGTTTCAGAGCTAAACAGTAGCGTTGTTGATAATCCAAATTCCTCTAGTCTTTGCAACATAGGTCTGGTCACTTCTAAGGCTTTTTCCAAATATGCATCTGAATTGTTAAGTAGATCAATTAATGGGGTGGATGATAACGCTGAAACTACCACTATTCCACCAATAATAACAATATAAGAAATCGCTACTGCAAGTATAGAGTTAAGCCCTAGGTGCTGGCAGAACTTATCAGACAAAGGAATTATTATATACGCAAGAATTAGCGCCAAGACAAATGGTACAAAAACCTCCTTGGCGTATACCAAGATAAAGCCCACTAATACAATTGATAATAACGTATAAGTGAAGTTTGCTAATTTCTTATTTTCCTGGTTTGTCATTTTTTAATTTTATATATTACTGGAATTTTACCAAGCAGCATCAGTTTAACATTTAATAGATCGCCTTTTAAAGCTCCTCTAGTAACTGTATTTGCTACTCTGCTGATATCGCTTCAAACAAAACAGTACCCCAGGCAACGTCTGGCTCTCCGCTAGCAAGGTCATCATCATTCACTGCAACACCATAAAGAACACCAACATGTGAACCCATGACACCCATCATGGCGCCTGACATGGTGACATCTCCTGTACTTAGATCGGTATTAACTATGTTTGCAATTTCGTCTTCTAAATATAATGAGTTGGTTGGTACGCTAGCAAAGTCCCATCCTCCTGTCTGGCCACTAAATCTTCCTGTGTCCGTGTCAAGGATTGCTGTAACCTCATTAGATAAAACCGTATTCAAACCCAAGCCATCCTGAAGTTCAAATTGCGCTGTTACCACGTTGGTATTAAAGTCAACACCTAGATCAGCAGAGATCAGTGTTCCAGTAAGGTTGGCTTCATTATCATAAAACACCGGTGATTTAGCCGCAATACCGTAGTTTAATATTCCACTACCTGGAAGATTCATCTCATCATTTGAACGCTCTTCAACGATGGCCAGTACGGTTCCTGTAAAGGTGTTACCTTCTTCAATGTCAACCGCATTCTCCCAGTAACCCCAGTAAACAGTGCTTCCGTTATCATCTCCAAACGAGCTATTATTATTAATCACAAGAGAACCGGATAGATCATTAGAGTGAGCTATGTGCGATATTGTTTGATATGGACTTCCACCTACGGTAATGTCGAATATTTCATTCACACTATCGAATGTCGTTAGCACATCAGACTCAAGGCCACCAGCTTTGAATGGTGTAAATACCTGTTTTGTATAATAATTTAGAGTTGGAGTTTCTTCTGCCCAAAGTGTAACAGCATTACTATATGAGCTCCTCACATCGTTTATTTGAATCACCATTGGCTCTGCTGCTACACCGCCATTACCATCATTTGCGGTAACGGTTAAATTGAACACTTGCTCTAATCGTGTAATTGGATCAAAATTTTGTTCATAATCAATATTTGCATTACTGTTGATGGTTATGAGGCCATTAGAGTCAATACTAAAGTTTTCAGACCCTGTGCCGCTAAGTGAGTAAGATAACGTGTCTTCATCTGCATCTAAATATTCTGCGTGAGCAATCAAACCATCACCTTCATAAATTACGTCGCCAGAGGTTGCATCTTCAGCCACACTTGACTGGCTGAAGAAATCCTGAACTAACACTGGTGCATCGTTAATTGCAGCAACAGTAACTGTTAGTGTTGCCACATCTGAATCGTTAATCACATAAGTGATTGTGTCAGTACCATTAAAGTTAGCGTCTGGTGTGTAAACACCATTGTCAATCGTACCATTTGCAGCAGTTGCTGAAGTGATCGTTAATGTATCACCATCAATATCTGTAGCATTCGCTGTCAAATCAACTGTCAATGCAGTGTCTTCATTAACAGCAGTGGTTGAGTTGGTGACTGTGGTTTGGTCGTTAACAGCGTCAACAGTAACTGTTAGCGTAGCTGTCTCAGAATCGTTAATCACATAAGTGATTGTGTCAGTACCATTAAAGTTAGCGTCTGGTGTGTAAACACCATTGACAATCGTACCATTTGCTGCAGATGATGACATGATCACCAATTCGCCACCATCAATATCTATTGCGTTAGCCGTCAAATCAAGTGTCAATGAACTATCTTCATTAATAGCAGCGATTGAATCAGTAACCGTTGTTTGGTCGTTAACCGCTTCAACAGCAACTGTAAGTGTTGCTACATCTGAATCGTTAATCACATAAGTGATTGTGTCTTCACCATTAAAGTTAGCGTCTGGTGTGTAAACACCATTGACAATCGTACCATTTG
>JYMV01012116.1_pt1 | contig 11718 bp, 7 predicted proteins | sample 338911 | NCBI WGS metagenome assembly JYMV01 (sample SAMN03354496, study PRJNA234377) | hydrothermal vent metagenome | biome: Deep sea; feature: Hydrothermal plumes at the Eastern Lau Spreading Center, Western Pacific Ocean; material: Seawater | place: Tonga | collected 2009 | depth 2000 m m
ATCAAACCACCAAAAATCATGTGCTCGAGGTTTGAAATCAGCGCGGATGGGATCTGCCCAGAGAAAATACCGTGGGCCAACTCGTTAAGAATGATGGGGAGCATCACAATGAACGCTGCACCAAGAAAACACCCGAGGATACTGCCCATGCCTCCAATGATGATCATAAATAAGACCTTTAATGAGACAAACAAATCAAACGCTGTGAAATCCACCGACTTCACGTAACAAAACGCGTACAACGCGCCTGCGACACCCCCAAAAAAAGAACTGACTGCAAAAGCAGACAGTTTGGCATATAACGGGCGAATGCCGATCACTTCGGCGGCAACGTCCATGTCCCGGATGGCCATCCAGGAACGCCCGATTGCACTTCGCACCAGGTTCTTACCCAACAGCGTCATGACCACGACGAATCCCAGCACCAGATAGTAGTTATCCAAAGTGGACGTGATCGGGTAACCGAAAATATCCATCTTCGGCGTATCAATCACCATGCTTGCTGCACCGCCCACAAACCACGGGAAGGTCGCAAAGACCCATTCGACGAAAAACTGGGCGGCGAGTGTCGCTACTGCGAGATAAAACCCCTTGATGCGAAGACTCGGGCTGCCAACAAGCACGCCGAAAATGGCCGCAACCAGTCCCGCCAATATAAACACGAGCACAATCGGCAATTCAGGAATCCGAGAAGCGAAGTTATAGGCAGAATACGCCCCGACCGCCATGAATGCCCCATGCCCTAAAGAAAGTTGGCCGGTATAGCCGGTCAAAATATTCAAACCAATAGCTGCAATAACCCAAATTAGAAATGGAATCAGGTAGCCCGCTATCACATGCTGGCTGGCAATGAACGGAATGCCGACGACCGCAAAGACCACTGCGGCAATCAGAACCCAGCGGTCCTGACGAATCGGGAAGATCGCCATATCTCGCTGGTAGGTCGTCTTAAACTGTCCGGTTTCTCTATAGAGCATGGATTTACACCCTCTCGATGATCTTTTCGCCGAAAAGACCCTGTGGCCGAAAGATCAGGAACAGCATCGCAATAAAGTAGGCACTCCAGGACTCTATTCCACCGCCGATGATTGGGCCGAGATAAACCTCGGCTAACTTCTCAGTGGCTCCGATAATCAATCCACCGACGATCGCCCCTGCGATCGAGTTAAAGCCCCCCAGGATCAAGACGGGTAAGGCTTTAAGCGCAACCAGGGAAATACTGAACTGAACGCCTAAGCGTTGGCCCCACAACGCACCTGCCACTAGGGCCACGAGGCCTGCAGCCGCCCAGACGATCGCCCAGATTTGCTGCAGCGGGATACCGACGGACATCGCGGCCTGGTTGTCGTCCGCCACCGCACGAAGCGCACGGCCAATACGCCCCTTTTGAAAGAAAAAGGCCAGCACAAGAACCAGTACACCACAGATGACGGCTGACCAGATGTCAAACAAACTGATCAAAATGTTGGTCGAATCCAGCACCGACATCCAGGGCACATCCGGTATGCCCACATCCAAACCATGGACGTCGGCATCCCAAACCGCCTGCGCGAAGCCTTCCAGGAAATAATTTAGACCAATCGTTGCCATAAACAAAATAATCACCGGCTGCGCAATCAGTGGTCGCAACATGACCCGCTCAATGACCACTGCCAGGACGATCATGACCGCCAATGCGACGGCAATCGCGAGCCAAAAATTAACGCCCATCTCGAGAATGCGAACAAACGTCAGTGCCGCGAACAACACCATGGCACCCTGGGCAAAATTAAAGATGCCCGATGCTTTAAATATTAGAACAAATCCTAGAGCCACCAATGAATACATCACGCCCGACAGCAACCCGGCAATCAGGACTTCAATCGCAAACGCCAACTCCGGGTGCATGCTATTGGCACCTCATCAAATCTTTCGATTCGAAATACATTATTAGTGCGTCACTCCTAGATAGGCATCAATCACGTTCTGATCGGCGCGCACAACCTCGGGTGTTCCTTCAGAGATCTTGCGTCCATAATCAAGCACGATCACCCGGTCTGAAATGTCCATCACCACACTCATATCGTGTTCAATTAACACGATGGTCGTTCCGAGCTCATCATTGACATCCAGAACGAAGCGGCACATGTCTTCTTTCTCTTCTAGATTCATACCGGCCATGGGCTCATCCAGCAGTAAGATTTCCGGTTCGGCAGCCAGGGCACGGCCGAGCTCGACACGCTTTTGCAGTCCAAAGGGCAAGCGCCCAACAACTGTTTTTCGGACCGATTCAATTTCTAGAAAATCGATGATCTTTTCAACCGCCTTGCGATGCTCAATTTCTTCACGCTGTGCTGGCCCCCAATAAAGGCCTTGCAGAAACAAATTTGATTTCATCTTGAGGTTGCGGCCGGTCATGATGTTGTCCAGGGTGTTCATACCCTTAAAGAGCGCCACATTCTGGAAAGTTCGCGCAATGCCCTGTGCAGCAGCCTGATAGGGGCGCATACGGGCTCGAGCCTCACCCTTGTAGGTGATGGTGCCATCGGTGGGTTGATACACCCCATTGATCACGTTGAGCGCCGTCGTTTTCCCCGCGCCATTGGGTCCAATAATGGCGACAATCTCGTGCTCATAAATATCAAAACTGATTCCCGTTAGAGCCGCAACTGCGCCGAAAGAAATACTGACGTTATCAAAACTGAGCACAGCATCACCAAACTGGCGCTCGCTCATATCCCGCTCCCTCAGCTCGCCGCGGCCAACGATTCGTGCATCGGCTTTAGGCCCGGCAAATCATAAATCTTGAGGTCCGCATGAAGCGAGCCGGTACTGCCGTCTTCGAAGGTTACCTGCGACTCCACCTCCACATGCTGCTGGTCCGAATAGAGCGCGTCGATCAGCGTTCCATATTTTTCTGCAATAATTCGTCGGCGCACTTTTCGGGTACGGGTCAGTTCTCCATCATCGGCATCGAGTTCCTTGTGCAAAATAATAAACCGCTGAATCTGAGATGACCGAAGATGCGAATCCGCAGCAAGATCCTCGTTGACCTTCGCGATGCAGTCCTCGATCAGACCGCGAACCTTGTCATGAGAGGCAATCTCCTGGTACCCCCCGTAGGTGATGTTATTTCGCTCTGCCCAGTTGCTCACGGCGTCGAGGTCGATATTGATGAACGCTGACGCATAATCTTTCTGATCGCCAAAGGTGACGGCCTCTTTGATGTATTGGTAGAACTTGAGCTTGTTTTCGATATATTTGGGCGCGAACATTGAGCCATCGTTCATCTTGCCGACGTCCTTGGCCCGGTCGATGATTCGAAGGTGTCCTTCCTCATCGACATATCCGGCATCACCGGTCTTGACCCAACCATCCGGGGTTTTGGTTTCAGCCGTTGCCTCTGGATTCTTGTAGTACTCCTGGAATACACCGGGGCTTCGATAAAGCACCTCGCTATTTTCTGCGATCTTGAGTTCCACATCCGTAAAGGCAGTTCCCACGGTTTCGGAGCGGACTTCGCCATCGCGCTGCATGGTAACGAACACAGCGGCTTCGGTCTGGCCGTAGAGTTGTTTGAGATTAATGCCGAGCGACCGATAAAAATCAAAAAGCTCGGGGCCAATGGCTTCCCCGGCCGTGTAGGCCACGCGAATTCGACTCATCCCAAGCGTATTTTTCAATGGCCCGAAGATCAGTAATTCACCGACACCGTAGAGCAAGCGATCCCACAGAGAAACCGACTGTTTATCAAGAATTCGACCACCAGCCCGGCGTGCAACACCCATGAAGTAATGAAACAACTTGCGCTTGATCCAACCGGCGTCCTCCATCCGGATCATCACCATCGTCAGCAGGTTCTCGAAAATCCTGGGGGGTCCGAAATAAAAATCGGGTCCGATCTCGCGCATGTCCTGCATCACGGTCGCACCACTTTCTGGACAGTTGACACAGAATCCAGCGACAAATGCTTCGGAAAAAGAAAAAATGTTGTCCCCAACCCAGGCCATTGGCAGGTAGGCGAGACTGTTGGTGTCGGGGGTTATGCGATCGAACTCGGCTGCGTTGCGTGACGTAACCAGCAAATTCTCGTGGCTCAACACGACGCCTTTGGGGGTGCCCGTTGTCCCGGAGGTGTAAAGAATCACCGCCGTATCGGCGCCGGAACCCTCGTCGATGGCTTGATCGAGAAATCCTGGGTCACGTTCTGCCAATTGCCGACCCCGCTCTTCTAACGCCTCGAAACTCAGTACCAGTTCGGGGTCATAGTCACGGAGTCCTCTAGGATTATCGTAAATAATGGCTTGAACAAACGGACACTGCTCCCGAATCTCGAGCGCCTTGTCGACCTGCTCCTGATCTTCGGCGACAATGAAATGCGCCTCCGAGTGCTCCACCAAGTATTGGATCTCGCCCGCCACCGAATCCTGGTAGGCCGGCACAGGAATGCCGCCAAGGCATTGGGCGGACGCCATCGCCGCATAAAGGCGCGGCCGGTTATCGCCGATGATGGTCAATTTGTCGCCGCGCTTGAACCCGAGGTCGGAAAGACCGTGGGCAAAGCGGCGAATGACACCTTCGTAGTCCTTCCAAGTCCACGTCTGCCAGATCCCGTATCTTTTTTCCCGCATGGCGGGACGGTCGCCACCCGTTCGCACCCGCTCTCGCAGGAGTTTTGGAAACGTATCCGCAACCGACTGAGTCCGGTCTGTCATATCCTCCTCAAGAGTTTTTCACCGGCGTGCCCACGGGGCCAATTCATTCTGCCTGCGTCTTTTGATATGTACACCGCACTACTGAGCGGCCACGACACCAGCTGGCAATGGGTAGGGCTCCAACTCCTTCGGGCCCATTCTAGACTAAACACTTTCTGGACTGAACACTCCACAGTCAGCTCGATCTGTCAGAAAGGAATATCATCGTCTAGATCCGGGTCACCGCCGCTGGCGCCGCTGCCAGAACTGTCCGTCGCGGAACGCGCTTCGCCCGAATAATCGTCGTTCGACGTTCCGGTCGTCCCGTCCCCTCGCGAACCGAGCATTTGCATCTCGTTGGCGACAATCTCGGTCGTATAGCGCTCCTGACCGCTTTTATCCTCCCATTTGCGGGTCTGCAGGCGTCCTTCGATGTAAACCTGCGCGCCCTTTTTCAGATATTCTCCGGCAACTTCGGCCAGGCGCCCGAAAAAAACCACCCGATGCCATTCGGTCTTCTCTTGTCGTTCGCCCGATTGCTTGTCCTTCCAACTCTCGGTCGTTGCGACCGTAATGTTCGCAATCGCATTGCCGTTGGCAGTGTATCGCACCTCCGGGTCACGCCCGAGATTCCCCACAATAATCGCTTTATTAATTCCTCTCGCCATTTCTCTTGTCCCCCAGTCTGTGCATGTTTCGCCGGCACAACCCGAAAATCGTGATCACTGTACCTCGATACCTGCCATCTTGCTCAGGCTCTCATTATGAAAACGCTCCGGGTCCACTTTCAAGTACGCAATATTCTCCCCAGGTAACAGGATCACCTCGTGCACCCCTGGCAGGCCCCGAAACTGCGCCACGAGCGCAGAAAAATCACGTTCTTCGGCGTTTTCTAAATCAACAGTTCGGCTCTCGAGAAGTTTCGGTGCCGGGACTGCTACAACCAGAATCAACCAAACCAGTACCGCGACGGCAGAAAAAATGAATACGCCAGATCCCCCGAAATGACCAAACAGCCAACCGCCGAGAGCACCGCCTATGAACACCCCGAGAAACTGGAACGTGTTGTAGACCCCTAAGGCCGTGCCTTTGCTCTGTGCCGGTACCAGCCGTGACATCAAAGACGGCATCAGCGCTTCGAGCAGCGTGAATGCCACAAAGAAGAGCCACAAGCCGACCACCAGACCGCCGGTGTTCCTGTCACTGATCAGCAGCACCAGTGAAGCAATCAATAATATTGCAACCCCGGCGCGCAACACCGGGAAGGTATGTTCGCGAACCATGCTGAGGATCAGCATCGGCACCATCGCCAACACCGCAGCACCCAACACAGGGACATATACCTGCCAGTGTCGATCCCGCGGCAGTTCGAGTGTCTCCAGCAAGGCAAATGGCACCGCAACAAAAAACGCCATCAGCACCATGTGCAGGACGAGGATCCCGCAGTCCATAAACAGCAATTGCCTGTTTTGAAGGACCCTGCGCACTTGACCCCAGGCCGGCTGAACATCTCCACGACGAGACGGTCGCTCCACCGCAGGCACGAACCACACCACCACCGGCAGCGCCATCAAGGCCAGCAACCCCGTACTCCAGAAAATTCCGGACAAACCAATTACGGCATCGAGAATCGGGCCCAGCATCAGTGCCAGAAGAAAAGAAAACCCAATGGATGAGCCGACGAGGGCGACCGCTTTGGTCCGCTGTTCTTCCCGGGTAAGGTCTGCAAGCAACGCCAACACAACAGATGCAATCGCCCCCGACCCTTGCAGCGCTCGGCCGAGAATCACCACCTCGATTGAATGGGCCCGAGCAGCGATGACACTGCCGAGCGCAAACAATAACAGGCCGGCCACCAGCAACGGCTTGCGTCCGAACCGATCCGACAACAAACCGAATGGCACCTGGAAAAGTGCCTGGGTAAGGCCGTACATACCCAATGCAACCCCGATCATGGCGGGTGTCGCCCCGTCAATTTCCCCAGCGTAGAGTGCCAGCACCGGCAGGATCAAGAACAACCCGAACATCCGCAGTCCGAGTACGAATGACAGAGCAGCGATCCCGCGCCGCTCAACTGAATTCATGGGGGGAAGGTAGCGAGCCTGGCGCCGTACTTTTCTATTCCCAATCAAAGCCTAAACCACCGCCGATGGACCTAGCAGCCTCGCTTTGCGCCACCGCGAATCGACAAAATAAGTAGAACTTCTTCGAGGGGTGAGCGCTCGACAACACCCAATTATTACGCCAGCAACGAAAAAGATTTTGATTACACGGCAAAACGAGTCGTAATATTAGCAGTTTTGGCCGAATTACCTCGTACCGATGCGACAAATCCAGATCCGGGGTGCCCGCACCCATAACTTGAAGAACATCGATCTCGATTTACCGCGGGACCGCCTGATCGTAATTACGGGAATTTCCGGCTCGGGAAAGTCCTCTCTGGCATTCGATACGATCTATGCAGAAGGCCAGCGCCGCTACGTCGAATCCTTGTCGGCTTATGCTCGGCAGTTTCTATCGCTGATGGAAAAACCGGATGTCGATCTGATAGAAGGATTGTCGCCGGCAATCGCCATTGAACAAAAATCATCCTCTCATAATCCTCGATCTACCGTCGGCACGGTTACCGAGATCTACGATTATCTGCGCCTGCTCTTCGCCCGAGTGGGTGAACCTCGATGTCCCGAACATGGCGCACCATTGGCAGCCAGTACTGTCACGGAGATGGTCGACCGTGTAATGGCCTTACCGGAAGGTTCGCGTCTGCTGCTGCTGGCCCCCGTAATTCAAGAGCGCAAAGGTGAGTATCAACAGTTGCTCCATGACCTCTACAGCCAAGGCTTCATCCGTGCACGTATTGATGGGAGCGTCTACGAATTGGAACAGCTTCCTGATTTAGACAAAAAACGCAAACATAGCATTGAAATAGTGGTCGACCGGATCATTGTGCAGCCGAACAGCAAGCAACGGCTGGCGGAGTCCTTCGAAACCGCATTGGCGCTCGCTGACGACGTGGCTCTGGTTGAAGTGTTGTCGTCGAAAGACAGCGAACCTGGGGAAGAGTTGTTGTTCTCTGCCCGTTACGCGTGCCCGCACTGCGGCTACAGCCTGAATGAACTGGAGCCGCGCGTCTTTTCTTTTAACAATCCTGCGGGCGCCTGTCCCGATTGCGACGGCCTCGGTGCCCGGGAGTTTTTCGACCCCGATCGGGTGATACAGGACGACACGTTGAGTCTGGCTGCCGGCGCCATCAGCGGTTGGGACCGGCGTAATGCGTTTTTCTTCAACCTGCTTCATTGCCTGGCCGAGCACTATGATTTCGATGTTGATACCCCGTTTCGCCGCTTGCCGGCCAAACTGCGTAAGACCATCCTCTATGGCAGCGGCAAAGAAAAGATTCCCTTCACCTATCTGCGCGCCCATGGTCGCAGGCCTCGCCGGCGTAAACACGTTTTCGAGGGCGTCATACCGAGTATGGAACGGCGCTATCGGGACTCCGAATCCAATATCATTCGGGAAGAACTTGCTCGGCACCTCAATACGCAACCGTGTGAAACCTGTGATGGCAGCCGTCTGCGGCTGGAGTCTCGCAATGTATTCGTAAGTGATTTACCTCTGCACCAGATCACCGCGATTACGGTAGAAGAATCACTGACCTTTTTTGAAGAACTGGATCTGCCCGGTCGACAGGGGGAAATTGCAACAAAGATTATCAAAGAAATCGCCAATCGACTCCGTTTCCTGGTCAATGTCGGGCTCGAATACCTAACATTGGATCGGGCGGCCGAAACGCTCTCGGGTGGAGAAGGACAGCGGATCCGCCTGGCGTCGCAGATCGGTTCGGGATTGGTGGGTGTCATGTATATCCTCGACGAGCCCTCGATTGGCTTACACCAACGAGACAATGCCCGTCTTCTAGACACCTTGATTCAACTTCGGGATCTCGGCAACACCATCGTGGTGATTGAACACGACGAGGAGGCGATTCGCAGCGCCGATCACGTGGTTGACCTGGGTCCTGGAGCAGGCGCTCTGGGCGGCACGATCGTCGTGGCTGGATCACCCGACCAGGTCATCTCCCATCCAGGCTCCTTAACCGGTCGCTACCTCGCTGGCCAGTTACAGATTGAATTACCGGCCGAGCGACAAGCCTTGGAGTCACAACGCGTACTGTCTGTACGGGGCGCTTGCGGCAACAACTTGCAGCATCTCGACATCGATATTCCAGTGGGGCTCTTTACCTGTGTCACGGGCGTATCCGGATCCGGAAAATCGACCCTGGTCAATCATACGATCTTTCCGGCCATGGCAAAAAAACTGCACCAAGCACGCCATCGCTGTGCGCCTTTTGAAACAATCAATGGGTTCGAATATTTCGACAAAGTGATCGACATCGATCAAAACCCCATTGGTCGAACGCCACGGTCCAATCCAGCCACCTACACGGGTCTTTTTACTCCAATCCGAGAACTGTTCGCAGCCACACCCGAATCGCGGGTCCGCGGGTACAAGCCCGGGCGCTTCTCATTCAATGTGCGAGGCGGGCGCTGCGAATCTTGCCAGGGGGACGGGCTGATCAAGGTGGAAATGCATTTTCTGCCGGATATCTACGTTACCTGTGATCTGTGCAGGGGTTCTCGCTATAACCGCGAAACCCTGGATGTCCGCTATAAGGGAAAGACGATCAGCGAGGTATTGGGAATGACCGTAACGGAAGCTGCGGAGTTCTTCCGAGCAATCCCGGTGCTTAAGCGAAAACTGGATACGCTAGTTGATGTTGGCCTTGGTTATATTCAGCTTGGCCAGAGTGCGACCACGCTGTCGGGCGGAGAAGCACAACGAATCAAGTTGTCGAGGGAACTGTCCAAGCGGGACACTGGGCGCACGCTATATATCCTGGATGAACCCACGACTGGCCTTCATTTTCACGACATAAAACAGCTACTGAAGGTACTGCATCGACTCCGTGACCGCGGAAATACCGTAGTGGTAATTGAACATAACCTGGACGTCATCAAAACTGCCGACTGGGTCATTGATCTCGGGCCAGAAGGAGGTCACCGAGGGGGACAACTCGTGGCGTTCGGCACCCCGGAAGATCTGGCCCGGGCCGAGAACTCCTATACCGGTCGATTTCTTTTACCGATACTGGAAAAACATGCGCATCGAAGCAAAGCCGATTGAAATGACCGTCTGCTCACTTGCGGCGAACGTCGACCAGTCCGCGACCCGTCAAGTGATCGAGGATTTGTCGACACGCCTGTGTCGGCGTCGCTTTCGAGGTGTCGATTACCAATTCGGCACGTTCTGGCGATTCGTAGGGATCACTGATGCCAGTGAACTGAGGGATCTCACCGGCGCGCGCTTTGGCATACAGGCCCTTGCGATCTCGCTCCTCGCACACGGCAAGCGACGTAGAAAGGTAGATCTCAATGAACACACCGTGTTGCTCGATCAGGCCGCGGATCTCACGGCGGATCGTCCGGTAGGGGGCAATCGGAGCACAGATCGCAACCCCCCCATTTTTACTGATCTCGTTCGCTACAAAACCAATACGACGGATATTCAGGTCTCGGTGCGCCCTCGAAAAGCCAAGCTCGCTCGATAAATTCTGCCGCACAATGTCACCATCGAGCAGGGTTACGGGCCGCTGGCCATTCTCGATGAGTTTCGCCCGCATGATACCCGCCAGGGTAGATTTACCGGATCCCGAGAGACCGGTAAAAAACAGCGTGATCCCGATCTGGCTGTGAGATGGATAGACACCAGAGAGACAATCGATCACCTCGGGAAAACTGAACCAGTCGGGCACCGGTTCACCCTTCGCCAATGCCTGCCTGAGTTCATGATCGGAATAACTCACTGATCGGTCACCGTTTTGTTCCAGGACCGATACGGGCAAGAACGTCTTGCTCGAGACGCAATAGCGACGCTCTTCTGCAGCCAACATCTGAATGTCGAGTTCATCGCTGACGGCCGCCACGTGTTCCTGCGCCGCGTACTTCCCATAGAACCGCGTACCGTTGTCTGTCGACGGGGGTGAACTGTCATCGGGCCCGACGATGAATGCCGAGCAGCCGTAATTGCGATGAATGATACCGTGCCAAAGCGCCTCGCGTGGCCCGGCCATGCGCATTGCCAGAGGTAGCAAGGACAGCACAGCGAGCTGGGCTGGCAGATGACGGAGCAGCGCCTGATAGCAATGCACCCGCGCGTAATATTCCAAGTCACCAGGCTTGGTTTCTCCAACCACCGGATGCAACAAGATTTTTGCGTCTTGAGCCGCAGCCATCTCTACCACCAGGTCACGCTGCAGACGGTGCATGGGCCGCGAAGTCTGAAACGCAATGACCGAATCCCAGCCCGCCTGATCGAACCCCTGACGCAACCGGGCGGGTGTGTGCCACAGGGACTCGAAATCATAATGAACAGGCAACTCCAAAACCTCGATGGTGCCCCCCACATAGACGGATTCCGTTACATCCAACACTACGCGCACCCCGGGGTGGTCGCGCGATCCGGTTCCGTAGACGGCCTCGGCTTCCCATTCCCGGTCAGGTTTCCATAAATCAGCGACGCGTAAAACAGCGGGCATGAATCCCTCGGAATCGCGAAGTGCCACGTGGTCACCACAGTCAATTTGCGCGGCTGACGTTTCCGAGACCGCCAGCACCACCGGGATAGGCCACAACGAGCCATCGGCAAGCCGCTCCTCAGCCAACACCCGCTCATAGTCGGCCTGACCCATAAATCCGTGCAAAGGCGCAAACGCGCCAATTGAAAGAAGCTCGAGATCGCAGAGCTGACGCCGGTTGAGCATGATGGAATACCCTTGCCGCGACCACTCGCGAAGTTCCGCCGCACGTTCCGATTGGACCATGGGTGGGGGGGAGAAATTACCGCCGCGGGAAATTATCGACATCAGCAAACAGGTAACAATTCAAAATGGGAGGACTCACAACCCATACGGGGGCGTTAAGAAGAAACTGCACTCCAGTAAACGCCGCGATTGTACGCCATCTGCAAAGTGAGGTAACCCTGGTAA
>JYMV01049397.1_pt1 | contig 11716 bp, 7 predicted proteins | sample 338911 | NCBI WGS metagenome assembly JYMV01 (sample SAMN03354496, study PRJNA234377) | hydrothermal vent metagenome | biome: Deep sea; feature: Hydrothermal plumes at the Eastern Lau Spreading Center, Western Pacific Ocean; material: Seawater | place: Tonga | collected 2009 | depth 2000 m m
TTATCGTGCTTCCGGGCACGGCATCCGTTAACCCCGAAAGTGTGGGTGTAGCATCGCCATTTATTCCTGGGTCGTTTAATGAGATGGTTGGCGCCGTCACGTCGATAGCACCCTGAGCGTCAGCATTGGCCGTATTGCCTGCTTCATCATTCACGCTGGCGTTAACGGTGAATTCGCCTTCAGCTAGTTCTGCCGGTACGTCAGCGCTGTAAGTGCCGTCAGCCTGAACAATGGCGGTCACGGTTTGAGTAACGCCTGCGCTATCGGTAATGGTTAAGGTAACTGTGCTGCCAGGCGCGGCATTGGTAGTACCTGAAAGGGTAGGCGTGGTGTCGTTACCAGCCGCTATGGTGTCGATAGTGATTAAAGGTGCGGTAGTATCAATCTCGCCGGCAGTATCTGTGGTTGCTGTGTTGCCCGCTTCGTCGGTCACGCTGGCGTTAACGGTAAATTCACCTTCAGCTAATTCAGCAGGTACATCAACGCTATAGGTGCCGTCTGCTTGCACAGTGGCAGTTACAGTTTGCGTGTTGCCCGCGCTATCGGTGATAGTTAATGTAACTGTATTACCCGGTGTAGCATCAGTGGTACCTGAAAGGGTCGGCGTGGTGTCGTTACCTGTCGCTATGGTGTCGATAGTTATCGACGGTGCAGTGGTATCAATTACGCCCGTGGTGTCTGTGGTTGCGGTATTGCCAGCCTCATCCGTCACGCTGGCGTTAACCGTAAATTCACCTTCGGCCAATTCAGCGGGCACATCAACGCTATACGTGCCGTCTGCTTGTACAGTGGCAGCTACAGTTTGCGTATTGCCCGCGCTATCGGTAATAGTTAATGTAACTGTGCTACCCGGTGTTGCATCAGTGGTACCTGACAAGGTTGGCGTAGTGTCGTTACCTGTCGCTATGGTGTCGATAGTGATCGACGGCGCAGTGGTATCAATTACGCCCGTGGTGTCTGTGGTTGCTGTATTGCCAGCCTCATCCGTCACGCTGGCGTTAACGGTAAATTCACCTTCGGCCAATTCAGCCGGCACATCAACGCTATACGTGCCGTCTGCTTGCACAATGGTAGTCACGGTTTGCGTATTGCCCGCACTATCGGTAATGGTTAACGTAACTGTGCTACCCGGTGTGGCATCAGTGGTACCTGACAGGGTAGGCGTGGTGTCGTTATCTGAACCCGGCGCATTAATGGTAATCGTTGGGGCGGTGGTATCAATTTCACCTGTAGTATCAGCGGTTGCTGTATTGCCAGCTTCATCCGTCACGCTGGCGTTAACCGTAAATTCACCTTCGGCCAATTCGGCAGGTACATCAACACTATAGGTGCCGTCCGCTTGCACAATAGCTGTCACGGTTTGCGTATTGCCTGCACTGTCGGTAATGGTTAGCGTAACTGTGCTGCCAGGAGTGGCATCAGTAGTACCTGAAAGGGTAGGCGTGGTGTCGTTATCAGAACCAGGCGCATTAATGGTAATGGTTGGGGCGGTGGTATCAATTTCCCCTGTAGTATCAGCAGTTGCTGTATTGCCTGCTTCATCGGTCACGCTGGCGTTAACGGTAAATTCGCCTTCCGCTAATTCAGTGGGTACATCAACGCTGTAGGTGCCGTCTGCCTGCACAATGGCAGTCACGGTTTGAGTATTGCCTGCACTGTCGGTAATGGTTAGCGTAACTGTGCTGCCAGGAGTGGCATCGGTTGTACCTGGTAATAGTTGGAGCGGTAGCGTCAATTTCACCAGTGGTAGAACTATCTGCAGTATTACCTGTAGGTTCTAATACGGTAGCATCTACCGTGAACTCACCATCAGCCAGTGCATTTGGTACGTCTACACTGAACGTACCGTCGTCTTGTACTATGGCGGTAACAACCTGAGTGTTTCCCTCACTATCGATAACGGTTAGTGTAACTGTACTGCCTGGAATTGCTGAAGTAATGCCTGATAGTGTTGGCGTGGTGTCGCTTGTTAAGCCAATCGCATCTAGGGTAAGTGAAATGTCTTGTGCTTGCTCGCCTGTTCCAGAAAACTCAACTGGCGTAACATCGTCGTTGCCATTTGCACTTTGATCGAACTGGAAACCCACTGGATCGACTTCTTCATTTATGCGATCAACGCGCACAAAATTACTACCGCCGTCAGTACCAGCGCCGCCATCTAGACCCGCCGCGGTTGCTTCTAACGATTCTAAAATGTCTCCATCACCAGCAAGTACATCAAGAAAGTCAGCGTCACCTTCTTGGTTGTTACCATCTACGCCGTCAACACCGTCAAGTAATGCTGTTAGCTCATCCACACTTTCATCAAAAACAGCAAATTCATCGTCAGAATTGTTTTCGGTGAAATCTAATTGCAGCGGGAAAGTAACACTTTGTCCAGCTGGAAGTGTGCGAAGTTCTCCATCTACACTTACGGTAACAAATCCATCAGGTGATATGTTTAATACGTCGCCTTCCGCCACCGTCATACCGACAGTAACATTGACCTGTTCACCTGTTTCACCACGTACTAAAGAAGCCTCGCCGTTTACTTCTGCAATGATTACTTCAGCCATAATTCCCTCTCAATCGATAAATTTTCTCGCTATACAAAAAGCGTAGCAGGGCTTTTTTATCTCGTTACCGGACCGTGGTACGGGGGACACATATCCTTTGGTATAAAGCCTAGGTAGTTCCCCCTAATTTATTAATTTTTAGTCTAATAATTGTGAGTCAAGTTTGCAGAAATACACATAGCGTCTACTTTTTAAAAGTAAGAAACGACACAAATGTCGCTTAGTATTTATAAAGTGAGATGCATATATGAAGTTGATAAATTCAGTGCTTTCCAAGGTTGTTATTGGAGCAACTGGCGCTGTGCTAGCTCATGCTGCTATTGCTCAAAGTAATGGTGTTGGTGACTCGTCAGTCAGTTTGGAAGACTACGTTCGCAAGGTAGTAAACGAAAACCCAGAAGTGCAAGCCAGCTGGCGTCAACTTCAAGTGGCTATGTCAGACGTTGATATTGCTCGTGGCGGCTTTCGCCCTCAGGTCGATGTGTTGGCATCAAGTGCTTATACCGATAGAAACTACGGGCTAGATCGGGAGTACATGGGACATACCGCGCAAATCGCCTTGACTCAGATGCTGTACGACGGTTTCTTAACAAGCAGTGAAGTTAAACGTTTTAAACAAGCGCAAGTGGTACGCTTTTTCGAACTAATGGGTGAAGTAGAGCAGAAATCTCTGGATACGGCTCTCGCCTACATGGATGTAAAGATGTTTCGTGAGCTCTTAAAACTCGCTGAAGAAAACTTAATTACTCATGTGGACGTGTTTAAACAAATTGAAGAAAGTGTAGAAGCAGGTGTAGGTCGTCGTGCCGATTTGGAACAAATTAGCGGACGTTTGTCTCTGGCCGAGTCTAATGTGCTTACCGAGCTGTCTAATCTGCACGATGTTACCGCGCGGTTTCTACGGTTGGTGGGCGAGAAGCCCGCGAATAACTTGCAGCCGGTAACGTTAAACTCTGCGTATGTTGATGCTAGTGTTACGGATATTCAAACCTTACTCACTAACGCCTACGGCACCAACCCCCAATTTAATGCTGCTATTTACAACATTGATGCCCAGCGTTACGCCGTGGACAGTGCAAAAAGTCTTTATCATCCGCAAGTCAATTTAACCGCAAGTTATGGCGCACAAACGCGAGACCAAGCTGCGCTAAATAACACCATTACTGAAGCCAGTGTTGGCGTTAACTTTTCTTATAACTTGTATAACGGTGGTTCGGACCGCGCAGCGATTCGACAAGCATTATCACAGGTAGATTTAGCAAAAGACTTGCGGGACAAAGCCTGTATCGATATGAGACAAACGGTACAAATTGCTTATAACGATATTATCAATATTACTGAGCAGCTACCCTCTCTGAATGCCCACCGCCTGTCTTCAGACAGAGTAAAGTCTGCATACATGGATCAGTTTACAATTGGTGAACGTTCTCTATTGGATTTGCTCGATTCCGAAAACGAATATTACGAGTCTAGTCGCGCATATTTAGAAGCACAATACACCTTAGAAAAGGCGCGCGTAAGACTGCTTGCGGCTTCGGGTAGCTTGGCACAAACGTTAGGAATTACAAAAGATGGCGTGCCAGATGTACTGAACAAAGCTGAAGAGAGAATAAGCTACGACCCTAACTACGTTTGTCCGGCCGTTCGTACAAACTTTGAAGATGAACTTAATATTCTTAAGCGCGACACAGATGGCGACGGCATTGTTGATTTGTGGGACGACTGCGTCGATTCTACACCAGGTGCCATGGTCGATGACTTTGGTTGTGAAGCCAAAGAGCCTGATATGGCGCCAGAACCAAGTGCTGCAGATTTTACGTTAGATAATGCGAAGATAATCAATTCATTCAACGTCAATATCGAATTTGCGTCTAATTCTACCGAGGTTTTGCCTGAATATGAGAACTCGCTTCAGGACGTCATCGAAGCCTTAAACAATGACCCAGATTCAGGGGTGATTATTCATGGTCACGCCTCTCTAGATGGGGATGCAGCCTACAACCAGCGGTTGTCTGAACGCAGAGCTAAGGCGGTTGCGTCGCTGCTTATGAATAAAGCGAACATAGAAGCTAGAAGAATTACTGCGGTTGGTTACGGAGAGAGTCGTCCGCTGGTTGATGAAGAATCAGACGCGGCGAACGCCCGTAATCGCAGAATTGAAGCGGCTATTATCCAGCTTCCTTCTAACGAATAGCAATGTGTAGGCCTATATGAAGGAAAAGAAGGTCGTAGACGACATATCCTATTTGGAACAGCAAGGAGGCGTATTGATGGATTGTTTGATTACGATCTGTCATGCGCACCATCTGGATGTATCTCGAGTCAGCCTGCTCAGTGGGCTTCCCTTAGATAGCGGCGAATTATCGCCCACAGGATTTGAGCGTGCAGCCAAACGGGCGGGACTCGCCAGCAGAACGGTTAAGCGCGATTTAGACCACATTAATACTGCGCTTTTGCCCGCTGTATTAGTCTTAAATGAAAAGCAAGCCTGTGTACTACATGGCTTAGAGCCTACCCATGCAAGAGTTTCGTATCCAGAACTAGATGACGCCGTGGTTGAAGTTCCCAGAGATGAACTTGCTGCCCGTTATACTGGGTACATAATATTTGCTCGACCCGAGATGCACGCGCAAGAAACTAATGCGCAAATTGACAAGTCCTCGGTAGGGCACTGGTTGTGGTCATCTATTAAATCTGCAAAAGGGCTGTATAGGGATGTACTAATAGCCTCTGTTTTTATTAGTCTGCTTTCCATTGCTCTGCCTCTTTTTGTAATGAATGTATACGACAGGGTGGTGCCAAATGCGGCACTGGAAACCTTGTGGGCGCTGGCAATCGGCGTGCTTTTAGTTCTCGCGGCAGATTTCCTGTTACGCATGCTTCGGCAGTACTTTGTAGAACTGGCGGCAAGTCGGCTAGATGTCACGCTTTCTGCAAAAATTATGGAAAAAGTATTGTCTATAAATTTGGCCAGTAGACCAGCAAAAAGCGGTGCCTTTATAAACAGCTTGCAATCTTTTGAGAGTATTCGGCAGTTTTTTGGTTCTGTAACGCTGGTGGCATTGGTTGATTTACCATTCGGGCTCCTGTTTGTCGTTATCATAGCCATGATCGATTTTTATTTGATCATTCCTATTCTTATTGGCGCAACTGCGCTTTTCCTATACGCCATGAAAGCGCAGCGCGTAATGCGTTCTCTTTCAGAAGAGTCGATGGAGATTAGCTCTCGAAAAAGCTCCCTCGTTACCGAAAGCGTGACTTCTTTAGAGGACATTAAGGCTTTTGGTTACCAGAGCCGAAACCAAAGTGCGTGGGAAAAACAGACGATATTTCTAGCCAAAGTTAACGCCAAGCTGCGTTTGGTTTCGATGTCGGTAAATAATGCTGCACTTTGGGTTCAGCAGTCAGTCGGCGTTGTAATCATTTTAACTGGTGTATATCTGATCATTGAAGGTGTAATCACCCAAGGTGGATTGATTGCTGCCTACCTATTGTCTAGCCGAGCTATGGGGCCGGTCTCCCAGGCTGCGGCTTTATTGGCGCAATACCATCACGCTGAGACGGCGAAGAATGCCCTTGACGATATTATGTCTTTACAGAGTGAGTCAGGCAGTAATAAGCAGATAAAAAGTAATATTGTGCTTAAGGGTAATATTGATGCAAGCCAGCTTTGCTTTAAATATCCGGATGAAACCGTACTTGCACTCAAAGACATAAACTTCTCAATTAAACAAGGTGAGCACGTAGCGATTTTGGGCAAAAACGGATGCGGAAAATCTACCTTGAACAAACTGCTTATGGCCTTTTACCGCCCTGAGTCTGGGCAGTTACTCGTGGATGGCATTGACCTTCAGCAATACGACCCGACACTACTTCGCAAACAGATAGGTTACGTGCCACAAGACGTCAGCCTTTTCTACGGTTCATTGAAAGACAATATTATGTCTGAAGATTTACATATCGATGAAAGTGACTTTTGGGAGGTACTGACTCAGTGTGGTTTGGCGAAACTTGTTAATGGAAATGCCAACGGGGTAGAACAAAATGTAGGTGAGCGAGGTAGCTTACTTTCTGGTGGTCAGCGACAAGCAGTAGCGATGGCTAGAGCGATAGTGCGAAACCCTGCGATATATATCATGGATGAGCCTACCTCAGCCATGGACTCAACGAACGAAGCGCAGATGAAGGAAACCATAAAAGCAGCGACATCCGGCAAAACACTCATCATCAATACTCATCGTACTACGCTGCTTGACCTTGTTGAGCGCGTGATTGTTGTCGAGAACGGAAAAGTTATTGCTGACGGTAAGAAGGAAGATGTACTTGTTCAGTTTAAACAGCCAAGTCAAATACTTAAGAGGGCGCCATGATTTTAAACAGTGGTGGTGAGAAAAAAGACTGGTTGCAGCGATTAATGCGAGGTTGGCTAGCGCCACCTCCAGGTCAGGACTGGGTATTGGAAGCCGAGTGGTCACGTATAATGCAAACGCCGGTGAAAGCCCGTGGGCTTTTGTATTTGGTATCACTAGTTTTATTTCTTTTGGTGGTGTGGTCGTATTTTGCAGAGATTGATGAAGTTGCCAAAGGCGATGGTAAAGTCATACCGTCACAGCAACTACAGGTTCTCCAATCCTACGACGGAGGAATTGTACAGGATATATTAGTACGAGAAGGGCAAACGGTTGAAGCTGGGCAAGTGTTATTAAAGGTTGATCCTACCCGTTTTTTGTCAAGCCTTGAAGAAAACACAACCCAGTTTGCGGCGCTGGCGGCGAAAGTGCAGCGCTTATCTGCGCTTACCCAAGGTGACGTGTTGCGGTTTAATCGAGAACTTCGCGAACAGGCTCCAACGATCGTTGATAACGAACGCAAGCTCTACAATTCCAACTTGGCTGAGCTTGATGAAGTTGCAGCAGGATCGGATTCTCGTATTATGCAACGCCGTCAAGACGTGGAAGAAGAGCGAGCGAATCTTTCCCAGTATCAAAACGTTTTGTCCCTCTCAAAGAAAGAGCTCTCTGTGACCAAGCCATTACTTGCATCAGGTGCTGTGTCGGAAATTGAAATCCTTCGATTGGAACGTCAGATAGTAGAGCTAGAAGGAAACATCACCAAGTCCAAGGTAGCGATTGAGCGTGGCTTAAACGCCATCGAAGAAGAAATCATAAAGAAGGAAGAAGCGCGTCTAAAACTGGTTAATCGATGGAACCAAGAATTGACCGAAGCCACCGCCGAAATGGCGACATTGCAGCAGTCTCAAACCAGTTTAGAAGATGTGGTGTCACAAGCAGCGCTGAGATCGCCAATCAATGGTACGGTGCAGCGCTTGCTCATTAATACCATTGGTGGGGTCATTACTCCAGGCAGCGCGGTAGTGGAACTCGTTCCTCAAGATGATCAACTTATTGTTGAGGCAAAGGTCTCGCCTAAAGACATTGCGTTTATTCGAGAAGGGCAGCAGGCCATCTTAAAATTCAGTGCTTATGACTTCACTATTTATGGCGGTATGTCTGCTGAAGTCCGACATATCAGTGCAGACGCCATTACCAACGAGAAAGATGAAACCTACTATTTAGTCAGGCTTGAAACGAAGAAAAGCATTGCTGATGAAGCGTTAGATATTTTACCTGGAATGATCGTACAGGTAGACATATTGACGGGAAAGAAAACTGTCCTTAACTATATCTTATCCCCTCTGTTCAATGTTACAGCCTCTGCGCTGCGGGAGCGTTAAATGAGACATTTCATTGCCGAGAAAGATTTGCAAGGGGCGCTAACCCAGTATTCGTGGACCAGCTATAGTCGGGTTGATCAACTAACATGTGATCAAACTGATTGTATATGGATATTGGCAAGCGATGAGAACTGGCGGCAACAGCTAATTGAAGCCAAGCAAAAAGTAACACAAGTGGTATTACTGACCTACAAATATGACCGTTTAGAGATGCAAACAGCGCTGATGCTAGGCGCTAGGGCGTATTGTCACGCATTAGGAACCCAGTCTCTTTTATCTTCGGTAGCGAGGGTGATAGAAGCCGGAGGAATGTGGTTACCTAATGAGTTGCTTTTAGTGACAACATCCAATGTGGCGGTCAATCTGCAGTCTAAACGAGTGCTACCTGCTTTAAGTGGCTTAACGAACCGCGAAAAGGACGTATTGAGCGGCATTTTAGATGGGTTAAGCAATAAAGAAATTGCAAGAGAGCACGGTATTACCGAGCGTACCGTTAAAGAATATGTGGGTACGCTCTTACACAAATATGAGGCAAAGGACCGAATCAGTCTATTACTCCGACTTGGTGAATTTAGTCATCTAAAAGATGCTCTATAACTTCCATGTGTGATACAACGCCGTCAATACCAAGTTCTATAAAGAGCGCTTGATGGTCAGAGCGTTTAACGCCGTCGGCGTATACTTTAATACCGAAAGTATGCGCCAGTGAGCAGAAGCCTCGAAGGAAAGCGTGATTAGCTGGGTTGAAGTCTATGTCGGCCATAAATGCGGAATCAATTTTCACATAGTCTAGCCCCATCTCTTGCACATCTAACAGTTGCGAGAACGATTCGCCTACGCGTTTAAGGCCTATTTCGCATTCTTTAGCTTTAAGCGTAGTGCAAAATTCGCTAAATTCGTCGGGGAAACGTGTTGCTGTAGATTCCCTTACTTCGAAACACAGCTGTTTAGCTGCTTTTGAGTTGCTGCCTATTTGATAATAAAGCTGTGCAAGGGTTTCAGGGTCTAGCATGAACTGTTCAGAGCAAAGAAAAGCAAACTTCGATTCTGTGCCAGAACGGTTAATGTAATCAATAAGGTGAATAATGGTTGTCAGTTCTAACTGTGGCAACAAACCTAAGTAACGTGCCCAGTGGGTATAGAAGCCACTCTTTCTAAGCTCGCCGTCTATGTTCACCCCAGCCCAGCTTTGGTAATGAACCAAGTTTCTGTCTATATCGAGCACTGGGAAATTAAATGTTTCTACATCGCGCTCATCGATAGCACGTTTGAGCTCTTGCTCCCATCGCTTCTCTTCCACAAGTGAAATGAATTCTCTTAGCGGGGCCTCGACAAACGGTTCGTCCATTTCATCCGCTTCGGCTTCATCTATCATTGCATCAGCGCGCATAAGTGCGTTTGAAAAGCTGTCATCTGGTCGTAATTTCACAACCGACTGAAAGACTTGAGGGTCGCCATCGCGGCTAAATGCACTTAAACACGCACCGTGTAATGCTTCAGATATAGTAACGGCATCGTGTGTTTCGGTGAGGAGAATAGCAAATTCATTTTTTTGCATTCTAGCAATACGACTGTCGGTGAAAAGGTGATGATGCATAGAAAGGCAATCATTAATTTCTTCAACGAAGTCGCGAATACGATTTTTACGTATATTGGCCGGGGAGCGTAAGAAACCTTCGCCCTCAGTAAATCTCACAAAAAAGACGCAGTTGACGCCTTCTGTATCGCGAAAGGCAAGCTGGCCTTTTAAAATCGATATAAAATAGTCCCTGTTGGCGACACCTGATTCGTCGTCGAATTGGGTTTTATAGCGCATGAGATCAAGGCGGGTATTCTCCTCCTCCATGATCTTCTTGGACGTTCTCGCTAAGAAATTCATCGCGCGAACTACACGTTTGAGTTCTAGCGTGCGAGGTTCGGGCAGTTGAACAAATTTCATTTCACCAAAAGACTCGGCTTGATTAACAACGCCATCCAGAGGTCGAATAATAAAACGAAGTGCCCACGCGCCTATTATTCCTGAGAAGATACCTACAAGGGACAGGCCAAAAATGAGCCGTTGAGTAGCGCGCCACATAGATGCGAGGGCGAAGCTGGTGTCGGTTTCAACATATATCGTACCGTACTGACCCCACCCCTCGCTAACCTGAGCAATACCTGGATTGACATTCGGTGAGAAATTGTCTGCAAACCATCTGGGCGTGTCTTCATCTAATTGCACTTCGTGGGTGTGGGCAGACACAATTTCGCCGTCCGCTTTTTGAAGAACAATTGTCGCGTAGTGTCCTATATCGAATTGGGACATGATGAAAAGATCTAAAGATACGGGGTCTTTTTCTAATCCACTTAGCGTTAACGCCATCATACTTGCGTTATCTAAGTTTTTTGAGTAAAGCTGTTCTTCTACGTATTGCTTCGTAGTAATTCCATGAATTGTCACGCTACCTGCAATTGCAACAAGGACAACGACTACAATGGCTAGCCATAATTCTCTTGTTATTGACATAAACTCCTAGGACCTTCTGCTAATCCCCTCTTGCTTCATGCGCTCAATAACGTCACGCCACCTAGATAGTCTACTGGTAGACGAAGAAACCTGTGCCGTTTTGCCTGGTTGCCAAATACCTGAGTCGTTAAAACTAAAAACAGGTATCAGGTCTGTGCGCTGTGAGCCGGGTAATACATTAGACACTAAGCTGTCTAGCACAAGGGGATCCGATGAAGGGGAGTCATAGTATCCTAAAACCATATGTGCTTGTGTTACTCGACTTCTACCAATCTTCGCTTTTACATAAATTAGGCGAAGTTTAGAACTATCGATACCTAAGTGTAGCAGAGCTACGTATTTTGCAATGGCATAATCCTCACAATCTCCGCGAGAATGGCCAAAAAGTTCAGAAGGGGTTGCCCAGTAGTCTTTTTCTTTAAACACAATATCGTCAGTAGCATACTGAATATGCTCATCAAAGAAAGCGTTTACACCAAGCAATTGATCTTTGACACCCTTACTTTCAAGAGCGTGTAGGGCAGCTTCTAGCGCTGCAACGTGTGATGCTTTATCAGCTCCAAATTTATTTTTTACTTCCTGTTCAAGCTTTGGAAACTCGATTACATACTGATCCTTCATTTGCTGTCCAGCCAGTAGCAGGGCCACTAATGCTAAGCAGTGCGACGCAAATAGAGAAAGGGTCATAACTTCATTATTTTAGTTATACTAAAGTATAGGCGAGAGTAACCGTCTTCACCTAAAGTTTAAGTATGTTTTGCTATACGTAGTTATAGGTATAACATGGCTGTGCTGATAAACCAACCATGATTTCGAATGCTAAAGTGGAAATCGAGAAAGACTATTTTTTTACTACAAAATCGTGTTCTTGAATGTTTGCGATAATTCCTGCACCTTCGTTTACTACTAGAGACGAATTAC
>JYMV01003658.1_pt1 | contig 11715 bp, 10 predicted proteins | sample 338911 | NCBI WGS metagenome assembly JYMV01 (sample SAMN03354496, study PRJNA234377) | hydrothermal vent metagenome | biome: Deep sea; feature: Hydrothermal plumes at the Eastern Lau Spreading Center, Western Pacific Ocean; material: Seawater | place: Tonga | collected 2009 | depth 2000 m m
AAGCTTCGAACTCTTCTTTGTCCCAATTTCGAGCTACGCAAAGCGTATCAATAATGATTGAATTTTCATAAAGTCTATCAATTGGATCTCTATTCTGTCCAATAACAGGATTGACTCCTAACGCGATACCTGCAGTACCTAAAGCTGTGGTTTTTAAAAAATCCCTTCGTTTCATATTTTCCATTGAATTCACCTTATCATCTTTTTAATTGATTGATAGTCCACTCTACGTGTGTTTCAAGTATATTAAGTGGCATAGCACCTTCTCTAAGTACTGCATCATGAAAATCTCGAATATCAAACTGATCACCAAGTTGGTCTTTCATATTATTTCTCATCAATACCAAACGATCCATTCCCAAAGCATAAGCTAGGGCCTGACCTGGCATATCTACGGAATAGCGTAACGTTTCCGTTTGAATTTCTGCTTCAGTTGCAAACGTATACTTTCTCATGAATGCCCGAGCATCCTCTAATGACCATCCCAAAGCATTCATCCCCGTATCAAGTACAAGGCGATTATAAAAAAACATTTGGAATACAACCCAGCCGTATTGATCTAACAGTTCATCAAGCATTCCAATCTCTTCTGCAAGAAAAGCGGCATAATTCCCCCACCCCTCTGTTATGGATGCATTATAAAGCCTCATATCCTTGCGGATTTTATGTATTGATTCATTTTCCATATTGAGATTGATTTGGAAATGATGCCCCGGTGCTAGTTCATGATATATCAAGGGCCCAGACCATAACATAGGTCTATTCTTTAAATCAGATCCATTATACCGATATTGACCTATCTCATTATCAGGTGTGGGAACTTGATAATAACCGAATGTCATGGCGCCTTCCAATGCTTGATCCAAGCGTTTTACACCGTAAGGAGCTTTAGGATTCGACGTGAAAAGTGTAGAAATATGAGGTTCTATTTTTTCCATATAATCCATATATCTTTTTTCTACATCTGCCGGTTCTTTAGCAATAAAATAAGAATCATTCATGATTTTCTTATGAAATGCGGACTGGCCCTTTTCAAACCCAAGTTTTCCTCGAATTTGGGCCATTTCTTTATATAATTCTTCAACTCTTCTCAACCCGATCTCATGGATTTCTTTAGCAGTAAGTCCGGAATTGGTGTGGTATTTTATCATATAATTATAATAGTACTCACCTCCGGGATATTGATATGCGCCAACATCTTCAGGCATGCGCATTTGATAATCACTATGTAGAAAATTAACCAGCTTAGCCAAGGCAGGTGAAATCTCAGTGGATATTTTTTCACGAATCGCTGATATGATTTCCTCTTGAGCCTTAGGCTCAATTTTTTTCAGTCGATTCAAGTCTGGTTCAAAAGTAGCATCTGAACTGTTTTTATACTCATTCAGTAGGCCTATAACCAAAGGCAATTCCGGTTTTGGCAAACGAATTCCTCGATCGTCCTGTCCTTTTAATTTTTCTAATTGCTGATCCAAGTGGTCTGCATATTCATCCATAAGAAACAAGTAAGATTCTAGGTCATCATCGGGTTCAAATTGATAAGTTAAGAATACTTGCTGCATGCTTCTACCCTGCCAACCAAACATATAGGGTGTAATTGAAAACCCGTTCCAATAATGAGGCAACCCATCCACCATGGTTTGGAGATATTGTCTCATCATAGTCAAAGTCAAGTCATCACTATGGTTTATCTTTTTGCGATCTACCGCATCAATTCGTTGGATGAAAGATTTGGCTTCATCCACTTTCTGTTGGGCTGTATGGAAATCCATATCCGGAAACTCCGTAACAGGCAATCCAAATTTCATTTTCAAATCAATACGGTCTTCTAGCATGATCGAATAAAGGTCATCCGCAATTAAGCTTACCTCTTTGGATCCTGAATCCGTTTTGATACAACTCAATGCAATAATCAGTAATAAAATGGATATATTTTTCATATCAATACCCCCATTATCATTAACTATTGATTAAATTGAGTTTTCTTTTTTGGTTCATCACTAAACCTAGATAAACTAAAAAATGGATCTACTTCTTTTTTCCCAGTCACACGATCCGCTACAAACTCCCCCAATGCAGGTCCCAACTTAAATCCATGACCAGAGCCACCACCAATCACCCATATATTATCGGCATTAGGATGACGATCAATAATATAATTACCATCAAGGCTATTTTCATATTGACACACTCTTGCTTCCAGCAGTGGAGCATTTTTCATTCCTGGGAATCTTTTTCCTAAGTACTTACGTGCCGACTCAATTCCTCTTTTTGACGGTGTGCGATCTCCAGTAGTAGGATCAAAGTCAACACCGCGGGTATCATCAGCCACTTTAAAACCGCGCCATTCGGCTCCAGGGATACCGTACCAAAGTTTTTCACCAAAATCTGTCCAAACTGGCGTTTTTTGCTCAAAATAATCGGTATTCCCATAAGGTGTCCCAAAAAAGAAGACCTCCTGTCTTGTCGGCTGAATCACATCTTTTAATGCAATTGGAAATATTTTACTCAACCAAGGTCCGCAAGCAAAAACATATGTATCTGCAGTCAAAGTTGAACCATCCATCAAACGAATGTTTGTCATTTGTCCATTTTTTATTTCACCTGGTTCCACAGCTATTTGTTGGTATGTGCCGCCTCCTTTTACAAATTGATTCATCACTACTTGGCAGCAGTGTCTTGCAGGAAGATAACCGCCTTCATATTCATAGAAAAATGATAGTATATCTTCCATATTAATTTGTGGAAATCGTTTTCCAGCTTCTTTGCGCGTTAATTCCTCATTACGCAGTCCCAGTTCTGTTAAGATTGGTAATGATGATCGAGCATACATATCCTCTCCCTGAAACATCCACAGAACACCAGTTGGGAAATATAGTTGCTGGTGCCAGCGCTTTTGATAACGTTTCCACAATTTGAAAGATCTTGCTACAAGTTCTATATAAATCCGATCGGGACCATAGACCCCACGGATTACCCTTGAGTCTCCACCCGAGCTGGCTCTAGAATTCCCAGGACCCCAAGCATCCAATAAGGTTATTTTATAACCACGGTTCAATAGATTAAAAGCTGTCCAACCTCCAAAGGCGCCTGCACCAATCACAGCAATATGGCCCTTTAGTCGATTAGAATGTTTTTTTGACTTGGATGATACCATACCTTTAATTGGGTTCGCTAAGGCTGCCATTGTAGAAAGTTTTACAAAACGCCGGCGATTCAATATACCCTCCCTTATTTAGCGTTTAAGTTAATATCAAGAGAAATAAATAGACAGGATAAGGCGTATAGCAATCAAAGTGAGGGCAACTTTGAACAAGAGTACAAAAATAGTTTCCGGCAATAGACCCAGTAGTTTTTTTCCGATATTGGTGCCTAAATAAACAGCAATGATAAGCGGCAATAAAATGGTCAACTCCTGAAAATAATTCACACCGAATAAATAGATAAAAATGGGCATTTTACCCAGGTGGCCCACAGCCTGACATGCAGCCTTCGTAGCGATTACATTTTCTTTAGTAAGATCTTTATTAATGAAAAAAGGTGCAATCAAAGGTCCGGCCGCGCCAATAAAAACAGTCACCAATCCACTGAGTCCTCCCATCCAAAAAAATGCTTTTTCTGGCACTTTTTTATTTTTGTTACGCAAGTATAAAAACCAAAGGATATAAATCCCAATCAGTGGCTTCAAAAAATCAATTTTTATTTTGCTAGCAGATTCGACATTGAATGCCTGAATGAGTCCCATGAGAATCACCATAGATAATATTAAGCCTAAAATAATTCCCGGAGTAAACTGCCGTATAATCGGTCGATAGATGTGGGAGCGAAAAATGGTGGTTCGTGTCATATTACTCACTAACTGAATGACACCATGGAGCGCAACCACCATATATCCTTCTGGAATCAATAGGGCCATGATACCTAATAGAGTGATACCTCCTCCCATGCCAATCACAGCTGAAATCATAGATGTGGTAAAGGCTGCAATAATCAGGATAATCGTTTCACTCATTTCACGTTGCCCACATTACAGGTTAAATTATTTTGAGGGCAAGTTATCTTGCCCAAAATCATTGAACTTTCCAGAAGATTTTATTAAAAGGTTGTAAGATAAGAGGTCTAGGAGTCTCAGGCCTGAGCACGAGTAAAGACTGGCTGAAAAGGGATTGATAATGAATCATTATATCTATAACCGCCGAAATCAAAAGCCAATATATCATCTATGTTTTCAATGCGGTTTTGTATAATAAAACGTGCCATCATTCCCCTGGCTTTCTTAGCAAAAAATGATATGATCCGCGGTTTGTCATTTTTGATTTCTTTGAATACAGGAGTCACAATTTCTGCTTTCAAATCATGGTTATCTATGGAATTAAAATATTCAACAGATGCACAATTAATAATCGTTTTAGTTTTGTGGCCATTCAGTTCTTTAGAAAGTGATTTTGAAAGTTTACTTCCCCAAAATTCATAGAGATTCTTTCCAACTTCATTTTCAAGTTTCGTTCCCATTTCTAAGCGGTACGGCATCATCAAATCAAGTGGTTTTAGAATACCATATAGCCCCGATAAAATTCGCGTATTATCCTGTGAGAATAGAATGTCATCATCATTCAGTGTTTGGGCATCAAGACCATTATAAGTATCACCCATAAATGTATATACTGCCTGTCGAGACGATTCAGGTTTAAAGGATGTTTTCCAAACCTTATAGCGCTCCCAATTGAGCATAGATAGTTTTTCACTAATACTCATTAAAGACTGGAGCGCTGGCGGATCAAAAGTCTGTAGTTTTTTAACAAGTTTATTCGATTGAGTCAAAAATTTTGGCTGTGTAAAAGTTGTGCCATGGGCATGACATTCTGCTGATAGTTTTTTTGCGGGTGAAAGAACTGTAATCATGTTGAAAATTTAAAAAGAGTAATTAATAAATACCTGAGATTTATGGTAATTAATCTTTATTTAAAGGCAATATTTTTAACCAATTAAATTGCCAGTGCAAAACAATATTTTTCTTCTCATAATTTTGGTCAATTTGGCTTGAATCAACGTTTAAATACTCGTGATAATTTTCCTTTAAGACGCTCTCTGGTGCATCGTATTCCATCTCAATTAAGTTATTCTGAATCATTTTTGCTTCTGCCTTAATATTTTCTTTCGTCTGTTTATCAAAACACGTGTAAATATAGGTGCCTTCTTTCTGTCCAGATTTAAAGGAGGCAATAAATTTATTCTGTTCACCATAACGGTTTAAAATCACGTACTCTTTACCTTTTTTTATAATAACCCAAGTAGCTCTTTCCGCCTCGGTCTCGCGAGTCACGACTTTGTTATTTTCGTAGAGAGTAGCTACAACGTTTTCAGTCCATATTCCTTCAATAGGATCAAGTTTATCTTTATGCTGTACAAAATATTTTTGATAGTAAAGTTCTGTCGGTGACGGTATTAGAATATTGGATTGTTGTTCAATGATTTTTGCGCAAGCGGATAATAACAGAAAAGATACCAACGATACATTTACCCAAAAATTGGCTGCTTTAATTTGTGAAAAATCATTTAATGTCTTCATAATGTTAAGGCAAAACTTCCTGTTTAAGTTTTTCATCGACATTGGATCCGGAAGCAATTAAACAAATGGTTTTATTCTTCACTTTTTTAGAAAATTTTAATACAGCGGCCAAAGCTGCAGCACCAGCACCTTCCAATAATTGATTTGATATTTCATAATATAATGTCATCGCTCTTTTCATCTCATTTTCACTAATCAACCACATTTCATCTACTACCTCTAACATAAGATTGACCGCTTCAGGAATAGCTACCCGAACAGCAATGCCGCCAGCAAAGGTATCACAACTTTCCGTATTCACTGGATGACCGGCATTGAATGAATGCGTCATGCAAGGCGCTTTTTCAGACTGAACACCAATGACTTTTATATTCGTGTCATAATTTTTTAATACCGTACCTATTCCACCAATGAGTGCGCCATTGCCTACTGGTACTATGACCATATCTAGAGAATCAAGCTCTTCCAATATTTCCAAACCGATTGTAGCTGTTCCCGCTACAATCTCCGGCCTTGATCCATCCTCGATAAAAATTTCTCCAGTCTCCATAGGCCTAGATAATAATTCTGCTTTAGACTCATCCAAATCCTGTCCTATAAACTCTAAACGGCCACCAAAGCTTTCAATCAACTCAACTTTCTTTTTGTCTGCACCCAAAGGCACCCCAACTGTTATCGGTACGCCAAATTCACGACAGGCATACGCCATCGCAGCTCCATGATTTCCAGTAGATGCGGTAATAATCTTTGAGATTGTATTGGACCTTGTAAGGTGAAACACCAAATTCAAAGATCCACGCAGTTTAAAAGAATTTACCGGACTTGAATATTCACATTTGATATGGGTATTTGCGCCAATCCGATCTCCAATTTCCTTGTTAAGTTTTAAAGGGGTTGGATCCAAATACTCCGAAATCAATTTCGCCGCGGTTTGAATTTGCTCTTGACTTGGTTTTAGCATTTTTTTAGGATTGGTGAATTTATATTATTGGCTGACGATTGAATCAATATTTGATATCATTTCGGCCCACTGTTTTTCCAATATGACCAACCGGTTCACCCATAGTATAAAATTCCCCGCTACCCGCTGTCATACCGAAAAATGATACATTTGGTACAATAAGCCGGCCATTCTTATCACATACCCCTTCAAGTACAGTAGTGGCCACTACATCAGCAAAGAAAACCGTACGGTGTGGTGGGACTGCAATCGTATTGAAAATTCTACACTCCACCTGTATCGGTGCCTCAGATATAGTTGGCGCATCAACCACAACCGCTTTCCCTTCTGTAAGTTTTGAAAGCGTATATTTATCACCCACTTTACTAGAGTTCATATCCACCGTATCAAATGCGGTGACCATATCAGCGGTAGGAACATTCAATACAAACTCTTTATGCATCTTAATCAAATCACCTGCAATATGGTAGTCTGCCACACTGATTCCAACTTGGGGTGGTTTGCCTTCTAAGACAAAGGTCCAGACAACGGATATTTCCTTCGGGTCACCTGATTTTCCATTTACTGTTAACAATATGGCAGGAACGGGTGGAATCATCGGACCGTTTTCAGAAAGCTGTATGCGTTTATTATCCTTAGAATGCATAGAAATTAACTTCGGCATGTTGGCACCACCTAAGCCGGCCATCATTGCAGGAAAAATAGTTTTTTTAATAAAAATGCGCCGATTCATTATGCGCTCCTTAATAGTTCATTTTTTCAAAATTTGATAATATTTTTTGTTAATATCCTTCTGTAAAGTCCCCATTCGCACACCGTAATATTATTAATTTACACACCCATAGTATTTAATATATCTTGAAAAAATACTTGCAACATTATCCAAACTTTTCTTAGTAGAATCGCCCCCATTAAAATTATTTTAAATGATGAAATATGGATCAATAGCTGGAGGTGAGAAAACCACTGTTCAATCCGCCAGACAAATACTAGAAGAAGGTGGCAATGCCTTTGATGCTGCAGTAGGAGCTGTTTTTACTTCCATGGTATCAGAATTCAACCTCACCGGACCTGGTGGAGGGGGCGCCTTCTTAGCCTGCCCATTGAATTCTGAGCCAATTTTATTTGATTTTTTTGTGGATACACCTCCTCCCCAGCCTGGCAAAGAACTGGATTTCTTCAGCGTATTGGTAGATTTTGGCCCGGACCAACAGGAGTTTCATATTGGACAGGGTGCTGCTGCCGTGCCCGGAAATACGGCAGGACTTTTAAAGGTACACCAACGGCTAGGCCAACTGCCGCTAAAGGATGTATTATCTCCTGCTATTGAAATCGCCCAGGATGGAGTCACTCTTAATGATGCCCAAGGATATCTCACCAAAATACTCAAACCAATTCTGACCCATTCCACCAGTGGAAAAGCATTATTCGCACCAAAAGGGGACATTATAAAAGCTGGCGAACAATTTAAAAATCCGGCCTTTGCAGATTTTCTAAATGAACTTACCAAAAATGGGTCAGATTATTTTTATAAGGGTGAAGGGGCCCGGTTGATCCTGAATACAATTGGTTCGGGTGGCCTTATTACAAAAGAATGCCTTTCCAATTACAAGGTTGTAGAACGCAAGCCCCTTATCAGCCATTTTAATGGAAAAACTATTTACACCAATCCCACACCATCGGTTGGTGGCACACTGATTACTTTTACATTACAATTATTAGAAAAAGCACAAACTGCATCCAATACAGATATAATGGATTTGGTACAAGCCATGCAGGTAACTGCTGCTGCCCGCAGGGATACATCTACCAAACCCAATGATCATTACGAGATTTCACAAATACTGAATACGGATATTTTTAATAAATATCTTGATAAATACAAATCATCTGAATCCATGAACAAAGGTGTAAGCGATCCCCCTTCCAGTGGTGCCACAACTCAGGTTAGCATTATTGATAAAAATGGGAACGCGGCCAGCGTCACCACTACAAATGGTGAAGGTTGCGGTTATTTGATCCCTGAGTTGGGTGTGATGCTGAACAATATGCTAGGTGAAGAGGACTTAAATCCATCTGGTTTCCATAATTTTTCATACCAGCAGCGTTTGCCCACCATGATGTCTCCTACCGTGATAATGGACGATCATGGGCCTGAGTTGGTAATAGGCAGCGGTGGCAGCAACCGACTTCGTTCCGCAATTTTACAGGTTATTTTAAACTACTTTAAAAAAGGCATGAGTCTTGATGAGGCCATTACAACATCGAGGATTCATCTGGAAGGAAATATACTCCATTGTGAACCTGATATTTCCTCAATGATAGAAAACAAGCTTCCAGATGGAATACAAATCCACAATTGGGATGTACAAAATTTGTTTTTTGGTGGCGTCAATGCCGTCACTCCCAACGAAGCGGTAGGAGATTCAAGACGTGGCGGAACGGGTATAGTCCATTAAAATATCTTTATTTTTGCTTTCTCGGTAACTGCTTCTCAGTCATCGCCGCATGGTAGACAAAAGAAGCCATGATAACAGCATTCTTCTTTAAATCTTCAATAGGAAGCGTGTCATAAAAATCAAGATTAGTGTGACCGCCTGTACCACCAACACGGTCTTGCAGAAATTGAAAAGCCGGGAGTCCAACTCGATCAAAATACACATGGTCTGTACTGCCTACTCCGCGCAATGATACCGTTGTCATCCCCAAATCTTCGAACGGTTTCATCCAGGACGTAAATGTCTGTCGAACACCCTCATTTCCCTGAAGATAAATACCTCTGTATTGCCCAGGACCGTAATCCTGATTGAAATATGCAGAAAGTTTCTCATATCCGGGCTTAATTCCAACTTCGGGATCATCTGGATTACCAAAATGTTTATAAACATATTCCCGTGAACCATGAAGGCCCTGTTCTTCACCAGACCAAAGTGCAATTCGTATCGTCCTTCTGGGTTTTGCTCCCACTGCATTCAGTATACGCACTGCCTCTAGCATTACAGCAACACCGGAAGTATTATCACTGGCATTAGGGCTAGCATGCCAGGTATCAAAATGAGCCCCCAGCATTACCAACTCTTCTTTTAGATCTGATCCAGGTATTTCACCAAGTACATTGCTGGCTTTCTGAACTACTTTCCCTACTTTGGTGCGAATCTCAATTTCAATTTTAACTGGTAAACCACGTTCGAGGATTCGATACATACGATTGTAATGCTCTGGGGTAACAGCTACAATTGGCAAATGTATTTTGGTTTCCTTTCGTGACCATTTATCTATTTTGGCGCCCGGACGGGCAAAACCACGAACAGCAGCCAGCCATCCGCTACGGGACTCCAGAATCACAGCCACACCCTCTTTTTTGAAAAAAGCATTCCGCTCTACTGCAGTTACCAGATCAGGGTTACGAGGCGGACGAGGGGATCTAGGTGGTGTAGGCGTTTCAGCGATTTCACGCAATTCCTCATCAGTCCATCGCTGGACACCTTTCCGATAACGGGTTATATCAATAGTTGGAGGTGGTGTGGACAGTACCGCCTTGCGACGCAACTTACCCCTGTACTTTTCCATGTCTGACTTTGTTTTAATGTCCGCAATAACAACAGCCATCTTTTGCCGGCCATTAATGCCCGGCGTATGGGCAATTGGATAGCCTAACATGACCTGGTAATCTGGTTCAAGAAGGTGGAGAGAAAAATATTCATTATCCCAGCTAACACCATAATCCATGAACGGCTCGATCTGAATATTGGCTAACCCTATACGACCCATCTCTCCAGTCGCCCAAGTTTGTGCACGATGCATGTCATTGGAATTCGTCAGACGAGCTCCCAAGACATCCGTCATATATGATAAAGTATTTGAAAGTTCGGAGTGATCAAACCCTTCTTGACGAATATTGTCTACCATTGCTTGGTCTACAGGATATTTTTCAATTTGCTTACTTGATGGTGAAATTTGCCCATTATAAACACTTGAACCAGCGACTAGCACCATTATAATCATTAACAAATGTTTGAATTTTAAAATCTTCAAATTCAGTGCCCCCTACTTAGATAATTTCATTTTCATTGGAAAAAACCGAGGTACTGATTTTGAGTACTCAACATAAGCATTACCAAACCGTTGTATCAGCTCCTTTTCTTCAAGTAAAACAGTAAGATATAAAGCTGGTATTAATAGAGTAACTATGATGTACACACCCAACATATTTACAATCAATGCATTCCCAATTTGCTCAAACATTAGTTCCAAATATCTTGGGTGTCGAATCTTACTATATATACCCTCAGTCAAGAGTTTTCCGGGATACGCTTTTTTTGAAACCTCTGGATAACCCAACAATATTTTTACTGTAAGATACTTTCGCCTTTTATTCCATATCACAAATGATATAACCCAGAAAAACACACCAGCAATTGTTAAGAATGGGTTAAATCCATAATCAGTTCCGGTTAGTAATTCTACAAAAGGGGTAAGCGTCAATATAGTGACACCAAGCAGGGTAAAAAATATTCCGTAAGTCTGCCACGGTTTAATTTTCCTCCAAAAATTTGCAAAGGGGTGGATAAGTGGCCAAAGGACATAAATAAATGGGATAAAAACAATAATAATATATGCTATCACATATCGGACAATATCCATCATACTTATTATAACTTGGGTAGCGTAATGCGGTTAATCATATCAAAATCTACTCATCATCCTCCAAATAAAAAACCCGTCTATAAAGACGGGTTTCTCGTTAGTAGCGGGGGTAGGATTCGAACAAAATTATAGAGAAATCCGCAGCAATTTGAGTGTCTCTTTTATAAACAAAAAAGCCCCTGTGAGGAGGCTATTTGAGCCAGAGGCGTTTCATTGTCGTTGTGATAGTTAGTGAAACTGACAAACTTCTTGGGATTAACCCCAGAGTGAAATCTATTGGTTTATCATGCTAGATTTAGTTTTCGTGAAGGACAGGTTTGGATTCATCATTATAATCAATTACTAAATCACTTATCTGCTTTGGATGAACTTCTGACTCATATCTGATATAGGAAAGCATCCATATCTCATCATAGATCTCAAAAGGTCGCTTGTCTTGCTTAAGGCTCCTTCTCTTTGCAAATCTCTTTCGTCCAAGAGAAATATTAATGTCCAAATATATCTTGAGGTCAAAAAGATCCGCTAGTTGTGGTTTGTA
>JYMV01026821.1_pt1 | contig 11715 bp, 8 predicted proteins | sample 338911 | NCBI WGS metagenome assembly JYMV01 (sample SAMN03354496, study PRJNA234377) | hydrothermal vent metagenome | biome: Deep sea; feature: Hydrothermal plumes at the Eastern Lau Spreading Center, Western Pacific Ocean; material: Seawater | place: Tonga | collected 2009 | depth 2000 m m
CTTTATCGGGCAATCGGTGGTGGGATATGCGTACGGTGAACAATCAGGAGGTGGTGCCGGGACTATACATTTATCATGTGGAGAGCGATGGAAAAGAACACATTGGCAAGTTTGCGGTGATACGGTGATGTTAAATAAATATTATCATCGTAAACCTTTTTATGGTGATAGTATTTATAGTATTACGCTTCTGGTATATTTTGTCCGTTTAGTGTAAGCGGGGATTGTGATTGAATCTTATTAAATAAACTTTTTATAAATGATAAGCGATCTTTTTCATTCATGAGTTCCAGTAGTTTCTTTTTGACTGGTATTGGCAATAAAATTCCTTTTACGAACTCATAGGATAATTGCTTACTCAAATGCAATTCCAGGTTTTCTTCTATTCCAAATCTTAAAAGCACTTTAAAGTATTCATCCTGAAGTTCTTTAAAAAGGTTATTATCTTCTGCTTTTGGATCGGGAAAATATTCTACTTGGCCTATCCATAGGTCTCCATTTTTTGTTTTATTAATTGTTTTAAAACGTTTTTTTCCAGTAACAACTATATCGTATTCCCCGGTGGTATATGTTTTTAATACTTGAGTGATTTCAACTGAACATCCTACAGAGTCAATGGTTCTGTTGTCTTTAAACACAATGCCAAATGGTTTATCCTGAGCGATAGATGTTTTAACCATTTCCTTGTATCTCGGTTCAAAAATATGTAGAGGCACTTCCTCAAAAGGGAGCACAACAATATTCAGTGGAAAGAGTGGAAGCTGCAGCAATGCCATAATTGAGTCCTTATCCTAGTGTAATTTTATTTGCAAAATCTCATTAACAGCATGGCTTGAAAGATGGTCAGCATTGTTACCTCACTTTTGGTGCATAATTACTATGCCTCCATAATCTGGTGACAGCGCCTTTCTTATCGGTTTCAAAAGTGATTTCTTCCCCTAAGGTTTTGTCATTTCTGATACGGCGAAATGTATTATCTTTTATATGTCTTAGTTTCATTAAGTCCTTCAGCGGATCTTTTGCAGGAAGGTATACTCCGGCTAGTTGTCCTTCCCAGGCAATAATTGCCAGTTCCCCCCACCACGGTAGTTCAAGATAAGATCCTAGGTATTTTTCAAATTTTGGGTCTAATGGTTTATCAATGGTTGCGGAGTCCAGTGCTGAATCGACTGCTATGTTGATGATCTGGTAAGATTTTTCTGTAAAGGACCCGACATCAACACCGGATGCATTGGACATAAAAGCCACTGCAATTTTGGAGTCTGGCTGAAGAATGAAGCTGGATCGGTAACCGGGGCAACTACCGCCATGACCGACGAACTTCTTTTCATTATTTCTCCATATTCTGAACCCAAGACCCCAGGCTGGGTCCCAGTCATCATCCAGCCAGTGTACGCGATGCATCTCCCGTAAGGTATTCGCGTTTAATATTTCATTTCCTCCTTGTTCCAGCAGTCGAAATTGCCACGATCCAAATTTTGCCAGGTCTTCAACGGTAGAACTAAATCCTGCTGCTGGTCCAATTCCATGGGCATCAAATAATGGTAACGGCAGTCGTTCGCCATTGCGATTGCGGGCATTATGACCTATCGCTAGTTTTTTTCCATGCATGTTTTTAGGCATGAAAGTCCGCGTATTCCGCATTTTCAGGGGCTGAATGATGTTCCTTTTAATGTATGTGTCGAAATCCATATGTGAAATTGCTGCAACAATTTCGCCGGCCAGACTAAGCCCTAAGTTGGAATATTGAAAATACTTGTCAGCCGGATAAAGTGTTTTTTGTTTGCCGAGCCTTTTTTGGATGTTCTCACTGGAGGGAAAAAGAAAATCCGGACCTGTCCAATATGGGTAGTCTGATTCCCTGGGTAATCCGGATGAATGGGTCAAAATACCCTTGATTGTCGCATCACCTTTTCCAGGAAAGGTATTTTCAATATTAAACCAGGGAAGATATTTTTTTATTGGATCATTTAAAGAAAGCTTGCCCTTGTCTCGTAACTGCATGATAGCAATGCTGGTGAACAGTTTTGAAATGGAACATATACTGTGAATTGTTTTTGAAGTAGTAGGATTTTTCTTGGCAGGATTTGAAAATCCGAATCCTCCACTCCAAAGGAGTTCCTGATCATAGACGATTGCCATAGAGATGCCAGGAATGCCTTCATAATCACGCTGAGCATCCAACCATACTTGAATAAAGGTAACCGCTTCTTTTACACGGGTGTTTTCGGCAATAGATGTTTCAGAAATATTGCCGTAGGTCAATGATAAAATGATTGAAAATACTATCCAGCGTTTCATGAGTGATCCATTCCTTTGTTTATTTTAGTTTTTCTTTAACCGATATTAGATCTTCCTGTGTGTTCATATTCAGGAAGGCATCAGCTTGATCGCTAAAATCTACTTCTACATAGTTTACTGAATGAACCAGATCATTAAGACTCAGCCTATTTTTTTGGATCACTGATGTGCAAAGGCTTAGAAGCTTTCTATGGTAGAATGCGCATGTAGTTTGAAACATATCATTGACCACTGGAATAATAACGTCTGTATCTTTATTATTATTTTTCCACAATTGATCAATTATTCTGGCGGTTATCAAAGGTAAATCACAGGAAAGAATCAGATTCCAATCATGTTTCGATTTCTGTAACGCAGTCTGAAGGCCGATAATAGGAGCCTGAATTTTCCATTTGTCTTTTATAAACGGAACAGGGAGTTGTGATGGTTTTTCCTTTCCCACCACTTGCCGGGATTCGAATTCTTTGCAGGATTTTAAGGTGCGGTTTAGTACAGTTTCATCACCTATTTTTACTTTCCATTTTGGGGAACCGAAGCGCAAACTCTGTCCTCCGATAAGTATATATGCTGCCGCTTTGATCATAGTGGAGTTTGCTATGGGATGAAAATAATAATACGTCTGCTTGAGACTCAGCAGAGCTTTCTAAATTTGCTATAATACTGAAGTTTTGTACGATTTTTAATCCCATTATTCAAATCGTAAATGTCACAACTGTCAAACGGTTTGGCGTAGACATGCAGGCTGATAGCAAAGTCATTGGAAATATTTTCCACAGAGTGGATATCAGCGGGGCCGTCTAAATAACTAGGGCTGCCTAATACCTTTCCTACAACATTAAGAGTAATTGGGTTTGATGACACCTCTTCATAATTACAAATCTGTAACGAACCCTTTTGTATCCTAGCCCAGCATTTTTCACCTTCATGTCCATGAATAGGAGCCATTTGTCCTGGAGACCAGCAAACAACCATGATTTCGAAGTCATCTTCTTTATGTACCAGGTTTCGGGTATAAAACTCTTTATTAAAATGACAATATTTTTCCAACTTTTCTTGAGGAATATCCAGAATTTTTAGATAAGAAGTGACTTCTGTTTCTGGGAAATTCTGTTTCGCAAATATTTTTAAATTTTTAATCAGTGCATCCATTATTTCCCAATTTTACTGCAAAGATAAAAAGAATTATTTATAAACTCATCTCTTGTAATTTTTTTCTTGCCCATTAGTTTATAGTAAACATTGAATCATCCTGTCCGATAAAAGTAAGGCAACGAAAAAACTTACTCGCATTCGTATTCAAAAAGTATTCACCTTTATCACTAAAATATACAGTGTTATAGTTTGCATTATAAACCTGATCTTTAAGGGCTAGATGGCTTAGGTGGATCTGCTAGGTGTAACAGTTCCAAATTTCTTTTTTATGATAAAATAGGTCTATGAATAAATACATTTTATTAATAATCGAGCTAATAGTCTTCGGTTTTTACTTTCCGCTTAACCACTGTTCAGATATATGAGCAGTTAGCAACAATAAACCATAGATATGCGTTGTATTCCAATAATGTTTATATTGAATTATCGCTTTGATCATATTGGTATTTGCAACAGGAAGAATGTAATATGACGCATGCTTCAATTTACTAGATTTGCTATTATCTATTATTGATAGGATTGAATGAAATACGGTTTTGTTATAGATAACAGGGTGTGCATTGGATGTCATGCTTGTACCGTAGCCTGTAAGAGTGAGCATGATATTCCTATCGGTGTGAACCGTACTCATGTGAAATATATTGAAAAAGGAGTATTCCCGAATAACACAAGGGAATTTGCGGTCCACCGCTGTAACCATTGCGCCGATGCGCCCTGTGTAGAAATTTGCCCCACGACCGCCTTATATACCCGAAAGGATGGTATTGTTGATTTTGATAGTGATCGTTGCATCGGTTGTAAAAGCTGTATGCAGGCATGTCCCTATGATGCACTCTATATAGACCCAAATACCAATACGGCAGCTAAGTGTAATTATTGCGCCCACAGGATAGATGGCGGCTATGAACCAGCCTGTGTAATCGTATGTCCGGTGGAAGCTATTGTGTCTGGTGATTTGGATGATCCAAAATCAAAGATTGCCAATTTGGTAGCCAAGGAAAATGTGACCGTAAGAAAACCGGAGAAGGGAACAAAACCGCAGCTATATTATGTCAATGGCAGTTCCGAAATGCTGGTTCCTGCTGCCACTGATCGAAATGATAATTACGTCTGGAGTGAACAAATATCTGGTGTCGGTCATTTCGCAAAATATGCAGATGAACGAATAAATGAGTCGGATCGAGGGAGTCTTTTACTTCAATTGGCCTTGGAAAACCATGCAAAAAGTGGAACAGCTATTGATCAGCGCGCCGTGGATAATGTCCAAAAGGAATTATCATATTATCAGGATCAGAATACAAAGCGAGTGTATGATGCACCATCTAAAGGAGTGCTCTGGGGATGGCAAGTCCCATCCTATATCTGGACAAAAGCGATCGCTTCTGGAACCTTTATGATATTATTTTTACTGGAAATAATGGGGTTGACAATATCTGATAAAGTGCAAATACAAGCACTGTCTACTTCACTGGTTTTCCTGGTATTCACAGCACTTTTGCTTGTTGCAGATTTAGATCGCCCAGACCGATTTCTTTATGTTCTTTTACGGCCAAACTGGACGTCCTGGTTGGTCCGGGGAGCATATATAATTACAGCTTTTAGCGGGATTATAACACTGTTGATTATTGGGCATTGGCTGGGTTGGAATCTTTTCTGGATAAAATTCCCGGGCTTTTTCTTTGCTTTTTTATCAGCGATTTATACAGCGTTTTTATTCAAGCAGGCTAAAGGGCGGGACTATTGGCAGTCACCTTTGTTATGGATGCATATGCTGATCCATGCTCTTATGGCAGGAACCGTTATATTGCTCATTTTTGGGTCAAACAGTGTTAAGCAATTAATCGGATTTTTGATTGGCTTGATCAGTCTTAACCTGATCCTGCTTGTCATTGAAACACTGGTTCCACATCGCAGCATTGACTATCGCAAGACAGTTTTCATGATGAAAAGAGGTTACTTTTTCCTTTGGTTTGCTGCAGGTATCTTAATAGGCAATCTCCTTCCACTTTTAATGATTGTGGGTAATCACGGCACTTCAATTACTATCCTGGCCGGATTATTAGTCCTCATTGGTATCTTTTTAACAGAATATGTCAGGGTATATGCCCCGCAAGTTGTGTCCTTGAGTTAGGGAACAGCATGAACCGATCCTGGGTAGAGAAATTTTCTGAATCAATTGGATTAATACCCAAAATATCTCATCGGCCGGACTGGTCTGAAGAATTGATGATGGAAGGACCAAAACCGCTGTACAAATACCCGGATCCTAGTGAATGGGATGATTTTATAGAATTGGATTCTCAGGCCTGGCCGGAAAAAAAAGAACGCCATTATTCCATTATACCGACCACTTGCTTTAATTGTGAATCAGCCTGTGGTCTTTTGGCTTACATCGATAAGGATACGAATCAAGTCCGCAAATTTGAAGGGAATCCCCATCATCCTGGAAGCCGGGGTCGCAACTGTGCAAAGGGTCCGGCTACTATAAATCAGATCAATGATACAGAGCGAATATTTTATCCGCTAAAAAGGGTTGGGAAACGCGGTGAAGGTAAATGGGAACGGATCTCATGGGACCAGGCTCTCGATGAGATTTCTGAAAAAATTCGAAACAGCTTAGAATCCGGGCATAAAGATCGAGTGATGTATCATGTGGGTCGGCCAGGCCACGAAGGCTATGCTGAAAGGGTACTGAAAGCCTGGGGAATTGATGGTCATAATAGTCATACAAATATTTGTTCTGCCGGAGCCCGTACTGGATATGCACTGTGGCATAAATTTGATCGACCCAGTCCAGACCATACAAATGCAAAGGTTATTCTATTGGCATCATCCCATCTTGAAACGGGGCACTATTTTAATCCTCACGCTCAGCGTATCATTGAAGGAATGATGAAAGGCGCTAAACTGATTGTTTTGGATCCTCGCCTGTCTAATACTGCTTCCATGGCCGATGAGTGGATGCCAACCTATCCAGGTAGTGAGTCAGCGATATTTATGGCCATGGCTAAGATCATACTGGATGAAAAAATGTATGATAGGACTTTTATGGAAAACTGGGTGAACTGGGATGAATACTTAAAAAATCTTTATCCGGAAGATACTGTTGAATTCGATGTATTTATAAAGCGTTTAAGTCAGGAATGGTCCGATTACACACCTGAATTCGCAGCGAAAGAAGCTGGGATCGAGGCAGATCAAATTATTCGGGTTGCCAGATTCATTGGGGAAGCCGGGAGCAAATTTTCTTCACACGTATGGCGCGGTGCTTCGATCGGTAACCTGGGAGGCTGGCAGGTTGCGAGGACACTGCATCTGTTGAATGTATTGACCGGGTCTGTAGGTACAGAAGGAGGTACAGCTCCAAGCGGCTGGCATAAATTCCAACCAAGTTTTTTTGACGATCCTCCTGGTCCCGATAATTGGAACGAGCTCAGCTGGCCGCCTGAGTATACATTATCGCATTATGAGATGAGTGAGATACTGCCTCATCTGTTAAAAGATAACCGCGGTAAACTGGATGTTTATTTTACCCGGGTCTTCAATCCTGTCTGGACATACCCAGATGGATTCACGTGGATTGAAATGCTATCAGATACAGGCAAGGTTGGCTGTCACATTGCCTTAACTCCAACCTGGAACGAAACAGCTTTCTTTGCCGATTATGTTCTGCCTATGGGTCATGCATCTGAGCGTCACGATATTAATTCTTATGAGACACAGGCTGGAGTCTGGATCGCTTTTCGTCAACCAGTATTACGGGAAAAGGCTCGACGGGATGGGAAAAATGTAAAATATACCTATGAAGTCAATCCAGGTGAAGTATGGGAAGAGGATGAATTCTGGATAGAGTTGTCCTGGCGGATCGATAAGGGTGACCAGCTTGGGATCCGTGATCATTTCCTGAGTCCTTACCGCAAAGGGGAAAAAATTAATATTGATGAATACTATCGTTACATTTTTGAACATACTGAAGGTCTTCCCGAAACAGCCGAGCAAGAAGGTTTAACTCCATTGAATTATATGCGCAAGTATGGTGCTTATCTGGTAAAATCATCGGTTTATAAGAAGAATGAGCTTGAATTATCTTCGGATGTAATAAAGGAATCACGAGTGGCTGATAACGGCCAGATAATAAAGGATGGTATTGTAGTTGGAATTCATTTGAATGGAGAAAATTGCACCGGTTTCCCCACTCCATCAAGACGTCAAGAACTCTATTCTCAAACCATGGTTGATTTTGGATATCCGGAACATGCCACCCCTGGATATCGAATCAGAAGTCACATACATCCCGATAATTTGGACAAAGAAAAAAACGAATATGTGTTACTACCTAATTTCCGTCTTCCTACGCACATACATTCCCGATCAGCAAATTCTAAATGGCTAGCGGAAATTGCCCATAGGAACCCGATCTGGATACATAAAAAGGATGCTGAAAGCTTAGGTGTTAAGACCGGGACCTTGCTCAAGGTCAGTACGGAAATCGGCTGGTTTGTGGATAAGGTCTGGGTAACAGAGGCGATCAAGCCGGGTGTGGTAGCCTGTTCTCACCATATCGGTCGCTGGCGCCGCCAGCAGGATACAGGCAACCGGTTCATGACAAATACGATAGACATAAAAAATATGGGGAATGGACAATGGAAGATGGAAGTTTTGAAAGGCGTCGAGCCTTGGAAAACAGATGATGCAGATACCAACCGTATATGGTGGAGAGATGGTGGTGTGCATCAAAATATAACACATCCTGCAAATCCCGATCCAATCTCTGGTGCACATTGCTGGCTGCAAAAGGTTAGTCTATCTATTCCAGATTTGGATGAGAAATACGGAGATGTATTTGTAGATACGAATAAATCCTTTGAGCATTTTAAACAATGGAATATGTGGGCCAAGGAGAAAGAAAATCATCCTGAAGGTTTACGGAGACCGCTTTGGATGGCAAGGCCGCTAACACCACAAAAAAGGCATTTTTATTTGGATAAATGAATCAATCCAGACAGAAATGAAAAATAGGTATTCGTAATTTCACACTCGCATGAAATTTTTAATTGCTGTAGGAAGTAAAGAATATTCTGAATCCACGCTCCGGGTAGGAATGCAGATAGCAAAATCATTCCAGGCAGCGGTTACGATTGTATATGTAGGACCCAAGATCAGTGATTTTTCTTTACCGCATGTGAGGTTGGCGCAAGAACGAATGGAAGAGTGGGATTTTGATAGACCAGGTGTAGAGGTATTGGAATGGGCTTTCAATTTTCTAGCTAAAAATGATTACATCACGTCTACGACCATTGAATCTGGTTTTCCAAAAAACACCTTGGTTCAGACAGATGGCAATCGGTGTGATGTCTACCTGCAGGGTACGATTTCTACAGATGTAAACCTGATACTGCGCAATGGAGATATTATCTCAGAATTGCGTGATGAAGTTGCTAGAGGTGGATTTGATGTAACGATTATCGGTGGAAGCCAGAAGCGCCGGATGGCTCATGATATGATACAGTATATAGACAGTTCCATTTTAATTGTGAATAAATATAACCCGGACAAGACCTATGGTCTATTGTTGCCCGTTGATGATTCGAGGAAAACACCGCAGGCTGTAAAGTATGGTGTTCGGGTTGCGCAGGCTTTTGGGATAAAAGTAGACCTGTTGACGGTCTCTAAAACAAATAAATTCGGTAAAGGATACCGCAATGCTGCAAAGCGGGCCGCAAAAATGATGCGTCGTATGGGAATTGAATATGAAAATCACTTCAAGCACGGCGACCCTGCAGTCGTTATTCGGGAAACAGCAGGCAATGACCACATCATAGTTATGGGAACATCAACAAAAAATCCCATCGCTAAATTTTTCATGGGCAGCAAACCGCTCCAGGTCATGGAATCAAATCCATGCCCAATTTTAATAGTTAAATAGTAAAGAGTAGATTTTTTGCTTCAGCATATCATTTTTTGGCTGACCCAGAAGCGTTGGCTGCTTTTTGCATTAGCGGTAGGTGCTGTATTATTGCTTTTACCCGTCCCCTCCAGTATGGAATCTATGCAGGGCGAAACCATGACGGATCCGATAAAGGCATACCGGACGATGATCATTGTAATAATGGCAATTATTCTGATCATTTTTGAACCGGTACCACTACCCGCTGTGGCGCTGATGATGTTATTCCTGCAGGTGATACTGGGAATTGATGATCCAAATGGTGTGGCAAAATCCTTTATGAATGATGCGGTATTCTTTATTATGGGATCACTGATGATGGCGGTGGCTATTGTGAGCCAGGGGCTAGACTCGCGGCTGGCACTCGGCATCATTAGGTTTACAGGGAATAAAACATGGCGCATTGCATTTGGTTTTGTAGGCATTTCAGCATTCCTGTCCTCTTTTATAGGCGAGCATACAGTCACAGCAATGATGATGCCCGTAGGGCTGACTCTTATATATAACACCAGTACTGATCGGGATGCGACAAAAAACCTGGCAGCATTGATACTTTTTTCCATTGCCTACGGCAGTGCTATGGGATCCATTGGTACCCCTTCAGGCGGCGGACGCAATGTAATCATGATTGGCTATTGGCAAGAATTTGGGCTGGCAGATATCTCCTATCTGGGGTGGATGAGATACACCTATCCGATGTTATTGGTAGAAATACCGATTGCTGTAGCAATTCTCTGGTTTACATTTCGGCCTAAACAAAAAGTCCTCGATTCTGCAGTTCGAAAATTAAAAGTTCAGGTGGCAAGGAGAGGAGCAATGACCGGTCAGAATATATTAGCGATCATTGTATTTCTGATCGTGTTCTTAGGATGGGTATTCCTTAGCAAAAAGATGGGCCTGGGTATCATAGCTTTGATAGGTGTCTTTCTGTATCTGGTTTTAGGATTAATTCGCTGGTCTGATCTGAATCGAAATACCAACTGGGGTGTTATCCTGCTTTTTGGCGCGGCTATATCGATTGGCCTCCAGATGAAAGAGACCGGGGCGGCACTTTGGTTCGCCAATTCGGCGATCGACATCATGAAAAATCTCAGTGAAGATATTTCCATTTTACGATGGTTGATAGCTGTTCTTTTAACTGGTGTTTTGACCAACCTACTCAGTAATTCCGCTACTGTAGCTGTAATTGGCCCCATCGTATTGAACATGGGAGGTGATCCAATTGTAATGGGGTTCTCAACTGCCATCGCATCGGCATTTGCCTATTTGACAGTGGTTGCTTCGCCAACATGTATGATCATACATAGCAGCGGCTTAGTTCAACGATCAGATTTTATAAAAGCTGGCTGGAAAATGTTTATAATGTCTATTGTTATTCTTTTCATTATGTCAAAATTCTGGGCAGATTCATAATTGTTTTGCTACAGATTTTCCATTAACATTCAATTGCACTTTTTATTATAGAACCAAAAAATTATCAGCTGGAATCTTTGTTAAGTCTAATCCATTTGTGAAGGAAGTATAGATATGTCTAAAAAAACATCAAGTGTTAATGCCGCAACAGGCGCTTATCAGCGTGCTGTAGAACTTCTCGGACTCAAACCAAATATAGCCCGTGCCCTTGAGATGCCGGATAGAGAACTCACAGTAGAGGTGCCTTTCAGAAGAGACAATGGCGAGGTTATGAGTTTATTAGGGTTCCGAGTTCAGCATAATAACACCAGGGGACCCTTTAAGGGTGGAATCAGGTACCACCATCACGTGGACCTTGCAGAGGTCAGGGCACTGGCATCGTTAATGACCTGGAAGACAGCCCTATTGGATATTCCTTACGGAGGAGGTAAGGGTGGAATTGCTATAGATCCCAGTAAATTCAGTGTCCATGAACTCGAACGGTTATCAAGAAAATTTTTTAGGGCGATCGATCCTGTTATAGGTCCAAACATTGATATCCCTGCACCGGATGTCAATACAAACGCACAGGTAATGGGATGGTTCATGGATGAGTACAGTCAGGCCCATGGCTATACACCCGCAATCGTAACCGGGAAACCTCTTGAACTTGGCGGATCTGAAGGCAGAGAACATGCCACGGGTAAGGGTACTGCAATAACAGTGAGAGAAACTGCCAATAAAAATGACGTCGCTCTGGATAAATCCACCGTTGTTATTCAGGGTTTTGGCAATGTAGGATCCTTTACAGCCAAATTTCTTGATGAGTATGGATGTAAAATAGTTGGAGTGAGTGATGTCACTGGCGGTATCCATGAACCGGATGGGCTTGAGATTTCAAGTCTGTTTGATCACAATTATAA
>JYMV01021658.1_pt1 | contig 11714 bp, 10 predicted proteins | sample 338911 | NCBI WGS metagenome assembly JYMV01 (sample SAMN03354496, study PRJNA234377) | hydrothermal vent metagenome | biome: Deep sea; feature: Hydrothermal plumes at the Eastern Lau Spreading Center, Western Pacific Ocean; material: Seawater | place: Tonga | collected 2009 | depth 2000 m m
CCTTATACTTATCAAAAACAGAGCTGAAAGCGAGTATTTCAGCTTGACCCCCAAGGCATTCAAGTTTAAAAAAGGCCATCTGGTTATTTTTGCGGTCAAAATGAAGTCTGAATTCCTGAACGGAACCACCAATACGGACAGTCTCCCGTTTTAATTCTTCTATATTTTCAGTGAAGTCAAAATTGCTGAATTCTTCCAGGTCTTCGGCATATTTCAAAAGCGGATGACCGGAGAGGTATAAACCCAAAACCTCTTTTTCCTTCTGCAGGGAAACACTGTCTGTCCAGCTTTCAGCGCTAACTAACGCTGGGATCATTGCGGAATGGCCGTTGGATGCTTGGCCAAAAAGATCTTCCTGGTTACGATGTCTGTTTTCCTGGATCTGCTGGCCGTATTTTAAGGCAATATCGATTGTAGCAAATTTTTCCGCCCTTGTGCCTGCTAGGCTGTCCATGGCACCGGCCATAATAAGACTTTCTAATACCTTTTTATTGACCACTCGCAGACCAACACGTGAGGTGAAATCTAACAGGGATTCAAAAGGGCCGTCTTTATCACGTGTTTCCAAGATATGTTCAAGCGCTTTAGCTCCTACATTTTTAATTGCATTTAATCCAAAAGAGATTGTTTTTTTATTTACAGGGTGAAAATGAATATCAGATACATTTACATCCGGAGCATCCACAGTGATCTTTAGTTTTGTGCATTCATTGATCAAAATTACCACCCGGTCAATGTTAGACATTTCACTGGTGAGGTTTGCTGCCATAAATTCCGCAGGATAATGGGTCTTCAGCCAAGCCGTTTGGTAGGCTACATATGCATAGGCTGTGGAGTGACTTTTGTTAAATCCATATTTCGCAAATTTTTCGATCAAGGTATAAATGTCTTCGGCTATTTTACGGTTGATGCCGTTTGCTATCGCTCCATTAATGAACTCCGTTTTCATTTCATCCATGAGCTCTTTTATCTTTTTACCCATGGCACGGCGCATGATGTCCGCTTCAGCAAGACTAAACTTGGCAATTTCGTGGGCAATCTGCATGACTTGTTCCTGGTAAACGATAATACCGTAGGTCTCTTCTAAAATATGCTCAAGGGCAGGATGGATATAGGTGATCTTTTTCTTGCCGTGCTTGCGTTTGATAAAATTATCGATATTTTCCATGGGGCCCGGACGGTATAATGCATTCATGGCAATTAGGTCTTCAATCTGGGTGGGTTTCAATTTTTTCAGGAATTCACGCATACCGGAAGATTCAAACTGGAAAACACCTGTAGTTATTCCCTTAGCAAATAGTTTATACACCGAGGAATCTTCCATGTCAATTTTGGCAATGTCGATTTTTACACCACGTTGCTTCAACAACTTAATCGTGTGATCGATCACAGTTAAATTTCGAAGGCCAAGGAAATCCATTTTTAACAATCCTAGTGTTTCCAGTCCTTTCATATCATACTGACTGGTAATATCGCCCGTGTTTGTTTTGAACAGCGGTGTAAAGTCTGTTAAATTTCCTGGTGTGATTACAACGCCGGCAGCATGTGTGGATGCGTGGCGGTTCATACCTTCAAGAGTCAGGGCATGGTCTATCAACTCCTTATATTTTCCTTCGGCAGCTTCCCGCATATCAGGGCTTTGGCTCAAGGCCTGCTGCAAAGTTACAAATGGTCCTATAGGAATCATTTTGGCTACTTTGTCAACCTCCCCAAACGAAAAACCAAGGACACGGCCTACATCTCGTACAGCTTGGCGTGCTTTCATTTTTCCAAATGTAATAATCTGTGTTACAGAATTATCACCGTATTGCTGTTTAATATAATCGATGACCTCACTCCGACGCTCAATACAAAAATCGATGTCAATGTCTGGGAGGCTGATACGATCCGGATTTAGAAATCGTTCAAACAGCAGGTTATGCCTCATCGGATCTATGGTCGTTATATCCAGAGCATAAGACACCAGGCTTCCAGCAGCAGAACCCCTGCCTGGACCCACAGGTATACCATTGTCTTTTGCATATTTCACAAAATCCATTGTTATTAAAAAATATCCTGCAAAACCCATTTTCTGGATCACGTCCAATTCATGATCCAATCGGCCCTGCAGATCCGTTGTGATGTCTCCATAAATATTCCGAACACCTTCATCACATAAATACCGCAAATACTCATTAGGGTTTTGGGAGGGTGCTACCCATAGGTAGTTCAAGATCGATGCTGTCAGCGATTTTGCGTGTATTTTCCAAAGCATCTGGATAATCCTTGAACAGTTTATACATATCATCCTGTGTCTTGAAGTAAAACTCCGGTGTGGCATAGCGCAGGCGATTGGGGTCATCCCTTTCCTTGCCGGTGCCGAGACAGATATGTATATCATGGGCTTCCCAATGTTCATGCTTGGCATAGTGGGCATCGTTAGTGGCAACAAGCGGTAAATCTAATTCTCGGGCCAGTTTGGTTATCAATTCCACATTACGCACTTCGGCATCAATGCCATGATTTTGAATTTCTAGATAATATCGCCCAGGGAACATTTCGGCAAATTCCAGTGCAGTTGCTTTGGCGCCTTCCCAATCTCCTGCTAACAGTTTTTCCGGCACTTCCCCTTTTAAACAACCTGATGAACAAATAAGACCTGCACTGTGTTCTTTTAGTAATTCTTTATCAATGCGGGGACGATAATAGAATCCTTCTAAATAGCCAATTGTAACCAATTTCATCAGGTTGCGATATCCGGCGAAATTCTGGGCCAGTAAAATGAGATGATTATTGCCCCATCCACCTTCTGCCCGTGGTTTCTTATCAAAACGGCTACCATGGGCGACGTAGATCTCACAGCCAATAATGGGTTTTACACCGGCTTTTTTCGCTGATTTATAATAGGGGACTACACTAAACATATTGCCATGTTCAGTGAGCGCCACCGAATCCATTTTCAGATCATCGATGGTATTCACCAGCGTCTGGACGGTTTGGGCGCCGTCTAATAGACTGTAGTCTGAATGGTTGTGTAAATGGACAAATTCAGCGGACATAATTATCTACGAAAAAAGCCATTAATCCTACGATTGTACTGAATTTTAATACCTCGGAAAATCGTTTTGCCTGATCAATTTCAGGCGATTTCAGGAATGAAAATACAATCATTAACAAAGGTATTTCTACTCCTAAAACAAGGACAACCAAATAAGGGATATCGTAATAACCGTTTAAATAAGGGAAAAGAGCTCCAGCTCCAATAATCAATGCTGAAACAATTGCGAATTTTGCAGATTTTTCTAATCCGACTTTTGCAGGAAATGTATTTAAACCTGCTTTTGAGTCGCCTTCAATATCTGCCATGTCTTTAACAAACTCTCGGAGAAAGGTGAGTCCAAAGGCTAAACATGATGGTATGATCATGGTTTCTATTTGACCAAAAGCAGCACCGGAGAAAATAAACGCCAAGCCCAAGATAATAGCCACAACGGCATTACCAATTAAAGGAGTACCCTTCAGGAATTTGCTGTAAATGATCATGGTGGGGAGGGCCAGGCCAATGGCGATAAACTGTGCTGATTTACTAAGTTCTAAAGTCAACACGCTGCCAATTACAAACAGTAATATGGCAATGGCCCTTGCCATTTTTATTTTTACTTGCCCTGTTACCAAGGGGCGCCGCGGACGATTAACCACGTCCGTTTTATAATCCATTACATCATTATAGGCATTGGCAGCGGCATTATAACAAACCACTACGAAGATAGTAACCAAAAGTATCTTCGTTTCATGCAGTCCATCCATAATGCTGGCGCAGACCACCATGGCAAGGGCCGAGGTAAGCAAGTTTAAGGGGCGTAAAAGTTCTATGTGGTGCCAGAGCATTTTCATACTACCTGCACTTTGAGGATGCGATCATCTGTATTAAAATCAGCAATAAGCTCCAATTGAGCAAACCCTTTAGTATCAAAACAAGCGGTGGCTTTTTGCGGGTGTTCACCAAGACCCACTTCCAAAATGAGCCAGCCGCCAGGATGCACCCATTTTTGAGCCGTGTCAGCCAAGTGCCTGTAGAACGTTAAGCCATCTTCATGATCCGTTAATGCCAGATCGGGCTCATAATCACGGACTTCTTTCATTAGTGTATCCATCTCATTTGTTGGAATATACGGCGGGTTCATGAGTAAGCCATCGTATACGGGCTCGGATGGTGTAAACTGTAAGAAGTCTGTTTGTAAAAATTGCACATTTAATAGTTTGTTTATAAAGGCATTTTCTTCAGCTGTTACCAATGCTTCCGGAGATATATCCAGCCCCAGAACACTCGCAGAGGGAATTTCAGCTGCCACAGAAATGGCAATACACCCAGATCCTGTACCAATATCTACGATCTGATGTTTTTCTAATTCCTGGAGTGTATAAATAGCTACATCTACCAATATTTCAGTTTCAGCTCGGGGTATTAGAACAGATTTGTTTACATTAAAACGGTGGCCATAAAATTCAGTCCAACCGGCTATATATTGTGCGGGCTCGCCCTTTATACGTCTGCTGATCCAATCTTGGAACAGTTCACATTGCTTTTCAGACAGTTCATTTTTCTGAAGATATAATTCAGATTTAGAACAATTTAATAAAGACGATAAAAGCCACTCGGCTTCCTGTTTATTGTCTTCTAGTGAATGTACAAGTTCTGCAGCTGACCAGTTCAGCCAGTTTGTGATTTGGCCGTCTTGGGGGGCAGTGACCATTTAATCGCCAGACAGCTGTTCCTGCTGTTCCGACAATTTTAACTGTTCAATTAATTCAGAAATATCTCCATCCATTACACTTTCAAGGTTATAGGCAGTATAATTGATGCGGTGATCTGTAATTCGCCCTTGGGGGAAATTGTATGTGCGAATCTTTGCTGACCTATCACCGGTAGAAACCATGGACTTTCGTGTATTAGCACGTTCTTGAGCTAATCGTTCTTGTTCTTGAGCCAACAATCTTGAGCGCAACACTTTCATAGCTAATATCCTATTCTGATGCTGCGATTTTTCATCCTGGCAAGAGACAACTAAACCTGATGGAATGTGTGTAATACGAATGGCTGATTCTGTTTTATTGACGTGCTGTCCGCCGGCACCGCTGGCCCGGAATGTATCAATTTTCAAATCGCCTTCATTTATTTCAATTTCTGCTTCTTCTGCCTCAGGAAGTACGGCCACAGTTGCAGCTGATGTGTGTACTCGCCCACCAGACTCTGTTTTGGGAACGCGCTGAACACGGTGCACACCGCTTTCATATTTTATGAGTCCGTAAGCGCCATTACCCGTAATTGAAAAAATGACCTCTTTATAACCGCCAATCCCGGTATCATTCATTGCCATCACTTCACATTTCCAGCTATTGCGTTCAGCAAACCGTGTATAAAGACGATAGAGGTCTGCCCTGTTCCGGCCCGAATTTCAACAATGGTATTTTTGTTATCATTAGGATCTTTTGGTAGAAGCATGAATTTTAATTCATTTTCCAATTTGACTTTTTTCCCCTTAAGTCCAGATAATTCTTCCTGTGCGATTTCTTTTAATTCATCATCATCCCCTGCAAGAATTTCTTCATCATCAGCTATATGCTGTAGTACCACTAAATATTCCTGTCCTTTGAGTACAATTGGAGCTAATTGACTATGTTCCTGCGCTGTTTCTTTTAACTTGTCATGATCATTCAAAATAGCAGGATCTGCTAATAAATTGCTTAATTCTTCATGGCGGGCAATGACTGTTTCTATTTTATCTTTCACCCGATAGCCTCAGCTGTGTATTCCTTGCCAATCATTTCATTATATTTATCGCCAAAGGCACTTTGCAATGCAGTGATGGCCACATCCACCATATCATCTTCGGGTGGTTGTGTCGTAATGCGCTGCAACCACAATCCCGGCGCACGTAAAGACCTAAAGAACAATGATTCATCTTTACGGGCTGTTATTTTAATAATCTCATAGGAAATTCCTGCAACCAGTGGCATCAGCGGCAGATGAAAGGCCAAACGATGAAAAATGGTGATTTCACCAAATATGGCCATAACAATTGTGTCTATCAAGGCAAACACAAGGATAGCTGATAAAAGTACAATGAACATAAAACTTGTCCCGCAGCGGGGATGATATGTAGAGAAAGATTGTGCGTTATCAACATTAACATCTTGTCCGGATTCAAAGTTGAATACAACACGATGCTCCGCCCCATGGTAGCGAAATAGACGTTTTACATCTTTCATCATGGATATAGCCAATAAATACAGAATAAAAAAAGATATGCGGAATAATCCTGAAATCAGGTTAAAAGCCAATGCATCTGTTTCAATATCCAAAAGCCATGTAGTTAGCCCTAAAGGAGCCACAACAAACATGCTGACGGCTAATAAAACAGCAAATAATGTTGAAAACAAACTTGCAAGTTTGCCAGGTTGTTTTTCTGCTTCCTCAGGCATAGCAATATCCGCTGACCACTGTAAAGTTTTCATTCCCATTTTCATGGATTCGAATAAAGCCATTATACCCCGCAGGATGGGTCTTTTCCAGAAACCTGACGTTTGCACTCGCGATGTGAAATCATGTTTATCCACGTGAACCTTTCCTTCAGGATCGCGAACAGCCGTGGCATAGGCTCCCGGCACGCGCATCATTACACCTTCAATGACGGCTTGACCGCCAACAAGGATGGATGGTTTCATTATGGTTAATATCAAGTGTTTCATAGACAAAAAAATGGCTCCAAAAAGGATATACCTGTTCCCGGAGCCATTATATTTTTTGTTTAGTTACTGGGCTGCTTTGGCGTATTTCTCTCTAAATTTTTCAATACGACCAGCTGTGTCTACCAGTTTCTGCTTTCCTGAAAAGAAAGGATGACAGACTGAGCAGATATCGATCCGCTGGTCACCCAAAGTACTGTATACTTCAAATGTATGTCCACAGGCACAATGTACCTTGCCAAGTATATAGTCGGGATGTATTCCCTGTTTCATTATAAAACCCCTTTAAATTAATTTTTCTAAAACGCTTGCCACCTTTGATAAACCTCGTTTTATCGTCTCTTTATCTGTGGCACACGAAAATCTTAAATGCCCCGGTGCACCAAAACCATCTCCAGGTACCGTGACTACAGCCTCCGAAGTTAATATATATTCACTCAGGTCGAAAGAATCCTGAATAACTTTTCCATTTGCTTTTTTCCCAATATATTCAGAAAAATTTGGAAATGTATAAAAGGCCCCTCCAGGTGTTGCGCAGGAGATCCCAGGCATGTCATTTAACAGCTTAACCATCAGATCGCGGCGCTCTCTGAATTGCAAGCGCATGTCTTCTACGGGCTGCTGATCACCGGTTAAAGCGACGATACCGGCCCGCTGTCCGATCGAATTTGCGCAGGACGTTGACTGACCCTGTATCTTGCTCATTGCTTTTATGATTATTTCATCCCCAGCTGCATAACCGATTCGCCAGCCTGTCATGGCATAGGTTTTAGAAAGACTCAAACAGGTAACAACTCGAGCACCAATATTATGGCCACGATTAAGCTTTTCTATACTTATAAATTCTCCATCAAACACCAGACGTTCATAACATTCATCTGAAATCACGGTCCAGTCATGCTGCACAGCCATTTTCAATAAGCGGATCAAGGCCTTTACCCCCCATACCCCACCCGTAGGATTTGAAGGTGAATTGACTATCACACCTTTTATTGCAGGTGTTATCTTTTTTTCAAGATCGTCAAAATCTGCTTCAAATTGTTTATCGGGTAGTGTATCAATTAAAACCGGTTCAGCATCTGCAAGGCGTACAAATTCAGGGAAAGATACCCAGTAGGGAACAAAGATAATGACTTCATCTCCTTTATCAAACAATACCTGACAGGCATTATATAAACTTTGCTTTTCACCATTGGAAACGAGGATTTCAGAAGGTGTGTATTCTAAACCATTTTCACGTTTCAGTTTTTCACAAATGGCTTGGCGCAGTTCAATCATCCCGGGACCGGCTGTATACTTTGTGAAGCCAGCATCCATGGCAGCTTTCCCGGCTGAAATGATGTGTTCCGGTGTGTTGAAATCAGGCTCACCAACACTGAAATTAATCACATCAATTCCTTGGGATCTCATTTCAGCAGCCTTCGTAGCCATTTCCAGGGTAAACGAAGGCTTTATCCGCGCAACCCGGGACGCCAGTTTTACAGTTTGGGGAGTCACTTAAAGTTTGTGCTGCTTTTTATGAAATTCGGGACTGTTAAATTTGTCGTCTTCAGGATTAATATATTCTTTTTTATCCTGCTTTGGTTCTGGAAGCACAGGAACTTTATTTTCCACAATGTCAAATTCCTCTGTCAGCACTTTTTTTGTTCTTTTTTTCGTTTTACGCTTTTTGGCTATGTGTCGTTTAGGTTTTGGAACATCTTCTACAGTTACTCCTTCTAACTCTGATACAGCCATACCTTCAGATTGAGATTGAGCTCCATCTTTATTCTGTTCTCGTAGGCTGGTTTCATCAAACTGAAACGATTGTGGGTTAAACATCCCGTACACAGCACCATAACCACGTGTAATACCGTTGCCAATACCCAAGTAATTTGGTAGAAGAAAATTAGTTCTAAATTCTCCAGAAAAAGCTCCCCAGTTACGTTCATCTACTGGTTTAGGAAACATAGATGTCAAATTTACTTTTGTGAAAATTTTGTCCTGAAGTTCTACTCCCATTTCCCGGGATAAAAAAACAATATTTTGTCCTAGCAAACGGTTCAAAAACCCGATACGCTCATTGTTATTCAAAAATCGATAGCGGCTGCCTGTCATCTGATTCAAGGCCACCCACGGTGTCAATAAGCGATAACGAATTAACCGATCAACAGCTTTGAACTGGTCATCTTTTACATTTACTTCCGTATCAAACACTTGAAAAGTAATGTTCCCAAAATCTAAAATATCCAACCGCCCAGCTAATTCAACGATAGGATCTACACCTTCATGAATTCCAATCATATATACTTGCTCATTCAGTATTTTAATCTGAACACGGGGGTACAAAAATCGGTCTCTAAACGTACCATCCATCATTGGCACAATCTCTAAATCAGGGAACTGGCGCATAAAGACACCTTTGACTTGATAAGGTGTTTTTCTAACTGGTTTATCAGTTATTATTCGAGCAATAACTGTCCGAATTGGAGGACTGCTATATTCCATATATATACCTCATAAGCTAAATATATTAAAAAGTTCTACACCTTTCAGTTGAAATTAAACTTACTGGCTCATTGTTTCCATAAATTCTTCATTCGATTTTGTTCGCTTCATCCTCGTCAGCATAAACTCCATGGCTTCAATAACATTCATCTCATTAAGCAGTTTTCGCAGTATCCACATGCGCGCTAATATTTTTTTATCCAACAATAATTCTTCTTTTCTTGTCCCAGAGCGGATTATATCAAAGGAAGGATAAACCCTACGATCGCTTAAGCGTCGGTCCAACACCAATTCCATATTGCCGGTACCTTTAAACTCTTCGAAGATTACTTCAATGAGAGCAGTAGAAACAATTGTCAAACTGCCGCTTTCTACAGTATTCCGAGCTGCTCCAAAAAATTGTTTTGGCTTTTTCAGTGCATTGGAATCCACGCCACCGGAAAGAATCTTTCCACTGTGGGGAATAACTGCATTGTGGGCTCTTCCCAAGCGCGTCAAACTGTCAAGCAGGATAACTACATCATCGCCGTATTCCACCATGCGTCTTGCTTTCTGCAGGACCATGTCTGCCACAGCCACGTGCCGTTCCGGAGGTTCGTCAAATGTTGAACTGACCACTTCAGCATCCACATGACGTTTCATGTCTGTGACTTCTTCAGGACGTTCATCAATAAGTAAAATGATTAATTTTACCTTTGGATGATTTTTCAAAAGTGCATTAGCTATTTTCTGCAGTAATATCGTTTTACCCGTTTTAGGCTGAGCAACAATCAGTCCACGTTGACCTTTGCCGATGGGTGAAATAAGATCCATGATTCGAGTAGATAAGTCTTTCGGATCAAATTCAAGGTTGAATTTTTCTTCAGGATAAAGCGGGGTCAGGTTATCAAAAAGGATTGTCTGTTTGACATGATCCGGACTTTTGTCATTCACAGTTTCCATTTTTAACAGTGCATAAAACCGTTCTTTATCCTTCGGTTTACGAATCTGTCCATATACAGAATGACCCGTTCGCAGGCCGAAGCGCTTGATCTGTGAAGGGCTTACATAAATGTCATCGGGGCCGGGTAAATAGTTAAAATCGGGGCTGCGCAGAAAACCGTAGCCTTCATTTAATACTTCTAGAACACCTTTGGAGTGTAAAACACCTTCTTTTTCATTTTGTGTTTCCAATATGTTGACAATCAATTCCTGTTTATTCAAACCGGAATAACCCGCGATTTCTAGATCCTGGGCCACTTTTGCCAACTCTTTTATGTTCAAGGATTGTAATTGATTAACATCCATATATAAATAACTCCAATTGAATACGTATTAAAGTTGAATTTTAAAATTTGTCTAAAAAGTGATGCCCCTGCGGGAGCAGGCGCCTACTGCGTAAGAAATTACTCTAAATCACTCCCGTGTCAAAGGGAAATTGAAAATGCTCAAAAACAGGTTCTGCCATGTAATGTGAACCAAATATGATCCCGGGGTGGCCGTTAAGTAAATATGAGATAAAATCGTCAAATCGTTTCATCGGTTCTGCTGCGATACCATGTTTACTTAAGTTCATAGATAACGTTTCTGATCTCATCAATAATCCTTGTTCGTCGTCCATAACCAATAATTTTCCAAATTTCCCGTGTATCACATTCGCAATAAGTTCTAATTCTTTATCTTCCTTAAGTGCAAATAAACCTATGGGCTTTTTCTCAAATATATTATTTGCAGTTTTTAGTATAGACTTGATGCCCTGTTCATTATGTGCTACATCATAAATAACATGCGGGTCTTTGAATAAAACCTGAAATCGCCCTGGCCAAGTTGCATTAAGTAAACCAATTCTAATGTGATCATCATTAACTGGACTTCCGAATTCCCTTACTGCTGCAACCGCTAAGGATGCATTCTGTGCTTGATGTTCACCTATAAGAGTTAATTGATAATCTAAATCATCTTGACGAAAAAAAGTTCCAGCCATTGATATGGTGCAATCGGTGGGTGAATCAACAAACATTAAATACGCATCTACCTCTGCTGCTTTTTGCACTAGTACGTTTTTTACAGCATTTTCCTGATGACTACTGATAACCGGTGTTTTTTCTTTAATGATTCCTGCTTTTTCCCGAGCGATAGATTTTAGTTCATTTCCCAAGAGATCACTATGGTCCATGCTTATAGGTGTGATGACAGCAATTTTCGGTTCAATTACATTTGTAGAATCCAGCCGTCCTCCCAAGCCTGTTTCTATAACAGCAACATCGACTTTTTTTTGCTTAAAGTACCAAAAAGCCATGGCGGATGTCGTTTCAAAAAATGTGCTCTCAATACGTCGAATATCCGCGGAAAATAATTTCATATATTCAACGATCTTTTCATCAGCTATGGGAACCCCATTCACCCGAATACGTTCGTTGAACCGTACTAGATGAGGTGACGAATACAAACCAACTTTTAACCCAGTGGCGCGCAAGATAGATAAGATAAATGCTGCGGTTGACCCTTTTCCATTGGTTCCC
>JYMV01017681.1_pt1 | contig 11712 bp, 12 predicted proteins | sample 338911 | NCBI WGS metagenome assembly JYMV01 (sample SAMN03354496, study PRJNA234377) | hydrothermal vent metagenome | biome: Deep sea; feature: Hydrothermal plumes at the Eastern Lau Spreading Center, Western Pacific Ocean; material: Seawater | place: Tonga | collected 2009 | depth 2000 m m
CAGCCATAGTACACATTGACGAAATGAAGGGAAAGAAAATTGGTTCTGACCAAAATGCAGTTGGCGAATGGGCTGTTGCAAAAAAAATTGAAAGTGCTGGAACAAACTCGAGTCAAGATCTAGTTAAAAAAGATCTTTTGATGGATTGATATGTTATTCTCACACATTTCTGACACACATTTGGGACTGCAGCAATATGGATTAGAAGAAAGAGAACAGGATATCTATGATTCGTTCAACCAAGCAATTGACATATCAATAAAGGATAATGTAGATTTTGTAATATTCGCTGGTGACATATTTCATACACCGAATCCAAGTGGTACTGCCATATTACAAATGGCAAATGCACTAAAGAGGCTGAAAGAAAACTCTATTGATTCGTTTTTCATTCTGGGTGAACATGACATGAGTAGGATGCGTGCAACACCTGTGCCTTATGTCTACAATAATTTACAATTCTCAAAATATGTAGGAAATGGGAAACCTGTTTATCACAAGGATGTAATGATTGCAGGATTTGACAAAATAAGGAAGAATGAACTTGAACAGTTCGAAGAAAAATTTAGGGAACTTGATACGCTTGCAAAACAACACAACGGTCACAAGATTCTAGTATTGCATCAGGGAATTATAGAAATTAACCAATTTGCTGGAGAATTAAATTCTTCAGATCTGCCAAAGAACTTTACTTACTACGCAATGGGACATCTACATGATAAATCTGTAAAACAGTTTGATCAGCTTGGTGGACCTCTTGTATACCCTGGATCAACGGAGATGACATCTAGCGAGGGAATAAAAGAAACTGAAAAAGGATTTTTTGAAGTAGATATTTCATCGCAAGAGGCAAAACCAAACTGGATAAAACTAGATACCAGACCACAATTTTCTACGAAAATTGAAGCCGAAGACTTGGATACTTCAATATCTGAAGTCTTAGAAAAAATATCCTCGCTTAACAAAAAGCCGGTAATCGAGATTAAAATTATTGGCAAGGACATTGAAAGAGACGTAGTACAAACAAAAATTTCCCAAGTAATTCCAAAAACACTTCATTGTTCATGGAAGATGTTACAAAGTGAAGATTCATCGTCGGTTCTGCTAAACAGGCCTGCGCGAATAAATGAGGAACTGTTCAAACTTGCGGTAAACGCATTGAAATCGGAAAAACTTGCAAATTTTGCTGTAAATGACCTGCTTCCTCTCTTATCATCAAACCAACTGGACCAAGCCACACAACTAGTAATTGAGAACTTTGAGCAATTCAAGAGGAGCAAAAAATGATTCGTAGTATAGAGTTGGTTGACTTTCTGGCACATTCTAATACAAAATTAGAGTTTGACAGTGGTGCAACGGTGTTTGTTGGCGATAATGGTTCAGGAAAATCAAGCATCATAGATGCTATTACATTTTCACTATTTGGAGAGCATACAAGAAAAAATAACAAAGGACTGATTAGAAGAGGAGCCAACCAGGGATTTGCAAAAATAGAATTTTCATCTAATGGAAAAAACTATCAAGCCATAAGAAAAATTGATTCTAAAGGAACACTTACTGCACAGTTTGCGGAGGATGTAGATGGAAAATTAATTCCAATTGCAGAGGGGGAGAGAAAACAGTTTGGGGAATCTATGACCAAGCATGTTGAAGAAACACTTGGAATGGATTTTGAAAAATTACAAATTGCATCCATAGTTCAACAAGGCGAACTCAATTCAATCATAAAAGCAAAACCAAAGGAGTTCAAGGAACTGCTAAACGCGATAATCGGTATTGACAAGTTAGACACCGCACTAGCCTCAATGAGGACTGTACAAAGAGAATTTAGATCCTCTATACAGGAAAAATTTGGTTATGATGACACACAGGTTCAACTGATTGAAAATAAAATCACTGAATATGAGAATGAATCAGAAAATGCACAACCTAGATTGGAACTTCTTGCAGCAGAGAAGAAAGAACAAGAATTTTTGATCTCAAAACTTGAAAAACAAATTCAGGATGACACGTCTAAGGAATCACAGCTAAAGGATCTAGAATCAAGGAAAAAGGAGTGGAAAGAATATGCAATGGAAGTTATAAAATCAATCAAAAAGGAGGTTGCTGAAAAAGAAGAAATTGTAAACGAATGCAAACCATACTTTGCAATATCTAAAAACAGAAATGATATTGAATCAATAATTAATAAAATTCAGAAAGAACTCTCTACTATAGAATCCAAACTAAGCGATTTGGAGAAAAAACAAGTAAGACTTGAAGAAAACGTGGAGCTTGCTGAAAAATTAGTATTGAAGGATGGAAAATGTCCAGTCTGTGATTCATCCGTAGACCATCTAAAACCGCTATTTCAAAAAAAGCACATAGAAAATGAGATTGTTGAGATAAAAAAGAAAGTTGAGCAACTAAAAGATGAAAGACATACATTTGAACAAAACCTTGAAAAGCTTTCTGATGATCTAGAGGAATCTAAAAAGGCTGAAACAATTCTCAATACATACAAAATTAAGACTGAATCACAGTTAGATGAGATCATTACAGAAATCAAGATGAAAGTAAAGCAAATGCAAAATATACCACTCACGGTTAATTCTGACCAGTTAGTAGAGGCTGCGAGCCTAGATTCTCATGCAAAAACTATCTATGAGAATATTATTTCACTTGAAAAATCAACTAAGGGTTTTGATCAGCAAGAATTTCTCAAAAACATAGCATCTAGAGATGATTCTATGACTAGATTGAGCCAGATTAACCAAGAATATGGAGAAATTTCTGGTAATATCAAAAACGCAAAGATGGAATTAGAAAAACTTGGTTCTACATTGACAGAACTAAAACTCGTTCAAAGTTATGTTACAGAACTTGAACATATTCAGGAAAATGTTTACAACAGAGATGGTCCTGTGGGCAAGAGTCTTCGTTCATGGGCTTTAGAAATTATTTCACAGAAAGCATCAGACTATCTTGAGAAACTTAACACAAAGATTCAAAGAATTTCATTGTCAGAAAAAACGCGTGATGTAAACATCTCATGTTATTCTAGAAATACTACACTTGATCTTGAATCACTTAGTGGCGGAGAGCAAGTTAGTGTTGCTTTAGCGTTAAGACTTGGTATGTCACATCTTCTTGGTGCATCAAATCTTAATTTTATGATACTTGATGAACCTACAGCACATTTAGACAATGAACGAAGAAAATCTCTTGTAAATGTTTTATCTCAACTAACAAATCTCAAAGAAGATGATTCATCAATGCAATTCATTATAATAACTCATGACGCAGAAATCTTTGATGATTCTTCGGTAGAAAACATATACAAGTTTGAATCTGCACTAGATGGAACTATAGTAAGTAGACTTTAGCCGCCGGTGAGTTTTGCAAATTTTTCATTCTTGCTTAACTTTTCCATAAATTCTAGATTGGACAACGCAACAACTGCAGAGTCTCTTACTGGCTCATCAGGATCACTTAGTGCATTCTCAAGTGTTTCGCGTGATTTTTTAGAACCCATGACACCCAATGCAATGGCTGCCTCATGTCGCACAAACATACTAGAATCATTTTTTGTTGCGTCTTCTAACGGTACAATTCCACTACTGTAACACATTTGACCTAATGAAAATGCTGCCTCATGTCTGACAAGTTCGTTTACATCCTCTTTTAGAACCTTGGCAATATACTGCACCTTGTCCTCACCACCAATGTCAACAAGAATACATGTGGCTCTGCAACGAATTACATAATCCTCATGATCCAACAGTTTTACAAAATACTGTGTATCCTTTTTTTCATACCGTCCTTCCATTTCTGTCAGAAGATCTAGTCTTGACTGTGGAACTGTACTCATTCTGTATCGTCTGGATTCTTCATATATTATCTTATTTTTCAATCAGTAAACTTTGGTCGCTTTAAGAACAGCTGAAACTACGGTTAGATAAAACAGCATAGCAATTGCCTCGGAAATCAGTGATGCAGCAAATGGTTCCAGTTCTATTTCTAGAAAGTAAAACATCAAAGACCACCTTATCCCAATATACACAATCTCGCCTATTCCAAACGAAGAGGCTAGTTTGAACAGTTCCTTTTTGATCAGTTTAGGCCTCATAGCCTGGTATCGTTTCTTGTTGTCCAGATAAAACAAAAATCCGAAAAACCCAAAGAATACTCCATATCCTGCCAAAATGGTTAGTGTCGTGTTGAGATAGCTCTCCTCTTCTGAGAGCATTTGGGCAACAAATGCCGAGATTAACGCCGATATGATGCAGCAAACTAGGAGGTTCCTGTTTAGCCTGAGAAGTTGCTGGTTTAGTTTCATCAGGGCATTTAGTGACTCTTTAAATTAAACCTAAGCCAAATGGAAGTAAATTCGTGCCTAGTTTAGATCCATAAGCATTCATTGATAAACATTAAAGCTTATCAATGAAATGTAGAAAAAATATAGTAAAAAATAAGAGTAAATTAGCATAATTATTTGAAATTTTTATAGCTTTTAAGTGAAATATGACAAATTTTATTAAAATACTAGTGTGATATGGAGTGGTTTCTTTATATGTTAAAAAACACTTAGTATAACTATGGCACAAATGCCGGCACTAATTCCAAAAGAGGTCGAAATCCAGAGACTGAAAAAGATCTGGCTTATCATAATCGCAATGGGATCTACTGCAGCATCAGTAGAGGTCGACAACTTTGTTGACGGCTCTCTACACCAGACTTCTATCAGAGACAGCGCATTTACTCCAGCACATTGGTGGCTATACTCTCACTTTGTAGCTCTGCCATTAGGTTGGGCAGCTGCTGCCATCTATGATAGAAAAGTTCCGATTCTCAGAGGACCAAACAACTCTATGAACACTGGACTCAAGATGACCATCCTTGGTTACTTGGCTACAATGTTTACGATTGGTATCAACGAGATGTGGCACTTTTGGTTTGTCGAAGAAATCTTCGCAGTACCAAACCACTGGATGTTTAACATGGGCGTAGTCGTAGCCTTTATGGGCGCTCTAGCATATGTAGTTAGAGTTTATGCACGACTGGTCGAACTCGGTGCGGAAACACCAGGTGAGGACCCATATATTGCAGAAATGTACAAGATGGCCTTAGAAGGCAAACTGTACAGCAGATCAATACCTTAGAAAAACGGAAAACAGAAAAGAAGGTTTTCCGCTTTCTTTTCTTTTTATAAAATAATGAAAACAGTGATTGAAGTTAGCTTTTTAGGTCTATGATTAATTAGTTGATTAAATGAGTGCACAAATTAGTAAAAAGGCTCCAAATCTCAAGGTCTCTGAATGGGTTCAAGGTAACGATACTAACTTAGACCAACATAGTGGTAACGTGGTTCTAGTTGAAGTGTTTCAAGTAAACTGCCCTGGTTGTTTTATGTATGGAATTCCAGAAGCCATAGAAATTTTCAACAAATACAAATCAAAAGGCGTTTCTGTTCTAGGCGTAGCAACAGCTTTTGAAGATTTTGATAAAAACACTCTTAAAAATTTAAAACTTTTGGTAGAAACTGGCAAGGTTGTTGGCGAGACAGAGAAAATGCTAAGCCAATATGGTCAGTTAGATGGAGATAAAATTACTTTTAAAATACCATATCCAATTGCTATGGATTCTCTAATAAAACAATCAGATGATGTAACAAAAGAACAAATGGATTCATTAATTAAAAAACAAATTCCTGACTTTGATTCACAGTCAGAAAATTATAAGAATGAAATTTATGGCAGAGTAAAAAATTATTTTCTATCAAAGGAATATTCTGCTGAAACATTTGAAATGTATGCTCTCCCTGGAACACCATCTAGTATACTAATTGATCGTAAAGGTATGTTACGCGATATATCATTTGGTCAGAACGGATCACTAGAATCAAAGATTCAGAACTTGCTCAACGAGTAAGACATAGAGTATTTCCTAGATAACACGACAATAGAAACAACGGCTAGGCCAAGTATAAAAATAGCAAATGTTCCAAACTCGGGAACTACATAACTTCCATAGACTTCAACCTTTTCTGCACCTGCAGGGTAAGGTATAGTCAAAATTTTATTTTCTAAACTTACTTGTTGTACTTCTTCTCCGTCTACTAGTACGAAAAAGTTGCCATCGTTAAATGGCCTTAACAAAAAGTCAGAGGTGGTTATTGATAATACTCCATCATTAGTTGTTTCAAGATCAATGACTAGAGCTGTATCCGTTGTATCTGCAATTATTCTCGTTATTTCACCATCTGTTACTTCTGCCCTTACCAAAGTTGTTATGTCAATCTCTTCCGGAATGACTACAGATCCATCAGGCTGCTTAAATCCAGTGATAATTGTATCTCCCTGATAAAAATTGGGAACGGTAAAGTAAACATGCCAATTTCCCATTTCATCAAGGCTTTGAAGACTTTGAACCTTTTCATTGTCTAGATAGACTTGCAAGTCTTCGTGCATGGAGCTTTGAGGAAATTCAAGACTTGCGTTCATGTTCAAGTGCCAGCTGTTGAACGTGTATATGCTGAGATCCGTACCTTCCAAGTTGAATTCAGGCTCGGTAAACCACGCACCGGAATCATACCTAAATGTATACTTCTCACCGTTTCTTTCTGTATTCAATGGGAAGATTTCTTCCCCTCCAAACGCAAAACAGCTGTAAAGACTGATTTCATCAGCAATTTTTGGATGCGGTGTCATTTGAAATTGTAATGTATCACCGGGCTTCATCAAATCAAATTTTTGCGAACTGGCAACATCCAATATGTTCTCATTTTTATCCTTGATTAGAGCATAAATTCTAAAGTTTTGAAACGTCTGTTCACCGGCGTTTTTTATTTTACCTGTCATACGACCGTCATCATGCAGAATTAGCGAGTCGTCGTATAGTACATAACCACCTTCAAATTTGTATTCGGTTATTTCAAATGATATTTTTGGAGGTTCAAGTGTAGGGTTTTCAGAAGTTATTTGTGGTAGTTTAATTTTCATTGGTAACATTTGAGCTGGCATGATAGGAGAAAGCCTGTATTCATCATAAAATATGTAGTCACCATCGTTAACAGAAACAGAAACTGTTGGTATTACCGGATACATTTCAGTGTTTTTTATACCACCAATAACAGTGTAAACACCATCATGATCATAAAATCCAACATACTCATGATCTGGAATGTACACGTCCCCACTTGCAAAGGCTGGGATTAGAATGAGAAGTGTGATTGTTGTTGAAGCGAAAATTAACTTAAACATGTATTCTGTAAAGTTTTTCTATATTTACTCTTTTACTAATCTTCATAATCAGAACGGCAGGGGCAACAAAATACACTCCAATATTTAAAATAATTATTCCTATACCATATCCTAGCATCTCATATTCAGAGTCAATATCAGCATACTGCAATAATGTCAGTGAAGTCAGAAGTGGAGTCAATGTTAGTTTTACAGCTTCCTTGAAGACTGGATTCTCTCTTTCATAGTCCGCTATTGCTGGACTAAATGAATAGTAGAACTGGTTGAAACCTGTCATAAATGATGTACCAGACTCTGTTTGGAGTACAATATTGTCACGCAGTTCGCGTAGTTGCTGTACTTGTGGAGCAAGTTCAGAACTAAACGTTGCTGTAGCTATCAAGCAACCCCCACCGTTGGACACTTCCTGTGATTCCATACCAATGCTTTTTGTTTCAATAATTTCTATTACATGTTTACCTTTTCCGTCAACTGTCATGCCGATATAGATAATGTTATCATTTTCGTTGATTATGGGATAGACTTCTTGTCCGTCAAGCAAAACCATAACTGGACCTACTAATAATCCCCTAGGAATATAAAACTCGGATTCATTTCCTACATCCCTAGCAGTTTCAGCATTAAATGTTAGGCTCTTGTCAGTCTCACTAAATATTGGTGCTACTATTTGAAAATTTGCAACTGCCACTATTTCAAAATCGTATCCACCAGAACTTATAATGTATTTGTATTTTAATCCAACATTCTCCAATTCTGAAAGATCAATACCATATGCTGGTAAAATTATAACGATTGATAAAACGAATATCAAAAAGATGATGATCTTCAACTATGCCACACTGGACAAAACTCGCTTACGTATTTCTTTATCTTTTGCGATTCTTTTGTGTGATGGGTCAGCCAATATGACCTCAAACCAATAATACATGCCATCCTTATACAAGAAATATGAGCCAAAAAGTTTCATGTTCCGATATCTTTCCAAAACTCTTCTCTCTGCTACCTGCTTCATAGAAACAGCGGCCTTGATTCTAGTAACGCCTAGGTGCTTTGGTCTCCTTCCGCCTCTTGGTCTTTGTTTTCTCATTCCCCCAGTTCCTACGCGCATTCGGACAACAACAATTCCTTGCTTTGCCTTGTAACCAAGTCTCCTAGCTCGTGAAATTCTGCTAGGTTTTGCTATTCGAATCATAGCATTTTGTTTTCTCCAAAGAACAGCCTTCTCACGCAGCTCAGCAGAGTTGTCTTTCCACATTTTTATCCAAATTTGTTCCTGGTTACTTGGCATGAAATAAACGCGAAATAACCCTTAATATTCGTAATATTTCGATCGTTATTGTGAAAATTACTGCGTTATTGCTCTCGTTATTGGTCATCATGTCTATTTTACCATATATGGATCAAACTTTTGCTGCGCTATCTGTCAGTATCGAAACAAGTCAAGAGACTTACCATTATGGTGATAACTTATCAATGACAATCATTGTTTCCGAGATTACTGGGGATATTGCAACTGTATACATCATAGATACGGAAGAAAGAAAAAGCACATTGCTAAGCCCGCCAATTACTCAAGAAACTACGGAGTTTCCTTCACGATTTCCTTTTGACGCAACTATATGGAAGACTGGTACATATACGTTAGAAGTTGAATATTCTGGAGTCAAGTCCTCAGTGCAGTTTTCTATTGAAGATACAGGAGAAATTGCACTGCCATTTTGGATAAAAGATCTTGCAAAAATGTGGATAACCGAACCACTTGTTACAGACAAAGATTTTGCACGGGCTATTGAATATTTAATTCAAAAGGAAATCATCAAAATACCATATACTGAGCCAGGGGGTGAAACAATAACGAGAATACCAGATTGGGTAAAAACCAATGCGAAATGGTGGATTACTGAAAAGATTTCAGACACAGAATTTACTTTGTCGTTACAATATCTCGTACAAAAAGGAATTATAACTATGAATTTGCCTAAAGTGTGATTGTCAAGTAGTTTTTCTTCTAGAAGCTCTTGAAATCAAGAATAGAAGTATTGCAATAACAAACGCAATCAATATTGCAAAAGTAATAGAATGTATCCATGAACTTACAGTTTCAGCAGACGATGTGGAAGAAGCTGGTGTAGATTCAGCGCTAACAGTTTCATCTAAAACACAAACGCCATCTTCAAGATGAGTACCTTCTCCGCATTTTTCTGCTGCCTCTGCTTCCGCAGCTTCAGCTTCTACTGCCTCTGCTTCCGCAGCTTCAGCTTCTACTGCCTCTGCTTCCGCAGCTTCAGCTTCTGCTGCCTCCATTTCTGGAATAATTAAAGTAAAAGTTGTAGATGCAGTCTGAGCCGCATAATTTACCATTACAGTGTAATCACCACTGAGTTTCCAGTTAGCACCTTCAGTGTTAACAGATGTTGAATAAGTGCCACCGCTATTAGGAACTATTTGATCAACCGTAACTATGTTATTGTTTGGAGCAATTACTCGAAGTGTAATCTGAAATACTTCATTTGGATCTGATGCATCATAATTAGTAATTAATCCAGAAATAGCTATGGATGATCCTTTCTCATATGATGAAGAATCTGTTTCAACACTAATGGTCTGTGATGCAGCATAAACAATAACAGGTGAAAGAGCTAGTAAAAATAATAGGAGATAAACTGGAGATTTCATTTTATATTACACCTCGAAGTAGCTGTATTATCTTTTCTGCTATAACAATTGCAGCTAATGACTGAGCTTCTTTTGTCTGAGCGCCTATGTGTGGGGTTGCAATAAAATTTGGAAGGTTTGTAAGTTTATTTCCTGTTGCAGGCTCTATCTCAAAAACATCGAGTGCCGCACTTTCCAAGTTTCCATCTTTTAGTGCATTATATAATGTCTTCATCAATTACACCACCACGCGAAGTATTAACAATATGTGCAGTTTTTTTCATTAGCCTTAGTTTTTCTGCATTTATCATATGTTTTGTACTGTCAAGCAGTGGTACGTGAAGTGACACATAATCAGAGCTTGCTAGTAAAGTATCCAAATCAGCTTTCATAAGACCTACTTCTTTTGAAAATTCCTCATTTATCGGAACTATATCATATCCTATGATATTCATATTCAAAGCTCTAGCAAGGCGACCAAGTCTTTTGCCTATGTTTCCCAGTCCAATTATTCCAAGATATTTACCCTTAAGTTCACTACCCATCATCTCCTTTTTTATCCAATTTCCGTTGCGAATTTCCCTATCAGCACGTGGAATTTCTCTTGCCATAGAAAGCATCAAGCCAACAACAAGTTCAGCCACAGCAGTAATCGCCCCTTCAACTGCATTAATTACCCTGATATTTTTTACCTTGGCTGCATCCTCGTCAATATTATCAAGTCCAACACCTACCCTTGCAATTATCTGGCAATTATCTGCCTTTTCTATCAGTTCCTTTACCAATTTGGTTCTGCCACGTACTACAACCACATTGAAATTTCCAATCTTTTCTGCAATCTGTTCCGTGGTAATTTCAGGTTCATATGTAACCTTTAGACCGTTCTTTTCAAGAATCTCCTTCAGTATGGGATTCACTTGATCACAAATCAAAACTGATTGGTTCAGACTCATGATGATCAGTTTAAAAAACAGAATATAATGATTGTGAGCTAATATACAGTAATTTTAGTTTTTAATAAAAAAAGAAAGAAAAAGATGATTGGGTTTATTCTTCAGCTGCAGCTGCTGCTGCTTCAAGAATTGCTGGAACTGCTACCCATAGTTCGACGGCGCCACTCTCTGCTTGTGCTGCTGCGACCTACACATGCAGTGAACGTTCTTTGCTGGATGCATTATGGATTGTTCTCCATATGGTGGAATTGCATCATATGGGTTACCTAATACACCAGAGTATGCACCTGCATCAACTGCACCTTGAACAACACCTAGTGCTGTAGCGGTTTCATTGATAGTAGGCAATGGTAAACCGGCAACGTAGATGGTAGCTGCACCAGTGAAGATTGCTGCATAGTCGTGATTGACTAAGGCATAAATGCCAGGCTCGTCGAATACGAGATCAACAATCATGTTCTGGGAACCACCAAGTAACCATGTTTCTGTTCCAGCAGATTGTACTCTGCTGCCTTGTGTGACTCTGTCAAGAATCTCACCGACAATGTGGAAGAAAACTGGTTCGTTACCATGATTCTCTACAAAGATTCTGTTATGTACGCCAGTTGGTGTGAACAACAGTTGCGATTGGTACTGTTTCAGATCCATGCTATTCCATGGCTGTGCTACAAAGATGTTTTTGTTGGCATCACCGTTAAGTAGGTTATGGATCATATTTGGTACGTAACCAAATGGCTGTCCGTTAACTGCTGTGTATGTTGTTTGGTGTGCAAACATTGCAGTAGCATCATAAGTGCCTTCATCAGTCAAGTACATCTGATTGTACTGGATTTGCCACTCCAATGCGTCACCGGAATGGAATT
>JYMV01053733.1_pt1 | contig 11712 bp, 12 predicted proteins | sample 338911 | NCBI WGS metagenome assembly JYMV01 (sample SAMN03354496, study PRJNA234377) | hydrothermal vent metagenome | biome: Deep sea; feature: Hydrothermal plumes at the Eastern Lau Spreading Center, Western Pacific Ocean; material: Seawater | place: Tonga | collected 2009 | depth 2000 m m
TTTTTGATGTACTTGAAATTCTGTTGATCGTTGTGCCTGTGTTTGCGCCTTTGATTACGCCACTTGATTTTGGTGATCACGTCGCCCAGGCTGATGTGATTTACTGGTTTGCGGTGTTGGTCGCGATAACGCTTCAGACCTCTTTTCTGACGCCGCCGATGGGGCTCGCCTTGTTTTATGTCAAAGGGGTCGCGCCAGAAAACATTACAATGAATCAGATCTATATCGGTGTTATTCCATTCGTATTTCTGCAACTTATCTGTGTCGGTCTGGTTATGGCGTGGCCGGATATCGCAATGTGGTTACCGCATAAGCTTTTCCCATAACTAAAATGGTTGATCAATCTAATTTTTCTGTATATCGCAAGTGGCTCAAAGCTGCGAATTGGCTGGAGATCCCCGTTCTCTGGCTGGGTCAATTGTCTGCTTGGTTGATGCTGCCACTGGTGGGCATCATCATGTTTGATGCAGTCTGTCGCAAGTTTCTTCGCAAAACAACGTTCGCCCTTGAGACGGGGCTCTATCATCTGATGAACTCACCCGTCCTACAGGATGCGGAGTGGCACCTTCATGCGATATTGTTTCTGGTTGCCATAGGCTATACCTATGTCTACAACGCGCACGTGCGGTTGGATATTTTTCGCCCTAGGTTGGGTATCAAAGGGCGCTTGTGGGTGGAAGTCCTCGGCGGTGTGTTTTTGCTCGTCCCCTTTCTGAGTATTCTTATTTACTGGGGTTGGGGGTTCTTTTTATCTGCCTGGGTGACCGACGAAGGGACTTCAGTTTTGATAGGGATAGGCAATCGTTGGTTTATCAAGTCGTTTGTAATGATTGGCTTTTCCCTGCTTCTGATGTCCGCGATTTCACTGATTATCCGTCTTGCAATTCGGTTGTGGGGCCCGGAGGATCTAATCGCTGAAACAAGAGTCGATGCGTTTACTCGATCGTCGCATTCCGCTTTTCAATGATCGCTGGCAGGGCTTTAACACCGTAGTTCAGGCTGAATCACCTCCATCGATGTACATCGTCTGCCCCGTAATGTAGTCGGCTTCGTCGGAGGCCAGGAAAATTCCAACATTCGCGACTTCATCCGCACGGGCAGTGTCTACCCTGCGCCGCATGGAGTCGCCTTTCTGTCGCCCCCATAGTTTTCCCATCTCATCGTCAATGAATGCCCACATATCGGTGTCGACGATTCCGGGGGCCAGTGCGTTAACAGTAATGCCGTGATCAGCGAGGTCAAGTGCCATGGATCGTGTCAGTGAGACCACAGCCGTCTTACTGGCGGCATAGGCAGCGATCTCCGGGCGACCGCGATGGGCCGCAAGAGATGCGGTGTTGATAATTTTGCCGGACTGGCGCTCCACCATGTGTTTGGCTACAGCCTGGCCACACAAAAATACGCCCTTGAGGTTGACATCGATAACGTGGTCCCATTCGGCTTCGGTGACATCCAGAAAATTCTGGACCCGAATAATGCCTGCGTTATTGAAGAAAATATCTATGCGACCAAATGCTTCAACAACCGCCTGGACCATCTGAGTAACCTGGTCTGACTGGGTCACGTCGACTGCGACTTTAAGGGCTTTCCGATCGTAGGACTCTATGGTCTGCGTGATACCGTCGAGTGGTTTAGTTCGAATATCAGCGAGAGCGACATGGGCGCCCTCATGGGCGAGGCGCCGGGCGATCGCCTGACCAATACCGCCCGCTGCACCGGTAACCAGAGCTACTTTCCCATCGAGTTTCATAGTAACTCTCTTAAGATAATTCGATTTGGTCTGGTCATTGTGCCGTCATGCCGCCGTCTATGACGAGCTCTGCACCTGTTATGAAACTTGACTCGTCCGCGGCCAGAAACACGCAGCCCCAGGCGATGTCCTCGGCGGTCCCCATGCGTCCAATGGGCGTCTGGCTCACGCGTTTATTCCATTCTTGTGGGTCGGCATGAACCGCGGCTGTCATGCCGGTATCGGTAAATCCGGGATGTATGGAATTACAGCGGATGAGAACTGGCGCATATTGAATTGCGGCCGCTTTGGTGAAGGTCCGAACACTCCCTTTTGCAGAGTGGTAGGCGGTAGTGCCAGTGCTACCGACAATACCGTAGATTGAAGAGATATTGATGATTGACCCTCCGCCGTTTTCGCGCATTGGCGGGATCGAGTGTTTGGTGCCTAGGAATACGCCTGTTGAGTTCACAGCATGCAGGCGATCCCAGATTTCAACGGTGGTTTCCTCAACCTTTACTCTGGATTCCGGGACAGACATTCCTGCATTGTTGACCGTGATATCGAGTCGGCCATAGCGTTTGACGGCTGCATTCACGGTATCGATCCATTGGGACTCCACGCTAACATCCAGATGGATAAAAATAGCCTCTCCACCTGCTTCAACGATATTGTTCGCAACTGACTGGCCCCCCTCCTCGTTAATGTCAGCCACCACGATCCCGGCAGCACCCTCCTGAGCGTAGAGCCGACAAGTTGCTGCACCGATGCCGGACGCACCACCCGTCACTATGGCAACCTTGTTCTTTAAACGCATGCTTCCCTCTCGATCTTGTTTCAAGTCAACTGGCCGGATACGGATAATCCAGACTGAATGTTCTGTGAGTATAGGCTGGTAATCATAGCGTATTTTCCCCTAGACTTACCCTAAGAGTTCAACCGGGTTCTAAAATTGTTGTAAGGAATATTAAGGGGGAAATCACATGGATCTGTCAGCAGACATCTGCCAGAAAATATACACAGACATGTGGCGCATTCGCCTATTTGAAGAGGAAGCGGATCGCCAGACAAATCTGGGTAACGTTGTCGGTACTTTGCACATGTATTGTGGGGAGGAAGCCGTCGCCACGGGAGTGTGTGCAAACCTGAGGGACGATGATTACGTTCTTGGAACACATCGCAGTCACGGCCACTGCTTGGCGAAAGGCGCAAAATCAGACCGGATGATGGCAGAGTTGTGGGGTAAAGCAACGGGCACCTGCAAGGGCAAAGGGGGCTCGATGCACGTCGCAGATTTCTCACTCAATATGCTGGGCGCGAATGGCATTGTAGGTGCGGGTATTGGCCCCACGACCGGTACAGCACGTCAGTGTGCTTTTTTGGTGACGGGGCAGCCGCTCGGGGTACTTTTCACGAAGCGATCACCATGGGTTCGCTCTGGACCCTGCCGGTTGTCTATGTTTGTGAGAATAACGGGTATCAGCAGTGGGTACCGCGTATGAACGTAGCGGTCGTGGACTCGGTCGCAGACATGGCGGCATCTTATGCAATTCCCGGCGTGTCGGTAGATGGCCAGGATGTTGTAGAGGTGTATGAAGCCGCAGCCGAGGCCGTGAAGCGTGCACGCGAGGGCGGCGGACCCACTCTGCTAGAAGCGCGTACTTATCGGTTCTATGGCCACAGCCTGGGAGACGAACAACAGTATCGTTCAGCCGAAGAAGTCGATGAATGGAAGGAAAACCGGGACCCGATAAAACTGCTGGCCCAGTTCATGCGCGATCGAGACTGGCTGACCGAAGAACAGGATCAGTCGATACAGGCTGAGGCGAAGGCTGAAATGAGTGCCGCGACCCAATTTGCCGAGGAAAGCCCCTGGCCAAGCGCTGAGGACGTTACAACCGACGTTGTAGCGCCGGTTCAGGAGGTGGCGTGATGAAAACCATGGCATTCAATGAAGCGCTTCGAGAGGGACTCCATGAGGAAATGGCACGAGATGACTCGATATTTGTCATTGGAGAAGATGTGATTGCGCACGGAGGCCCGTACAAGGTGACCGAAGGCGTTGCAGAACGTTTCCCAGGTCGGATATTTGAGACGCCGATTGCGGAAGCAGGTATTGTTGGAGTTGCTGTCGGCGCTGCGCTGGCGGGTATGAGGCCCGTGGTTGAGTTGATGTATCTTGATTTTGTGACGTGCGCTATGGACGAGGTCGTTAATCAGGCTGCAAAAATGCGTTATATGAGTGGTGGCCAGGGCAGCGTGCCGATGGTGATTCGTCTGCCATGCGGTGTCGGTCGACTGCTGGCTGCACAGCATTCGCAGATTATGGAGTCGTGGTTTATGCATGTGCCCGGATTGCAGGTGGTGGTGCCGTCTACACCGGCGGATGCGAAAGGCTTGTTTAAAACGGCCATACGTTCGCCGGATCCGGTGATGTTCTTCGAGTACAAACGAATCTATACCAGTAAAGGTGAGGTCCCGGATGGTGAGCACATGGTTCCTATCGGGTTGGCAGATGTTAAGCGAGAAGGTGAAGATGCCACGATCATCGCTATCGGCCCGATGGTGCAGAAATCTCTGGAGGCAGCCATCACGCTTGAAGATGACGGCCACGATGTAGAAGTCGTAGACCCGAGATCGTTGTCGCCGCTCGATACTGATACGATTTGTAGCTCCGTAAGCAAGACCGGACGGGCCATAGTCTGTGGTGAAGACTCGGTGTTTGCGGGTGCCGTTTCCGAAATCGCAGCGATGATCGGTGAGAATTGTTTTCACGATCTCAAAGCCCCCGTGGCAAGGGTTGGCAGCCCGCATGTGCCAATGCCCTTCAGCGCTGAGTTGGTCAAACATGTGGTCCCCAGTAGTGAAAGCGTGGTATCCGCTGTGCAGGCAGTTATGAGCTGATCTGACTGTAATAATGGCGACGCAATTTAAACTGGCCGCAATGGGCCACACCATGGAAACGGGCCGGGTCGTCGAATGGCACATCTCAGAAGGTGAAAGCATTGCTGAGGGTCAGTTGTTGATATCTATAGAGACGGATAAAACGGTGGTTGATGTCAATTCGCCAGTGTCAGGCGTCCTGCTTAAGGCTGTGGGACAGGTTGACGCCGAGTATGATGTGGGAGATATCCTAGCCTGGATCGGAGATGCGGGAGAAACTGTTCCGGACCAGCCGGTCCAGCCTGGGTCTGAAAAACGATCCGTGGCAGCAGGACCCCGGGTTACACCGGTGGCCCAGCGCCTCGCTGACAGACACGGTATCAATGCCGATGCTGTAGAAGGTACAGGTCCTGATGGACGAGTGACTAAGGAAGACGTCCAGCGCGCGATTGATGATGGAACGGCCTCAGCCAGGGAGGAGGACACTTCGGTACCAGCAGGTGAGATCATACCTCTCAGCGGGATCCGGCGGATCACGGCCGAACGGCTGAGTGCAAACTGGGGAGTAGCACCCCATGTCAGTGAAGGAATAGAAGTCGATTTCAGCCAGTTTGAGTCTTACCGTGTAGAGCGCGAGGCTGATTGGCAGGAAAAGTGGGGTACTGCGCCGGGACCCAATGACCTGATCCTGGCAGCGACTGCTCGGGTTTTAAAAGATCATCCTGATCTCAATGCTGGGTTTGTTGACGGTGCCATCTGCCGTTATAACAAGGTTAATCTGGGTGTTGCGATTGATATCGATGCCGGTCTGGTCGTGCCGGTTGTCCGCAATGCGGACAAGCTGGGTATCAGCGAGATCGCGCGAACCGTGCGTGAGTTGGCTGCCAAGGCACGTGAAAATAAGTTAACCCCGGATGAAATGGAAGGCGCAACATTCAGTGTGAGCAACCTCGGCGGGCTGGGTATAGATTGGTTCACACCGGTATTAAACCCACCCCAGTGTGGGATCCTGGGAATAGGGCGTATTCAGCGCGTTCCGCGTTACGCCGGTAACGAGATCGTTGCGCGTGATCTGGCCACGCTGGTGTTAACGTTTGATCACCGTCTTATCGATGGTGCGCCGTGCGCGCGATTTCTCTCACAGTTACGCGCTTTACTCGAGGCACCAGAGGCGCTTCTGGACTAGCCTGCCGGGATGGTCAAGGCCACTGATCACGGATGGGATCGCTGCCGTCCCAGTCTACGGCTGCTTCTCTGACCGCATCGAATATTCGACGACGCTCCGGCGTAAAGTGCGCCATCTCAATGACCGTGCCGGGGTGTCCTTCGTTAAAGAAGTAAACAAAGCGGCCGCGCACACTGTCGGCTTCCTGGCCGACCTCGTATCCTGAGTCAAGAGCCCGTTGGTAGAGTTCGTCGTAATTCTCCGGCCAGCTTGACCAGTGCTGAAGCCCTTCGTTACCTGCATTCAGGAAATCCTGGTACATGGTCGCAGAGGTGTCCCGCTGCTGAATCAGTTCGATCTGGACATCACCTGAATTCGCCAGCGCAATAGACAAATGTGGTGAGCCGGGTTGTCCGCGGTAGTGAAAGTCTTTGACGGGCAGTTTGTCGACATAGTACCAAGGCCCGATGCCGCACACCTCTATCCAGTGTTTCAGGGCTTGTTCTACATCGCGGACAACGTACCCCATCTGCCTGATGGATCCGAATAATCTGCTCATGATCGCCTTGTATCCCGTCTTGTTCGATAGAGCCTCATCATATCTATTTTGTATTCAATTGAAAGAGTGCAGCCAGATCAAAGGCCAGCAGTGGGGTAAAATGCCGATCCCAACACTGAAACAAAAAGAATGAATGGAGAGTGGCTATGACCACGACCACACGCGAATCCTACGATCAGGTGATGATGCCGAACTATGCGCCGGGGGATGTGATTCCTGTCCGAGGCAGTGGTTCGCGTGTCTGGGATCAGGCAGGTCGAGAATATATCGACTTTGCTGGCGGAATTGCCGTCACCGCGCTGGGTCACGCACACCCCGCGCTGGTATCCGCCCTTACGGAGCAGGCCGGTAAATTGTGGCACACCTCCAACGTCATGGCGACCGAGCCGGCCGTCGTTTTGGCTGAAAAACTGTGTAACGCCACCTTTGCTGACCGAGTCTTTTTCTGCAATTCCGGCACTGAGGCCAATGAAGCCGCTCTCAAACTCGCTCGACGATATAGCCACACTAACTTTGGGCCTCAAAAAGACTTAATTATTGCTTTTGATGATGCCTTCCATGGCCGATCACTGTTGAATATTTCAGTCGGGGGTCAGCCTAGTTATCGGGAAGGGTTCGGACCATTGCCGGGTTCGATTACACATTTACCTTTTAATGATGTGGCAGCCCTCGAAGAAACCTTTAATTCGTTATCCGATACGGTCTGTGCTGTCATCGTTGAGCCTATACAGGGTGAAGGCGGGGTACTGGATGCCGAGCCTGAATTTATGCAGGCCATCCGGCGCCTGTGTGATGAGCATCAGGCATTAATGGTGCTGGATGAGGTTCAGACAGGGGTGGGTCGAACCGGTAAGCTGTATGCCCACGAGTGGTACGATGTAAAACCGGATATTCTTGCAACTGCAAAAGCCCTGGGTGGAGGATTTCCCATCGGCGCAACGCTGGCGACAGCACAGGTGTCGGAAGTTTTTAAAGTTGGCACCCATGGCAGTACGTACGGCGGTAATCCGCTCGCTTGTGCAGTGGCTACCGCGGCTTTTGATCTGATTAACACGCCGGAGGTTCTTCAGGGCGTGACCCACCGACGGGCGATGCTGGTCAAAGGGCTTCAGGAGATCTCAGATCGGTTTGATGTGTTCCAGGCGATTCGGGGTCAGGGCCTGCTGATCGGCTGTGTTGTTACCGACAACTGGTCCGGAAGGGCTCGCGAATTTCTGCTGGCGAGTCAGGATGCTGGCGTTCTGACTCTAATGGCTGGCAGTGATGTGCTGAGGTTGGCACCGTCGTTGATAATTCCAGAGACCGATATCAAAGAAGGGCTGGAACGTCTGGAAGGGGCGGTTGCGACCCTGTGTGCCGGGGAGGACAAAGCGGCAAGTTCTTGAATAGTTAACGGGCTAGGTCGTCGAATTCCGCCCGGCTGAACCGGATATCTGACTCGGTATCAAACATTTTTAACGTTGTTTTGACGGGGGCAGATTCCGCAATCACTTGACTACGCCGGATGACAAACAGCCGGTTCGCCCGCAATCGCAGTGCTTCAATGGGGTCGGCCGCCTGTAGTATCACCATGTCGGCATTGCAACCCGGTTCAAGTCCATAGTTCTCCAGGGCGAGCACCTCGGCCGCATTCGAAGTCACCGCTTTAAATGCTTGATGCATTTCGGTGATGCCTGTCATCTGTCCGACATGTAGCCCCATATTAGCCACTTCGAGCATGTCGTGACTGCCGAGTGAATACCAGGGATCGAGCACACAGTCGTGACCGAAGGCAACATTAATCCCGAGTTGCATCATCTCCTTGACTCGCGTCATGCCGCGCCGTTTCGGATAGGTATCGGAACGGCCCTGCAGCGTAATGTTGATCAGCGGGTTGGCTACAGCGTGCACCTGTGATTCAGCCATCAGTGACATGAGTTTGCCGGCATAGTAGTTGTCCATGGAGTGCATGGAGGTCAGATGGGAGCCCGTTACGCGGCCCTGCAGGCCGAGTCGCTGTGTCTCTGAAGCCAGGGTCTCTATGTGTCGGGACTGCGGATCGTCGGATTCATCGCAGTGCATATCGACCATAAGTCCGCGCGCTTCCGCTATCTGACAGAGTTCGCGCACGGACTGTGCGCCATCCGCCATGGTGCGTTCGAAGTGCGGTATACCACCTACAACGTCTACACCAAGGTCCAGTGCTCGGGTCAGCAGGTCGACTGCCCCCGCGTATCGAAAATATCCGTCCTGCGGAAAGGCGACCAATTGAAGGTCGAGATAGGGTTTTATGGTTTCTCTGACGTCCAGTAGAGCATGAACGGCAGTCAATTCTGGATCGCAGATATCCACGTGACTGCGAATAGCAAGATTTCCCTGAGCCACCGCCCAGCCACACAGGGTGAGCGCGCGCTGTTTAATGTCCTCGATAGTGAGATGGGGTTTGAGTTCCGACCACAGGGCTATGCCTTCGAGCAAGGTGCCACTCTGATTGACGCGGGGTCGCCCGTACGACAGCGTCGAATCCATGTGAAAGTGACTGTCGACGAACGGGGGGCATCTATTTCGGTCTCTGCCTGTGCTTGGATATGTGGGTCGACCTGCAAAATTCGGCCATTCTGGCAGGCAATATCAACAGGCGACGGCCGGTCTATCAGCACAGCATTTTTGATCAGCAGGTCAAGCAAATCCATCCCCCCACTGTTGAAACGTGCTGTTGTAGTGACTCAACAACATGATGACCGCATCAATCGGAATCTGATTCATGCGCTGACCTCCCAATCAGGCCGTGTTGCGGAGCAGGTGTGCATCGTGACTGTCCCAGCGCACGTACACCGCCGCCCCAACCTTGAGATCGAGTTCTGACAATTCACGTTGCTGGAGTTGAATTCTAAAGTCGGCACCGTCTGGTGTCTCAGCCAGGACGGTGACAATCGAGCCGACGAATTCCTCGCTGATAAATCGGCACTCCATTTCGTTGGTGTCGTTTGCCGTACTAGTGCTCAGCCTGACCAGATCGGCACTGATTACCAGACTGGTGGTGTCACCGATTGACCAGTCGTGATCCGTGCTGCTGGCGCATTCGAAACGGCCGGCAGGTGTATCGATTTCAATCAGCCCATCTACCGAGGTGACCGCTCCGGTCAATATGTTATTTGAGCCGACAAACTCTGCGACAAACCGCGTTGCCGGGTTGCGGTAGATCCCTTTTGCCGAATCGATTTGTTCTATTCTTCCTTGATTCATGATGACCACCCGGTCGGACATTGCAAACGCCTCGGACTGTCGGTGGGTGACATAGACAAAAGTGATGCCCAGTTCTTTCTGAAGTTTCGTCAGAACGCCCTGCATTCGCACGACGAGGTTGGCATCCAGTGCACTGAGCGGTTCGTCGAGCAGTAAAATACGAGGTTCTGTGACAAGCGACCTTGCCAGCGCGACACGCTGTTGTTGTCCACCGGAAAGTTGGCTGATCTCTCGGTCAGCAAAGTCAACGATTTCCAGTCTTTCGAGCCAGTCAAGGGCGCGCTGGTGCCGTTCAGTGGCCGATACACCCCGCATTTTCAGTCCGAATTCAACATTCTTGATCACATTCAGGAAGGGAAACAAAGCCAGAGACTGCCAGACCATCGGCGTGTCCCGTTCCGAAACGGTGACGTTGTTGATGCGCTCGCCGGCGAGTTGAATTTCGCCTTCAGAGGGTTCCTCAAGCCCGGCAAGCATTCGAAGGGTTGTCGTCTTACCGCAACCGGAAGGACCCATAATCGATAGAAATTCGCCCTCGAAGATCTGAAGAGAAATCGAGTCCACTGCTGTCGTCGGACCAAACCGTTTGGTGACATGGTCAAACAAAACAAGCGGTTGTGTCTGGTTAGTTGCCACTGAGTCTTCCATCAAAAGCCTGTGAGCGTTTTCCGGGTTGATTTTCTCATGTAAATAATCTGCGCAAGTATGACCAGTGTGATGGAGGTGACGAAAACCACCGACCCGATGGCATTGATCCTGGGGTCAGTGTTGCCTTGTAGGATCTCGAGAATCATAACCGGAACTGTTTTATTCAGTCCGGAAACAAACCAGGCGACGGCAAATTCATCAAATGAGACGGCTGCAGTCAGGCAGAAAGCAGATATAAGCGCCGGTGCGCAAAAGGGCACAATCACTTCCCGCATGGTTCGCCATTGGGATGCACCGAGATTCCAGGCGGCCGATTCCAGGTTGGGGTCAATTTGCGCCAAACGCATGCGCACAATGGCCATTGCAAACGGTGAACACAATACAACATGACTCACAATGATCGATATTATCTTGCCGGACATGCCGATACGCGCGAGCAGCGCTAGCATTGCGAGCCCCATGATGACCAGGGGAATAGTGGGCGGCAGCAACGAGAGCGCGAGATACGCAGACTTTCCAAAAAAGTTGTAGCGGTAATCCGTATAGGCTGTACAGAACCCCAGGAAGGTTGCGATAAAAGCAACTGACAAGGACACGATCAGACTGACCCTGAAGGCGTCCCAGACATCGGCGTCGGTAAAGGCGAGGGTGTACCAGTGCAGGGTGAAGTGTCCCAACGGTATGGTGGGGAAACGCTCGGAATTAAACGAGAATACAAAACTCGTCAGAATGGGGAGAAATATAAAAACGAATACAAGCGCGACGTAAAAGTAGAATAGACCATTGTACGCTTTTGCACGGATCATGAGCGCCGCCGGTAGGCCAGTGCAATAGCGGTAAACATGATTGCGAACAGCGTTACGATCATGGTAATCGCAACAACCGCGGCACGAGGCCACTGTTGCCCTGATTTGGTGGTATCGATGATCAAGATGCTCAAGGTGGGGGGTTTGGATCCGCCGAGGTAATAGGGACTGACAAAATCCCCGAAAGAAAGGATAAAACAGAATACGGCAGCTACAATGATGCCGATTTTGGCAAGCGGTATGATCACTGCAAAGACGGTACGAAAGCTGCCACAGCCGAGGTTGTGGGCAGCCTCAACCAGGCGCCGATCCACGTTGGATAGCGAGATAAGCTGCAAAACCACCGCCAGCGGCAAGCAAAGGGTAAGGTAGCCCACCAGTGTCCCGAAGAACGTATTAAGCATCGAAAAAGGGCCAAGCCCTACCGAACTCAATAGAACGTTGATGATCCCGTTGTCATTTAAAAAGATCTGCCAGGAAAATATACGCACCAGATAACTGGTGAAAAACGGAACGATTAGGAAAAACATCGCCCACTGGCGGACAGTCGGCGAAACTTTGAATGCCAATGTAAAAGCACAAGGAAATGCAAGCACACTGGTGACAACCGTCGTGATGCCGGCATAGCCCAGGGTACGCCAATAACCATCCCAGAAGTAGCCCTTGCCGTACATCTTGACCCAGTTCACCGAATCAA
>JYMV01028577.1_pt1 | contig 11711 bp, 6 predicted proteins | sample 338911 | NCBI WGS metagenome assembly JYMV01 (sample SAMN03354496, study PRJNA234377) | hydrothermal vent metagenome | biome: Deep sea; feature: Hydrothermal plumes at the Eastern Lau Spreading Center, Western Pacific Ocean; material: Seawater | place: Tonga | collected 2009 | depth 2000 m m
GACGGATCGTTCGACAACAGCACTGTGTTGAATGCCATCTATACGCCAGGCAGCAGTGATGTATCAGGTGGTACGGTAGTGTTGATCTTGGCATCAGACGATCCCGCAGGGCCTTGTCCCTCAGCGGTTGACTCCATGACACTGACAATAGATCAGCTCGCAACCGCTGATGCCGGGCCCGACTTTATGATGTGTAGCAGCGACATTATTATGCTGGGTGGGTCAATAGGTGGGAGTGCCACTTCTTCCATGTGGACCACGTCGGGTGATGGTACGTTTGATGACGCCACCTTGCCGGCCGCTACCTATACACCAGGCTCCGCTGACATTGCTGCAGGAACGGTAACCTTAACCCTCACTACTGATGATCCGCCAGGTTCTTGTGGGGCGGCTTCAGATGGCATGGTGCTAACGATAGCTCCTACCCCAGTTGCGGCCTTTACATCTTCTGCAACAGGCCTAACAGTAGATTTCACGGATGCCAGCACCATTTCTTCCGGCAGTATTACTTCATGGGGCTGGGATTTTGACGATGGAAACTCCTCTATATCTCAGAACCCATCCAACACCTACACTGCTGAGGGTATATACAATGTGTGCCTTATAGTAACCACGAATGACGGTTGTTCAGATATGTCATGCGATTCTGTTACGGTCATCGGAGTTGGCGTCAATGAATTCGACCTGAGCCAATACGTTGCTGTGTTCCCCAACCCCTCAGCTGATGGAATTGTCAATGTGGTTGTCTCATCTGAATCGTTCAGGGGTGCAGAATTGCAGGTATTCAATCTGTACGGGGAAATAATTACCAGTCTGACAATAGAACAACAAGGAGTTGATGTTCTGGACCTTTCCCGGCAGAGTGCCGGCATATATGTGATCAATATCATCTCTTATCACGGAACGGTTGCTAAGAGGATTGCGATCTTCTAAGACTTTCTTTCAGCTTATGTGTTAGAGAAAGGGCGGTGTCGGAACAACCACATTTGCCCTTCTTCTTTGCTGTGATACTTTTCTTTGTCCGATCTTTTTTCTACCTTGGGGTTCCATTTCCAAAAATATGCGCCCTATTTGGGCAAAAAACCAGATATAAACCAAGCAAGATTATGAAATCGCCAAATTTTATTTTTCCAGTCCTCATCGCTTTAATTAGTTCAATCCTGGTATTGAACGGATCAGACTACATGTCAGCAACAGCGAGCGACGGAATCAACAATGGAAAACAGTATTTTATCATGTCTCCCCGGGTGACGGAACAAGATTACAAGGCAAAAACCATCATCTTAAAGGTGAATCAAGAATTGAGGATGTATTGCAGCAGGGATCAAATATCCATTGCGGCCCTGCAGCGTATTCTCATTGATATTGGAGCCAATGGTGTAGAGCGCATGTTCCCACATGCAGAGAAGCCTATGCGTGAGAAGAACAAATACGGGATGAACTACGCAGACCTCACGCTCATATATGAGTTTAAATATACTGAGGACGAGGATCTGGTGAAGGTGATCAACAGGATTTATGCCCTGGACATAGCTGAGTATGTTCAACCATACTACGTTCACCACGAGTTTTATACGCCCAACGACCCCCAGATTGGATCGCAGTATCACATTTCATCTGTGAAGGCCTACCAGGCATGGGATGTGCAGAAAGGAGATGCAAATGTAACGGTTGCCATTATCGATTCTGGTACAGATACCGACCACGAAGACTTCCTTACCCAATTCGCTTACAATACAGGTGAAACACTGGACGGAACCGACAGTGATGGAGATGGATACATTGACAACAACCTGGGCTGGGACTTTTTTGGTGACGACAACAATGCACAAATGGGTGGGAGTAACCACGGGGTGCATGTGGCGGGCTGCGCTGTTGCTGCAACAGATAATGGGGTTGGTGTTGCCGGACCCGCATTTGGATGCTCGTATCTTCCAATTAAAGCTGGTGATGGCGGCACCATAGGTTTCGGATATGTTGGAATCACGTACGCTGCTGATCACGGAGCCAGTATCATTAACTGCTCATGGGGAGGAGCCGGTGGCGGACAGCTTGGCCAGGACATTATCGACTACGCCACCATAAACAAGGATGTTCTTGTTGTTGCGGGTGCCGGCAATGATAACACGGAAGACCTGTTTTATCCCGCGGGTTATACTTACGTGCTGAACGTAGCATCTACAGCCTCTACCGATACGAAGTCAGGTTTCTCAAATTTTGGATATTCGATTGACCTTTGTGCACCTGGCAGCAACATTTATGCAACTGACAATAACAGCGGCTATACCTACATGAGTGGCACATCGATGTCATCGCCTGTAGCTGCGGGATGTGCAGCGCTGGTAAGAGCTGAGTATCCTTTTCTTGATGCAATGCAAGCTGCAGAGCAGTTGAAGGTTACCTGTGATAATATTTATCCCGTTAACCAAAGTATTTACCAGGATAAGCTCGGTGCCGGGCGGATCAACCTGTTCAGTGCAGTAAGCGGAATTACGCAGCCTTCCATTGTAATGATAGAACGAAATGTGTCTGACGGAGGTGATGAAGCCTTTGTGGTTGACGATACGCTGAGTATCGATGGAATTTTTACAAATTACCTGGCTCCTGCCGGTTCGGTAACTGCTACGCTTACAGCCCAATCATCAAATGTGCAGATCATAGATGGAACTACGTCATTGGGTGCCATTGCGGCTTTCGGTGGGTCTGCTGACAATGCTGCTGATCCGTTCACGGTTAAGATCTTATCTGGGGCAACGGTGAATGAAAAGGTAACCTTTGAGCTGGAGCTCACAGACGGATCATATAACACAACTATTTTCTTTCAGATAATAGTCAACGTAGATTACATCAACATCGCGATAAATGATGTGGCGACCTCCATAACGAGCAAGAGCCTGACAGGCTTCAACGACTTCAGCATTCAGCTGGAAGGATTGGGATTCATTTATCCGTATTCGATTCTCGGAACGGGAACTAACATCCTCTTTGATTGCGGGCTAATGGTTGGAACTACTAACAATGTTTCTGACAACGTCAGAACAACCGGAGGCGGTACGGATGAAGACTTTGTCGCGGTGAACAATGTTCAGCGACTACCAGTCCCGGTGTTTTCAGAATTCGATGTTGAAGGAGACTTCAATGACGCAGGTAGTGGAACTCCATTGGGAATTGACATTGCTCACAAAGCCTTTGCCTGGACAGAAACAGGTCATAGAAAATACGTGATCGTTGAATATGACATCACCAATAATTCCGGAGGTACCTTGAGTGCTATATATGCCGGCCTATATGCTGACTGGGATATTAACGATTACGCCCAGAACAAAGGGGGAACTGTTCAGGAACGCCGGCTTGGTTACATCTATGATACCCAAACTGATGGAGTATGGGCAGGCATGCAGGTAGTTTCAACTTCCGGGGGTTTCGTACACAATGCGATGTTCAATAACGCGACTGATGATCCGGGCGGCACTGGTGTATATCCTAACACTTCCTATGATACGCCTGACAAATATGAGTCGCTGAGTACCATGAGCATGACCTCGGGTGGTACGGGAGTTGGAAAAGACGTGTGCAACGTTGTTTCAACCGGGCCTTTTACATTGGCTGCGGGAGAGTCTGTAATTGTTGCTTTTGCCATAATGGCTGGTGATGACCTCACAGACATTACCGCAACTGCTGATTCGGCTTACATCAAGTACAATGGAGTTCCGCTTCCCTGTACGGACTTAACTGCGACTACCTCGAGTACTGACGATGACGGAACAGCTAATGGAACAGCAACAGCTACGATATCGGGAGGAACGGCTCCATTTACATACGCCTGGAACACTTCGCCAGCTCAGAATAGTGAGACTGCTGTCGGTTTAGCTGAAGGCACTTACATGGTTACACTTACTGACGCTGCCGGATGTACCATAACATATTCTGTTACTGTAGGAGGCCCTATTGGTATTGGACAGGCAGGTGCTTCTCTTGTGACGAGCATCTATCCCAATCCAAGCGAAGGTGTTGTAAAGATCGTTTTTGGCGACAATGCTGATAACAGTTCATGTGAACTTTCGCTAAGGAACCTAATTGGACAGGAGGTCATGGCTAAGCAAGTGGTACCCAATGGAGAAGGTGAAGTCCAGCTGAGCCTGGCTGCCTTGAATAAAGGTGCTTACTTCCTCACCGTTAAAGGGGAAACTTCAGAGCAGACCTTTAAGATCCTCGTCCAGTAGCAAAAGCTGAATTCGGTTATAGGATTTTCCGTTGCTAATTAAGGGCTTACCTGTTTTGGATATCGACAAGAGTCACGATCTGGCCTGACATGCAAATCCCCGCGGCACCCTTTTGTACCTGGTATTTGATCCAAACGGCCGTGTCATTCACGCAAAACTCTTCGGCCAATGCCGGAGATGGCTGCAGTTTCCTGCCGCTTTCCAACTTGAGCATGAATCCACATCCATCCAGCTCGCTCATATCCACAACAGTAGCTGCCGTGTATTTCGCTTTCGCATAATCAACCACTTCTGCAGATTCGGCTTTAAGCGGCCTGGATCCACTGGCCGGAGCGGTCTTTTTGCTGCAGGACAGCACAAAGAGGGCGATTCCAATTACTAGGTACGTTCTCATGATTTATTATTGAAGAGTGATTTGATATCCACCGCTTCTCCAATAATTGCGCCTAAGTCAGCAATGGGCACTCTCTTTTGGTCCATTGAGTCACGCTCACGAATCGTGACCGCGTTGTCTTCCAGTGTGTCATGGTCAACAGTCACGCAGAAAGGAGTTCCGATGGCATCCTGCCTTCTATATCGCTTTCCTATGGTATCCTTCTCTTCGTAAAGGCAGTTAAAATCCAATTTGAGTTCACCCATGATCTCTTTTGCTACCTCAGGTAAGCCATCTTTCTTCACCAATGGGAAAAATGCTGCCTTTATCGGCGCCAGGGGAGCCGGTATTTTCATTACCACTCGTGAGCTGCCCCCTTCCAACTCTTCTTCCGTAAACGCATGTGAGAGTACTGCCAGCACCATTCGATCCAGGCCCATGGAAGTTTCTACAACATAGGGGGTGTAGCTTTCATTGGCCTCATTATCGAAATATTGCAGCTTTTTGCCCGAGTTATCTTCATGTGCCTTTAAATCAAAGTCTGTTCTGGAATGGATACCCTCCAGTTCCCTGAACCCCATTGGAAATTCAAATTCAATGTCTTCAGCCGCATCGGCATAGTGAGCGAGATTCTCATGTGCATGGAACCTCAGCTTTTCAGCAGGCAGCCCCAGATCGGTGTACCATGCCAGCCGTCTCTCTTTCCACTCGTCGTACCATTTCATCTGTTCACCGGGCTTCACAAAATACTGCATTTCCATCTGCTCGAACTCCTTTAAGCGAAAGATAAACTGCCGGGCGACGATTTCATTTCTGAAGGCCTTGCCTATCTGGGCAATCCCAAAAGGGATTTTCATTCTTCCCGTTTTCTGGATGTTCAAAAAGTTAACAAAGATGCCCTGAGCAGTTTCGGGCCTTAAATAGATGGTTGAAGATTCTGTGCTTACTGATCCTATTTCCGTAGAGAACATAAGGTTGAATTGCCTTACGTCCGTCCAGTTTTTAGAACCACTTTCAGGGCAGGCAATCCCGGCATCTACAATGATCTGGCGCATGCCTTCCATGTCATTTTTAGAGATCGCCTCCACCATCTTTCCATTGACAGTGTCAATTTTTTCCTGGTAGCCCATCACGCGTTCATTCGTTGTCCGATAGGTTCCCTCATTGAAGTCATCGCCAAATCGCTTTGCTGCCTTGGCTACTTCCTTATCTATTTTGGCACGTATCTTATCCACATAATCCTCGATAAGATTGTCAGCCCTGTATCGCTTCTTAGAGTCTTTGTTGTCGATCAAGGGATCAGAAAATGCATCAACATGCCCTGACGCTTTCCATGTTGTGGGGTGCATCAGGATCGCCGCATCCAATCCAACAATATTTTCATTCATGCGCACCATGGATGTCCACCAGTAGTCCTTGATGTTATTCTTCAATTCCGTACCGTTCTGGCCGTAGTCATACACGGCACTTAAACCATCATAAATCTCACTTGAAGGAAATACAAAACCATACTCCTTGGCATGAGATATTATCTTCTTGAACACGTCTTCGGTACCGGCCATTTTATGCTTGATCATTGAGAGGCAGGACAAAAGTAATTATTCTGAACTAGATGCAACAGGAGGGTTTTTCTGAATTTATGCGACTAATACTACCTTTACGCTGCAGTAAAGTACTTGCATGCCAACAATGTCCTGTTTCTTACGCATTTGTGTATCGGCTGCGATCGGCCTCTTGATCGCCCAGGTGGCTTTGGCCCAGGTTACCGTACGCGGGGTCATTAAAGACGACAATACCGGCGAAACCATGATCGGGGCTGCGGTGGTGATTAAAGGCACTACCATAGGAGGCGTAACGGACATAGACGGAAAGTTTGAATTTATAGCCCCTGATTCCCCACCTTTCACGCTGGTCATTTCATTTCTGGGTTACACAGATCAAGAATTTAAGGTGAAGTCAGTGGACCAAAAGATAAAAATCGCGCTGACCACCGACGAGGTGCTCATGGATGAAATTGAGGTTGTTGGGGAGCGTATCTCCCAAAAGCAAAAGGAGTCACCTTTGACGGTAGAGTCTATGGATGTGCTCGCTATCAAGGAGACGGCCTCGGCAGATTTTTATGAGGGGATCGGGCAGCTCAAAGGGGTAGACCTGACCAGTGCAAGCATGTGCTTTAAGGTAATCAATACGAGGGGTTTCAACAGTACTTCCCCGGTAAGATCCTTACAGATCATTGATGGTGTTGACAACCAGTCACCGGGCCTGAATTTTTCCCTGGGTAACTTCCTCGGAGCATCAGAATTAGATGTTATGAAGCTGGACATTATCCAGGGTGCCAGCTCAGCTTATTTCGGACCCAATGCTTTTAACGGGGTGATCAGCATGACCACCAAGAACCCTTTCCAGTTCCCCGGTTTGGCTGTTGGCGTTAAGGTGGGTGAAAGAGGCCTCTTTGATGCGGGATTCAGGTACGCGCGCGTGTTCAAAAACAAGGAGGATGAGGAGAAGTTCGCTTTCAAGTTCAGCTTTTCTTTCATGAGGGCACATGACTGGGAGGCCAACAATATGGATTCCACCATTCAGTCGGAGGTGGACACCAACAACCCCGGCGGCTATGATGCAGTTAACAGGTACGGGGACGAAAACTTTGGCATAAGCAGAAACAATTTCACCTCCAACACTTCCCAGGTTATCAAACCGGGGCTCGGCATCTTTCACAGGACCGGCTATCTTGAGACTGATATAGTTGATTATAATGCTCAAAATATTAAATCCAATTTAGGGCTTCATTATCGGCTAAAACCAGATGTTGAGCTTATCTACAACCTCAATTTTGGCAATGGGACCACTGTTTACCAGGGAGATAACAGATACAGCCTAAAAGACATCTTGTTCTTTCAGAACAGGGTTGAGGTAAAAAAGAATGACAAGTTCTTTCTGAGAGCGTATGCAACGCACGAAGATGCAGGGAATTCGTATGATGCTGTATTCACTGCATTCATACTTCAGGAAGCCGCGAGGTCCGATAATAACTGGAGCAAGGATTATATCAACTATTGGTCAGGAGGATTGCAACCTGGCAATCCTGACTATGTTGCAGGTGGCATGGTTGGCAATGTTCAGGATTTGCCGAATTGGCCAACAGTTGGGCCATCCCCCGAATATTTCTATGATTTTGATCAGGCCGATGCCATAATGGAGGAATATGCCGACTCCCTGAAACTGTGGCACCAGATGACCAGGGATTATGCCGATGCAAGGGGTACGCCCAGGTTTGAACCAGGTACTGACAGGTATGATTCAGCACTCACTTCCATCATTACCGATACACTGGGAAAAGGCGGAACGCGCCTGTTAGACAACTCAGCATTGTACCATGTGCACGGTGAGTACAAGTTCAATCCGGAATATATGGATATCGTAGTTGGGGCCAATTACAGAAGATATACTCCAGTCTCACACGGAACAATATTCAGTGACACAGGAAACGCTACCATCCATAATTCGGAGTATGGCGTTTACGCAGGGTTAGAAAAGAGGATATTGAACGACAAGCTCAAAATTAACCTTACTACCCGCCTGGATAAGAACGAGAATTTTGACTACTTGATGTCCCCGGCTGCTTCGCTGGTATACACACAGAGCAAGGCGCACATATTTCGCTTTTCCTTTTCATCAGCCATTCGAAATCCAACATTGGCGGACCAGTATCTTTACTACAATGTGGGACGGGCGATCTTACTGGGAAATATAACCGGCTATGATTCTCTTGTTACCATTGAGTCTCTCGTCAATTATTACAGTGCGACAACACTCAATGCTGATAGTTTAGTGTACTTTAATGTTGACCCCATACAACCGGAAAAAGTTAAAACGGTAGAAGTTGGCTATAGGGGAACATTATGGAACAGTTTGTACCTGGATGCAAACTACTACTACAGTATCTATAGAGATTTTATCGGATATAAACTTGGTGCTGACGTGACCTTTGACCCCAGTCCTGTCTTGAGCAATCAACTTACCGCCTTGCAGGCTTACAGGGTAGCATCTAACGCTGATTCCACAGTAACCACCCAGGGTTTTACTATCGGCATGAATTACTTCTTTAAGAAGTTCATCGCCATCAATGGAAATTATTCGTGGAACAAGTTGAAAAAGAAAGGAACTGAAGATCCGATCATACCGGCGTTCAACACCCCGGAGCACAAGTATAATATTGGTTTTAGCGGCAGGGATATCAGAGCGAAGCTTGGAAGCATCCGGCTAACACGTTGGGGCTTCTCGGTAAACTATAAATGGATCCAGGGATTCAGGTTTGAGGGAAGCCCTCAGTTCACCGGCGATGTCCCTACCTATGACCTGCTGGATTTTCAAGTCAACAAATTCTTCCCAAAATTGAACATGACCGTCAAGGTCGGCGCCTCAAATGTTCTCAACAAGAAGAGGTTCCAGGTATATGGCGGACCATACATAGGGCGTCTTGGTTATTTCTCCCTGTTGTTCGAGCTGGATAAAGTTTGATCTTTTCGCTGCGCAAAGGCAATAAAACCGGGTTTGGGTAGGGGATATTCATATAATGTCTATCTTTACGATAGTTCTAAATAAATTCCCGATGCAAAACCCCAGCTCTTACCTGGCAGCAATTATTGCAATGGTATGCATGACTGCGCTTGTTAGTGAAAGCTCACACGCACAGACACGGTACATGGATAACGTATTTACGGATGTAACCGTTACTTCGGATGTAGTGTACGGTAATAACCTCTCCGTATTATCAGGTACGCCAGTCCCCGGAGATCTTAAGATGGACATATACGAGCCAACAGGCGATATCGCTACAGACAGGCCCGTGATTATTTTGATGCATACCGGCAATTTCCTGCCTGCCGTGTTCAATGGGAGCCCAACAGGTACCAAAACGGATAAGTCCATCTCTGGAATAGCAACTAAATTGGCTCAAAGGGGGTATGTTGTCGCTGCCATGACCTATCGCCTTGGATGGAACCCTCTTTCTGTTGATCAGTCCGTTAGAACCGGCACCATCATTAATGCAGCATACAGGGCTGTTCAGGATGCACACACTTGTGTGCGATTCTTCCGAATGGATGCTACACTGAATGGGAATACCTACGACATTGACACATCAAAATTTGTGGTCGGAGGTATTGGCACGGGAGCCTATGTAAGTTATGGCTTTGCATCGTTTGATGATATTGCAGAGCTTGAAATGCCCAAATTCCTGGACTTTTCCCAAACCCCGCCGGTACCTTATATTGACACGGCACTTTCAGGGGACTTCAACGGAGAGCTGAACCGCCCATTGAACCTGGCCAATCACGTTGGGTACAACAATGCAGCGAACATGATCTTCGCTCTTGGTGGTGCGATGGGAGACTCATCGTGGATGGCTATTGGCGATGTGCCAGTGGTGTCATTCCATGCGATCAATGATCCCAATGCACCCTATCATTACGGAGCAGTAATCGTTCCTACTACAGGAGATTTTGTGCTTGATGCCAGTGGGGCACATTCTGTGATCTGGAATGCCAATGACATGGGCAATAATGATGCATTTGCCACGGAAACCTATACCGATTGTTTTAGTGTACGTGCCGACTTGATCAACGATGGACGAAAGGGGCTTTTCCCATTTCAACTACCTCCTCCGGGAAGCAATACCTGTGATGATGGAATAGATATTTTCTATGAAAATGAGCAAGGCAGTCCATGGGACTGGTGGGACCAGGCAATTTATATTTCAACAGCAAATGCCATTGGAAAAGATGGAGATCTTGAAAACTGCCGTGCCTTATTAAGCAACCCTAACATGTCACAAGCCAAGGGGGAAAGGTACATGGATACCATTGTGGGTTATCTCTTGCCCAGGATGTATAAGGTGCTCTTCGGGACTTATATTGACGGGATATGTTATATCGGAATTGATGGGCCTGAAGGACCGGGCGAAGTGTCTATTTATCCCAACCCTACTACGAGCAGTGTGAGAATTTCAACGGAAGAGTTGATGCGCACAATTGATCTCTATGATGTTTCTGGCCGTGTGGTCTTTACGCGAAGTGGCATTGACTCCAGGGAGTTTATGCTTGGTAACGAAGGGGTAGTCCCGGGAATGTATTTTGCCAAAATCATCACTGATTACGGACAGGCAACAACCAAAATTATTTTCAAATAAATCCATTAATCTTTAATAATACCATATGATGAAAAAACTACTATTTACATTCGCAACGGGTGCCTTTTTAGCAACTGGCGCTGTCGCACAAACCAACCTTGACCTCGAGACCTGGACAGGAATTGAATGCGATGGGTGGCTTTCGTTAAACTCTTACACCGGTCTAGGGGCACCACAAACACTGTATCAAGAAACAACCGACGTTGGAGAAGGTGCAACCTCTGCCAGAATCGTAACAGGCTACTGGCTGGGAGCTACAGCTTTTGGTGCGCCTTCTGACACTGTCGGCGGATTTCTATCACTGGGAGTACCGGGAGGGGATCTCACAGCTGGTGTGCCTTACACTGATAAGCCAACATCGGTTGACTTCATGATGAAGAGCGACCTGGAAACCGGTGATACTGGTGTTGTTTTTGTACAGCTTACCCGCTGGGATACTGCTTCGAACATGACAATGGTAGTTGCCCAGAGTGTTGTATTGGGGGTTGACTCTGGTGCATGGGCTGCAGCTACCGCGGGACTCTTTTACTTTGACACGATAAACAGCCCTGACAGCTTGCAAATTATTTGTGTTTCCAGTATAGGTACTCTGTTTGGAGCACCTTTACCCATTATTGGGAGCTCAATCTCTGTTGATGGCTTTGTAATCAACGTACCGGTAGGTATCGACGAGAGAGATGAGAATGTAAAGTTCTCCGTATATCCTAACCCTGCGTCAGGCTATGTGGTGATCAAGAATGGGTCTTCGAAAAGCGACATGGATGTTGAGATGATCAGCATCAATGGAAAGCTTGTAAGAAGCTATACTGATGTTGCCGGGGGAGAAATGACCATTGACGGCAACGGCCTTGCAAGGGGTTCTTACTTCGTTAAGGTTACCTCTGGCGGAAAACAAGTTATCAAACAGGTTATTTTCCAGTAAACC
>JYMV01049490.1_pt1 | contig 11710 bp, 9 predicted proteins | sample 338911 | NCBI WGS metagenome assembly JYMV01 (sample SAMN03354496, study PRJNA234377) | hydrothermal vent metagenome | biome: Deep sea; feature: Hydrothermal plumes at the Eastern Lau Spreading Center, Western Pacific Ocean; material: Seawater | place: Tonga | collected 2009 | depth 2000 m m
TTATTACAACATAACATTATTGTAATGTTAATTTGGTCAGTAGGTCACAAAAACAAATAAGTAATAATATAAAACTAAAGTGTTCAATATATGTCTGGTCCAGCAGAATGCAATACAAGTACACATAACTCCCGTCCTCCAAATGCCATGGGCCAATCAAAGTAGTGTTGACAAGGCCGTAGCTACCATTGAGGCAAGTGAGGGGATTTCCTCACTAAAATTTCAGAATGAAACCGTATCCATCCCTCATTAAGTACGTGATGTAGTTGACTTATGCACGTTGCATGCTTACATAGATAACACTGATATTTGGCTGAAAACAGAGTCTTGCCGAAAAAGAAAAAGGATAATGAGAATTAGATTGGTGCAAGCTGTATGTTGTAATTTTTCACACAAATTTCAACGTGTACATCGAAAAAATTCTAAAGTGCACCGTGACATCTCCTTCACCCGTTAAGAACTAGTGATGAAATACTTGAGATAACGAATATGAGGTAATGACACGAAAACAGTACAAAATCACCCGATGTATCATATTACAAACATATTTCCAAAGCTCACCGCATGATCTTCAATGGCGGCAACGTAGACCCCCACTCCGCACACACACAAACGCACGCAACACGAAGCCGGTGGTCCTAATAGCAATCACATCAGCAATGTTCATCTGGATCCAAGGCATGAGTCTCCTATCCCAATGATTCCTTTCTTTCCTTGCCTCGATCCATTTGCTTCATGGTTGCTTGGGCACCAGTAGCTCAAGAGGGTTCGTCATCGTAGACTCAAAACGTGAGAAAGAGTTACAATGGTCGAAAAAAAGTTGTGTGGTTTGACCATGATCCATGTTCACAGAGATTATGAATGTGAGCAGAGAAAACATTCTAGGACAATTTGACGAAATGGGAAGCAGAAAAATTGAAAAACTGCAATTTGAATGACAATTCGATCATATCTTCAAATCATACCTACTACATGTATCCACATTGTCATACCATAGTGTTGAATTTATTTCGATATGATTCGAACACATAACCGCTACACGACTTCCTTCCTTTTAAAGCCATGAATACCATATGTCAGTCAGTGAGCTGGATGATAATTTTGACTACTATTTACAGCCACTTTAATTACATGTGTACGAACATTTCATAGACAATATACCTTTGCATTTTCAAACAAAGCCAGAGCTCCGTCACCCCTGGAACTCCTACTAGGGCTCTGCCCTGGACCTTGTGGTACCTGGGCGGTCCCTAGATCGCTTGCCTCACTAGAAATGAGACCCTAGTAGTTACAGCCTTGGTTAGATAACTGTCTGGTCCTGCAGAATGTAACACAAGTACAAATAACTCCCGTCCTCCACATTCCACGGGCCAATCAAAGTAGTGTTAGATAACTGTCTGGTCCAGCAGAATGTAATATAAGTACACATAACTCCCGTCCTCCAAATGCCAAGGGATCAATCAAAATGTGCTAAGTAACTGTCTGGTCCAGCAGAATGTAATACAAGTACACATAACTCTCGTTCTCCAAATGCCAAGATTCCAAAATAATGAAAAACAAAGAAATACCACACTTTCGGAACAGTTCCAAATTTCACTCAGAAATTCCGAAAAACAGAGGCAAAATCCACACCCCTAGCACACACACACATGACCGTCCCCACAGCCCTAACAAACACACACATGACCATCCACTTTTTCCCTTTGTAGAGATATTTCAATAAAAAGTGGTAAGGTTGGAATATATTTACGAGCCCAAAACCTCCGATTTTATGATGTAATTTATAAAATAATTAGAAATCGAGCAAAATTTCTAATTCAAGCTCAAGTATCACATAAGTGAGGGTTATGGTGTTTAACGCCACTTTCATCAATATTTCAGTTATATCGTGGCAGTCAGTTTTATTGGTGGAGGAAACCGGAAGGCTCGTATTACTCTTTGATTTTAGTTGATTGGTTTTATGGTATTTAAAACCACTTTCATCAATATTTCAGCTATATCGCGGCGGTCAGTTTTATTGGTGGAGGAAACCGAAGTAACGGAGAAAACCACCGACCTGCCGCTAGTCACTGACAAACATTATCACACCTTAGCGGGATTCGAACTCACATCATTGTCATGATTGGATACATTTTATAAGGGGTTGACATGTGCTAAGCAACAATTAAATAAAAACAACAATAAATACCACACTGTCGAACAGTTCCAAGACCCAACTGAAAAAATCCTACTAAGAGACAACATGGATACCCCTAACACACAAATGCATGGCTACAATAAACTTTGTTAATTACATTAATATACCCTCAGAGAAATAAAATTAAATACAAAAAATACCAAACTGTCAGAGAAGGTTCTACTCAAAATAAAGTAAAAACAGAGACAATATTAATAAAATTATTACACATGTACATGATGCGCATCTTTTCTATTGGCTCGGTACAAACATTTCAATAAAAAAGTAGAGGGGTTAAATTAGTTAAATATGTAGGATACCTGGACAATTATCACCTCGCAGAATACAAAAATACACTAAGATCAGATGTATTGGTTTATGGTGTTTAACGCCACTTTCAACTATATCTCAGTTAGATCGGAGCGGTCAGTTTTATTGGTGGAGGAAACCGGAGTACACCTCGCCATGAACGGGATTAGAACTCACAACTTTAGTTGTGATACCCACTGATTGTACAGGTAGCTGTAAATCCAACTACTATACGATCACGACCACCACGATCCCATTAAAGATGTAGGAGGAAGTAGTTACTAAGTCATTTTTGAATATTTCAGTCAATTATGACAAAAAAAAGATTGGGAGCATTTTAGCATTAAAGATCGTATTACTCTTTGATCTTAGTTGATTGGTTTTATGGTGCTTAACGCCACTTTCAACAATATTTCAGCTATATCGTGGCGGCCAGTTTTATTGGTGGAGAAAGCCTGAGTAACCGGAGAAAAACACCGTTCTGTCGCAAGTCATTGACAAACTTTATCATATAATGTTGTACTCCTCGCCCTCATCGAGATTCGAACTCACAACATCAATGGTAATATGCACTGATTGCATAGGTAGTTGTAAATCCAACTACCATACGATCACAACCACGATGGCCCCTATTACTCTTTAATGTTCCAAAGTAGTGTGGTGTTGTAAAGTTTCAAGCGTTTTATGATTCAGGCACAGATCATACGATTTTATCTTTTTATCTACGCCTTACGCCGGGAAATAAATGTTATCCGGTCTAGCAAGATAAATGTAATTTCAATCGTTTGAAGGAACTGAATCAGATTGAAATTAATTTCTTCTAGTTATCTGCCCATAGACCGATATGTATTTTTGCGCCGTCCGTAAAAATACCATTCAGCACGACAGGGTCGACTCGATTCGATGTGTTTTACTTCGTTAGTTAACACAATGGATATCGATACACCGCCCATAGAATAGATTAGTGGAAGAAAACAATATGTTGCATAAGATCGGCTAAGTTATCCTATGTAGGTGGGAGGAGAATGTTTGTTTTAACTTTAATTCTCATTTTCTTATAAATAACATTATTTAAGAAATGTCAATACGATAGTGCCTTGTTATTGCTTTATCAAAATTAATATTTAACCTTTAGTTAATCTAGGGTCATTTACACATTCGTCAAACCGTGATATCTGAGTACGGCGGTAGGCGCAATGTGTTAATTTATTTGTTGATACACTGGCCCTCATTCATGACATTAAGAGGGGATAATTTGGTCCATGGAGGTAGCTTAACCGCGCCACTTTATATTGAAGTGCCTGTGCCAGACCAGGAAAGTGAGCAGTCATGTATTTGGTTGCTATGGTAACGATTTTGCCTCTTTCTACGATTTGTTTTACTGAAATTTTCTAATAGTTTGGACAGTATTAATTGGTTTTCATTTTATTATGATCATTTCTTCAATGAAACGATGTTCTTGTTTGGCTTCAAATACATTTGCTATTTTAAGAGCCATTCACTTAATTGAATATCATTTGGTCTTTGAATTATTTAATAATCGTTCATTCAAACCTGACACTATGCAAAATAATTTTGCTTGCGATCCACTAACACACAGAAATGCATGCTTTTAGATACTCTCGGACTTTTGAGATTGATGGTCGGGATTGTATACCTATTTTTGCTTTTGGTAAATGGAGATTGAACTGTCAAAAAGAGTTGACTTCCATATCGCGCAATATTGGCCATGAGTATGATCGTGTTTTATTTCTATGAAAGCATTCCAACGATATCACAGATTTAATCAGATATAGAACAAAAACCAGGATAATAATATTAAGCATTATACGTAGATATCTGCTAAAACAAATTACATTTTAACAAGTCCTAGCATGATGCAACGGTTTAATGCCGACAAATAAATTAAAGTGATTTTATGATAATTAATTTTACTGTGTGACGGAAATGTACATGATAGATATTACAAGCCGTTCATTGCATGTAGTGTTCATCAAATGTTTCTGAGCGATTTCCCTCCTCTAATTATGTGCTTGTGTCTTATGTACCCTGTGCTGCATATTTCTCTGGATGGCCCATTTGTTTTATTTCCCCTTCCGCTATTGTCTATCGTTTAATTAATAAGTCAAACTCCTAAAGCATCTTTCAAGTAGACATACGGTTGTTTTCAACAATAATAGTAGATGCATGTACATAGACTGTACATTAGCTATCAATAAACATGATTTGTCGTACAGAAAAACCTCACTAACAAACAAAAAAAGAGCTTGGAGATACCAAAGGGAGGCAATCAGAATCCGTATATCGAAGAAGAACAGACAACACAATGGCCAAATGAAAAAGAACAAAAGGACAAACAACGATCTACAAAACATACATATAAAACTAAAGATCGAGTAACTCGAACCCCACACAAAACCAGTGAACTCATGTGCTGCTATAAAATAAATAAAAACTAAATATTACCACACCGTCAGAACATTTCAAAATGCAATAGTAAAATCATTGAAACAGCTTGCTATTAAGAATGGAAAAACACGTTTGTTTCAGTTAATTTCATTTTATATTTTCAAAGTTGTGTACTCAAGACGTAGAACGTTCAACTTTGAACTCTTTATTGCGTTGGTATTAAGTTACGAAAAGGTCGCTATAAGATAATGACTTGCTTTGCTCGACATTATCAAACAAACAAACAAACAAACAGGCGAATGGCCGATATAAAGACCACGTTTGTGCAAAGAAATGACGCAACACTTCCGGAAGATTAGCACGTGTTGCTAATATTGAAGAAGACCATAGCTGATTTCGGCTATCATTTGGTTTTATTGCTCCCAAACATTTGATAATTGCTTGGCTTTCCAATCTTTCGATATTGAACGTAGCTGATGAATGTTATTACAGAAGTGAGTCATGCACACTAAATTTGATATCTACGTTTTTGTTTTGCTTATATTGTTATAAAATGAAGAAAACAAAATACTACACCGTCAGAACAGTTGACAATCGTTTTAAACAGCGGGCTATTAAGACTGAAGAAACACGCGTATTTCAGTTTATTTTACATCTTAAGTGGACATAGGATGGATGACTTCGAACTTTGAACTCTTTATTACGTTGATATTAAGGTGCGAAAAGGTCACTTTAAGGAGAGACGATACCAATTGGCAGATATCCAGATTTGTTTGAATGTTTGCATAGTTGTAGTCCTATGTGATGTATATCGAAATCTGTTATAAAAAATGGGGGTCACCGATTTCGTTTTTTTACTATATGCGTTTAAAAAAGAAAATTTTTACGAGAAATTAACATAGACCAATAGGACTACTGGCGATATTTTATTATGGCTGCACAAGATTTTGACCTCTCAAGTAATAGAGCGGGCACGATTTGGTACGGACGGACGTACAAACTGATGACAATAGGACGTCCGCCCTTACCATTTGGGCTCTTATATTTATTTATTATTGGCTTAAACATAATACGTGGGCGATGCGTGCATTTTTTTGACCACTTGTTTTGTGTGCCCTTGGGGTGGGGTGCCGCTGTATGCTTACTTGACATAAAGACATATGATGGCAAAAACTATTTTGGCCTTAATCTTAGGGGACGACCATTTAATTCTGAATGGTGGGGCCTGGCAAATTTTATCGGATCAGAATATTTATTCTCAACTTTGAATAGTCCTGACAGAAAATAAATTTATTTTACACATAAAGTACAGCACAGATGTTTTGTATTTTCTGTTATTCTCAGGTCGGCCTTCATTATTTATTTTCTATGGAACAATGGCTATAATTATTATTTTCATACTTTTCGGGCCAGAATATTTATTTACAAAATCCGCCAGCCCCCTCCCCTCAGAATCAAATGGTCGTCCTTTTATGGCATAGTGAACGTTTTACGAAACAGCTAGAAGGCCGAGGAGAGGGCAGAAATTAATTCTTTGTTTCAGAGGGTGAAGAATACGAATATTTTATTCATCGAGATTAAAGGGCCCTTAGAGGGCATAATGCATAGCATATATGGGTCCGCCATCGGTTTTGGTTTGTTTTAATATGGTCGTGATTTTTTGTAATATGGAAGATATAGGGACTTGAATACAAATTATAGCGTATTTAATCTATGAGTTCATACATGTACCAATTGGGTATTGAAGTCCACACACTCTCAAAAACTCGTGTTTCATTTTCAGATATTTGTGTTTTTATTTCTAAAGACAACTTCGGCAATTCGACGAAAAAAGAACATTATCAGATACTGATTCCTCGTTTATACAATTATTTTCAATTATTATCATAATGGTGTAATAATTCCATTTTCCCTTAAATTTATTGAGTATTTTGCGAGAAAAATCAACATTTTGTGCAAAGTTTAGTTATACAGGTTTGAAAGCAAAATATTTTCGCAGATTATCAGAACCTAATAATTCGTCATTCTTCCGTTTTTATGCGTTTTCTATGTAAGACAAGCCATAAAGACAGATACGCGTGACCTTGTCTTACATGGCAATGTCAGTCAATCAAATCGGCCGAGTATAATCAATGGAGTCTACTTCTACGACTGCTGTAGTAATATAAATTGTCGACTTAGTAGATCTGAAAAAGCTTCACATATCAATTCTACCTGAATTTTAACTAATTTCCCCTAAGTGTGTATTTACTGCATTGCATGTGGCGTTGTAATATTTTGTGTAGTAAACATGACATTGACATGCAAATGAATGAATGAAATCGACATGCTTTGCTTTTAAGTTGAAACGGAAGAAACAGGTATTTGCACTCGTCCTTATTGAGGATCTGGGATTTCTTCCACTCGTGAGAGCAATTCAGCGTCTTTCCGCTACGCTCCACTCGTGAAAAGATGGAATTTCTCACACTCGTGGAAGAAATCCCAGATCTTCAATAGGGACTCGTGTAAGAACCTATTATTCTTTTGAAATTTAATATGTATCTTATGTTTTGTTCTGTACTTTTTTTCAAAGTCCAGCGTGTGCATATAATAACGCTCTCAGAACAGATATTCCATTAACACAACGTTATTTTTGCATGCCGTCCCGATAACGGCAAGAAGGGTAACTCCTGCCGTAACGTCATTTGGTAACGTCCCACCTTAAGATACTGACTTGCTTTGCTCGACATTACCAAACAAACGAACAAGCGAATATCTGATATCAAGTCCACTCTTGTGTAAAGAAATGACGTAACACTTCCGGAAGATTAGAACGTGCTACAAACAGTAAAGGTGATCATTTCTGATTTTGGCTATCCTTTGATTTTATTGCTCCCAACCACTTTTAATTGTTTTGGTCTTGTAATTTTTCGATTTTGAGCGTAGCTGATAAATGTTATTCAAGAAATGGGTCATTGGCGCTGAATTTGATATCTACGTTTTTATTATAACGTTGTTGAAAATCATTTAAAATTCTGGTTTTCGTCAGTGTTTAATTCTTGAAAAACATCTGTTCAAAAAGCGTTAGACTTAAACATGTAACAATTTCCAATAAGACAGGACAATTTATACAACCTTGTTTTATTTTAATAGATTTAGCAATGTTTTTTTGTTTGTTTAATCTATTTTCACATTTTAAAAAGGTTTGAAAATACTAAAGGTTATAGTTATTCCGAAGCAGTAAATCGAAGGACCCAAATTAAATAGTCAACAAAAAGAGGGGAAATAATGACAAAAAATATTCTACAAAACACTAGATGGACAACTAGATATTGCGAAACACGAACCTCACAAAAAGCATGAGGTGAACTCAGATGTTCCGGAAGAGTAAGCAGTTACTACTGCCAAAAATCTGGTGATAAGTCATAAATGAGGAAGGAACAGGATTTTGATTATAACTAATAGAACATATTCCGTAACGACTATCGAAATCATGATGCTGACCATAAAACTTTCGAAGTGATGACATCTACTTGAAAACTAGGAAACCATGGTTCTGTAGCGTCCTTGTTATCAATTTCATTCCAAATGAATATCTGCAATCAACAATATATGTAAGAAAAATAATAATTTGTGAGTTAATCCTCGCTTTTTATTTGTGGTGGTGGTGCTGTCCAATATCAAGTTTTCTGTCTATTTAAGAAATAAATCATGGAAGCCAATATGTGTTGGGAGTTTTTACATGGATTGACGGATATTAGTATTTTATCACGAGCCAGAAGCGAGGGATACAATTTATTAATATCCGCCAATCCATGTTAAATCTCAAAGCACATTCTGGCTTCCATGATTTATTTCGATTCTGATATGTCTAAGAGTACAAATACGGTAGTATACATTGATTGGAAGAAGGTAATTTATATTTACGCTTGCGCGAAATGTCGCACACATTGCATCCTGCCAATGGAAACGTCAGTCACTTTCACCGGCGCATATGCAAATGAGATTATACCATCGATACATCGCTCGTTTGTCTACAGAGCGAAAGAAGGAGGTAATGTAAGAATATTATATCGATCATTGTTTGTTGGTTTCGTTTTCTTTCTATCTGTTTTCAGTTGTTTTTTCTTTGGTATTGTTTTGCTTTGTTTTTTTTTTATATTTTGTTTGTTTTTTGCTTTGCTTTGTTTTATATTGCTTTGCTTTGTCTTGTCCTGCTTTGTTTTGCCAGCTGTATTTTCTGTGATTTGATTAAAAAAGCATTTGTGATATTCAAACTTTCCTTAATAACAACGTAGATACATGTATATAATTTAATACACACGACACGTTTCTGGAATAACCTTTATCATGAACGTTCTAAGCCAACATAATAAAACGCTATATCATATAATATAAACGACGTGTCTCTGGAATTACCTTTATCATGAACGTTCTTAGCCAACATAATCAAATGCTGTATAATTTAACACAAACGACGTGTTTCTGGAATAACCTTTATCATGAACGTTCTAAGCCAACATAATAAAATGCTATATAATTTAATACAAACGACGTGTTTCTGGAATAACCTTTATCATGAACGTTCTTAGCCAACATAATAAAATGCTGTATAATTTAATGCAAACAACGTGTTTCTGAAATAACCTTTATCACGAACGTTCTTAGCCAACATAATAAAATGCTGTACAATTTAGTACAAACGACGTGTTTCTGGAATAGCCTTTATCATGAACGTTCTAAGCCAACATAATAAAATGCTGTATAATTTAACACAAACGACGTGTTTCTGGAATAACCTTTATCATGAACGTCATAAGCCAACATAATAAAATGCTGTATAATTTAATGAAAACAACGTGTTTCTGAAATAACCTTTATCATGAACGTTCTAAATCAACATAATAAAATGCTGTATAATTTAATACAAACTACGTGTTTCTGGAAAAACCTTTACCATGAACGTTCTTATCCAACATAATAAAATGCTGTATAATTTAATGCAAAACAACGTGTTTCTGAAATAACCTTTATCATGAACGTTCTTAGGCAACATAATAAAATGCGGTACAATTTAACACAAACAACGTGTTTCTGGAATAACCTTTATCATGAACGCTCTAAGCCAACATAATAAAATGCTGTATGATTTAACACAAACGACGTGTTTCTGGAATTAATACAAACGACGTATTTCTGGAATAACCTTTATCATGAACGTTCTAAGACAACATAGTAAAATGCTATATAATTTAATACAAACGACGTGTTTCTGGAATAACCTTTATCATGAACGTTCTAAGCGAACATATTGAAATGCTGTATACCTTAATATAAACGACGTATTTCTGGAATAATCTTTATCATGAACGTTCTAAGACAACATAGTAAAATGCTATATAATGTAATACAAACGACATATTTCTGGAATAACCTTCATCATGAACGTTCTAAGCCAAGATAATAAAATGCTATATAATTTAATACAAACGACTTGTTTCTCGAATAACCTTTAGCATGAACGTTCTAAGCCAACATAATAAAATGCTTTATAATTTAATACAAACGACGTGTTTCTGGAATAACCTTTATCATGAACGTTCTAAGCCAACATAAAAAAATGCTGTATAATTTAATGCAAGCAACGTGCTTCTGAAATAACCTTTATCATGAACGTTCTAAGCAAAAATACTAAAATGCTGTATAATTTAATACAAACGACGTGCTTCTGGAAAAACCTTTATCATGAACGTTCAAAGCCAACATAATAAAATGCTGTATAATTTAACACAAACGACGTGTTTCTGGAATAAACTTTATCATGAACGTTCTAAGCCAACGCATAAAAAGGTTTAAAATTTAATACAAACGACGTATTTCTGGAAAAACCTTTATCATGAACGTTCTAAGACAACATAGTAAAATGCTATATAATTTAATACAAACGACGTGTTTCTCGAATAACCTTTATCATGAACGTTCTAAGTCAACATAATAAAATGCTGTATAATTTAATAGAAACGACGTGTTTCTGGAATAACCTTTATCATGAACGCTCTAAGCCAACATAATAAAATGCTGTATGATTTAACACAAACGACGTGTTTCTACATAGTAAAATGCTATATAATTTAATACAAGCGACTTGTTTCTCGAATAACCTTTATCATAAACGTTCTAAGCCAACATAATAAAATGCTGTATAATTTAACACAAACGAAGTGTTTCTGGAATAACCTTTATCATGAACGTCCTAAGGCAACATAATAAAATGCTGTATAATTTAACACAAACGACGTGTTTCTGGAGTAAATTTGATCTTGAACGTTCTAAGCCAATATAATAAAATGCTGTATACTTTAATACAAACGACGTATTTCTGGAATAACCTTTATCATGAACGTTCTAAGACAACATAGTAAAATGCTATATAATGTAATACAAACGACGTGTTTCTGGAATAGACTTCACCATGAACGTTCTAAGCCAACATAATAAAATGCTATAAAATTTAATACAAACGACTTGTTTCTCGAATAACCTTTATCATGAACGTTCTTAGACAACATACTTAAATACTGTATAATTTAATGCAAACAACGTGTTTCTGAAATAACTTTTATCATGAACGTTCTAAGTCAACATAATAAAATGCTGTATAATTTAATGCAAACAACGTGTTTCTGAAATAACCTTTATCATGAACGTTCTTAGCCAACATAATAAAATGCGTTACAATTTAACACAAACGACGTGTTTCTGGAATAACCTTTATCATGAACGCTCTAAGCCAACATAATAAAATGCTGTATGATTTAACACAAACGACGTGTTTCT
>JYMV01028303.1_pt1 | contig 11706 bp, 9 predicted proteins | sample 338911 | NCBI WGS metagenome assembly JYMV01 (sample SAMN03354496, study PRJNA234377) | hydrothermal vent metagenome | biome: Deep sea; feature: Hydrothermal plumes at the Eastern Lau Spreading Center, Western Pacific Ocean; material: Seawater | place: Tonga | collected 2009 | depth 2000 m m
GACAGCTTGGATGACATACTGCCCCGGATTATAGAAAATTTTTATTCCCGAGTTCCTGTATATGGGGTCGGTGAAAAAGAGATTCTTGGAATTTTGTTTACCAAGCACCTGACACGACTTAAACATTTGCCTCGGGAGAAAGTTAACTTGAAAAGTATTCTGCATCCCACCATTTCGGTTCCACAGTCAAAAAAAATCAAGGAAATGCTTGAAGAGTTCCGGAAACTGAAACGGCATATGGCCACTGTCCTGGATGAGTATGGAAGCGTTTGCGGGCTGGTCACGCTGGAAGATATAGTTGAGGAACTGGTCGGTGAAATAGACAGTGAAATGCGGCAGGAAGAACTCCCATTGAAAAAACTTAATGAAAACCAATTTCGCATTTTGGGCACATACAGCCTGGCAGAATACAATGAACATTTTCAGAGCGATTTGCCTCAAAATGATTACGACACGGTCGGCGGTTATGTTTTTGGACTATTTGGAAGAATCCCACGTTCGGGCGAATCGACCACCGTTGACAGGTTTAAATTTCGTGTCGAAAAAATGAAGGGATCAAGAATCTTGAGTCTCCACCTTACCCTTTTGAGCCCTCCTTCCCTTCCATTGTCTGAAAAGGAACACGATAAGGCTCAGAACGACTAATGGATTTCGCGACAACCCTCATACTGGTATTTCTGGGAATACTGATGGAAGCGTTTTTTTCCGGTTCTGAAATCGGCATGGTTTCTGTAAACCGGATAAAAATGAAACAACTGGCCGAAGATGGAAATTCAGCTGCCCGGTCTATCTTGAAATTGCTCGAGAATCCCGAGCGGCTCTTCACCACAACCTCACTGGGAACCAATCTGGCGATGGTGGCCAGCACGGCTATATTTACCGCTTTCATGGTCACCCATTTCGGAGATTCCGGAGAATGGATGGCCATGATAATTATTTCACCCCTGATATTTTTTGGGGGAGAAATCATTCCAAAAGTCATATTTCAGCACCGTGCAGATTCCATCATGTTACTCATGGTTTATCCGTTGATTTTTTTCTTCAAGATCCTGTCTCCGTTTATAACCTGGCTATCAAAAGCATCCGCAAAATTTACCAGCCAGGTGCAGTTGGCCTCCGCCGAAGAACGTAAGACTTTTAGCCGGGATCAACTTCGACAAGTTTTGAGTCTGGAATCGCAGACCGTGGATTTGGGAGTGACGGAAAAGAAAATTATTCATAACATATTCAATTTCGGAGAACTTCGGGCAGAACATTGCATGGTACCCCTCATTCAAATGACCGTCCTAAAAGATACCGCTACACTGACGGAGGCTCATGATGTCGCAAACGACTCCGGTTTTTCCAGAATGCCTATTTTTCATGAAAGAATATTTAACCTTATTGGGATTTTAAATACCTTCGATCTACTTGACCAACCTGTTGACGGCACCCCAATTACCAGTCTCATCCGGCCAGCCTATTATATTCCCCCTAATAAAAAAGTTGATGACCTCCTCAAGGAACTTCAGCAAAGAGGCTTGCATATGGCCATCGTGGTGGACGAATATGGAGGATGTATCGGATTGATAACGATTGAAGATCTGCTTGAAAAAATTGTCGGAGAGATCGAAGATGAGTACGACAAACCCGAGAGAACCTACGAACATTACGCAGATGGTGGATACCTTGTGGATGGGAGTACTGAAATAAGCGTTCTCAATGACAGCCTAAACTGGGATATTCCAGGTGGAGACTTCGAGACACTGGCGGGTTTGACCATTGACAGGCTGGAAAGAATTCCAAACCCAGGTGACCAGGTTGTGGTCGGGCTCTATCGAATAACGGTTAAAGAAGCCAGTAAACGTAAAATACAGGCCCTTATCATCCGCAAGCTGGATCCCACACAGGAAACTAATACTAATAAAGAAGCTTCGGCCCCTTAAATTTTCCTGACCTCTCCCAGTTCCTGATAAGCAGACTGAATTTCAAGAAACCTCATGTGAGCCCTCTGAACCGTCTTTTCATCCTCTCTGGAAACCCGGTCAGGATGATATTTACTGGCCATTTTTCGGTAAGCTTTTTTGATTTCATCATTCGAGGCATTGGAAGAAAGCTCTAAAATATGGTAAGGGGTTTTAAAGGGATGGAGTGAGTACTTCTCCCTGACTTCGTTATGTTTGTCATAAGACACCCCTAATATCAATCCAATATTTTTTATCATGGATTGGGTCTCATCATTCAGAACATTCTCAATCAAGGAAATCTGATAGCACAGGGCGAGAAGCAAAAGATTGTAATTATCTCGGCAAGATTTTTTATATTCCTCAACAAACCGGTCAATATCGGGTTTTTTGGATTGGACCTCCTCCATCAACCGATCAAGATGTTTTAAATCCGAGGAACTATAGCCCAGGTTCTTCATAAAGAATTTATGTATCACTCCAACTTTTTTTGGGCTCAGGGGCCCCGATTCCATACCCACACGAGTTAGAATGACAACCAGACATGAAATAAATTCGCCCTGATGGATAATGCCGGGCAAGCTTTCCTGCAATTTTTTCTGGAGTTTTTTACCAAGAAAATGTTCAATAGTACCTCCAACAACGGCACCTAAAGGACCGCCTCGTAAAAAACCCAAACCTGCACCCATCCACCATGACATATATAATTTCCCGTTTACATTATGCAGACTGGCACTATAGCACAAACATAGTTCCACAATTCCCTGAGCAACAGGTCCTAAAAATGAAAAGCTTTTAATACCTTTTTAAAAATCCACCAGATGGAGGAAGTAGTTCATGGTCAAACATATTGTTATGTTCAAACTTGCAGAAAAGAATTCGGAAAACCTGGACCAGGCCGTCGCCACTCTCAATAGCCTGCGGGGAAATATTGAAACCCTGAAGTTTATAGAAATAGGAGCCGATTTTTTAAGTTCGGAAAGAAGCTATGATATTGTCCTTACAGCTTTTTTTGACAACCATGAGGGATTAAAAGCCTATGCAGGCCATAAAAACCACCTACCCGTTGTAGAAAAAATGCGGTCCCTTTGCTCTTCATCCATTGTTGTGGACTATGAAATTGAATAAAGGACTTCCTGTTTTCGCCTTATTTTCCGCCAATGCTGAATGCAACCGAAACACTTAAAATGACGTTGCCTTGGACTTTTTAAAAAGTCTGCAGTTTTTAATGCCTTCTAGGCAATTAACTGTTGTACTTTATTTTTCCAAATGCTAAAGTTCTAACAATTTTTATCCAGACTTGGGTAAAATACCAAGCTTTTGAGTTACCTGCCCGAATGAATTCATTTTAGAGTTCCTCACATAGGAGATTCGGCAATGGCAACAAAACAAAAGGCCGCAAAGAAAAAGATGGCGAAAAAGAAAGTAAAAGCTAAGAAAACCGTGAAATCTGCAAAAAAGTCCGCCAAGAAGGTGGCGAAAAAGAAAGTAAAAGCTAAGAAAACCGTGAAACCTGCAAAAAAGTCCGCCAAAAAGAAGGTTAAGAAAAAGACTTTGGTAAAAAAATCATCTCCGAAGAAGAAAACCAAGGCTAAAATGCCGACCACAAAAAAAGCGGCTAAAACAACAGTTAAGAAAGCCAAGGCTAAAAAATCTAATCTCAAACCGGGAAAGTTGCGCCTGATCAAACAGGAGCATCCTCATCTGGATCCCGCGGTTCATAAAATCCGTCAGCGGCTTATTGCCAACCGTACCGAATTATTGAAATTGATCCGGTCTTCACAATCTGTGGAACGGGATGCTGGAGATCTGACTTTCAGCAACGAAATTGACCTTGCATCAAGCCTTGAGGGGAGGGAAATGACTTTTCAATTGACGAGCCGAGACCGCAAGGAGCTAAAGTTAATTGAGGATACGCTGTTTAGAATAACCAACGGTACTTACGGAGAATGTGAGTCCTGCGAAAAGAAGATTAGTTTGAAGCGCCTGCAAATTATGCCCTTGACATCGTTATGCATTGAATGCCAGGAAGCGACCGAGGGTGTTTAGCCTCCCCCAACCCTTACTTTCCATGGCATTTTTTGTATTTTTTGCCACTCCCACACGGGCATGGCTCGTTCCGGCCCACTTTTTCTTCCTCGCGCCGAACCGTTACCGGTTTTGCGGAAACTTCTGAATCTCCCCGATGTTCCAAAACCTGTAGGGGTTTGTTGACCCGTTCATCCGCCATTTCAATTTCTTGATTAACCTGAATCTTGAACAAATATTCCGTAGTTTCTTCTTTGATGCGGGCCATCATGGCACCGAACAAGTCAAACCCTTCTTTCTTGTATTCCGTCAGAGGGTTTTTCTGGGCATAACCCCGCAAACCAATACCTTCCTTGAGATGATCCATTCCTAACAGGTGATCTTTCCAAAGAGCATCCAGGACTTGGAGCATGATAACTTTTTCAATATGCCGCATGAAATCGGCCTCAATGTCTTCTTCTTTCGCCTCATATGCGCGGACCACCGTTTCCATGATGGTATCATGAAGCATTTCCCTACTGCAGTTTTCTAACTCCAGCTTCGTATCTCCCTGAAGAATTAGTTCATGGTCGCCGGATTTTTCGATGTGAACCGCAAATTGCCTTTCTAACAATTCATTCAAAGCTTCAATATTCCACTCTTCCGGATATATCTTTTCATGGGCAATCTCAGCCAGCGCATCATCCAACACTTCATCCGCCATATCCAACAGGAGTTCTTTCGCATTATCCGTATTAATGATTTCACGGCGCAATGTATAGAGAACCTCCCTTTGACGATTCATGACATCGTCATATTCCAGAAGATGTTTTCGGATATCAAAGTTATGGGCTTCCACTTTTTTCTGGGCATTGGCAACTGCTTTGGAGACCATGGCATGCTCAATCGGTTGCCCATCTTCCATTCCCAACCGGGCCATTAAAGGAGAAATTTTTTCGGACCCGAAAATACGCAATAAATCATCCTCAAGGCTTAGATAGAAACGGGAAGAACCCATGTCTCCCTGCCTTCCAGAACGCCCTCTCAACTGGTTATCAATGCGTCGGCTTTCATGGCGTTCGGTTCCGAGAATATGGAGGCCACCCAGTTCCGGGATGCTCTCACCCAAAACAATATCCGTGCCCCTTCCTGCCATATTCGTAGCAATGGTCACTGCCCCGGGTTGCCCGGCTTGCGCAATGATTTCGGCCTCTTTTTCATGATGCTTGGCATTCAGAACATTGTGTTTGATGCCAGATTTTTTCAGCTTTTTGCTCAAAAGTTCTGACCTTTCGATGGATATTGTACCTACCAGAACAGGCCTCTTTATCGCATGCAATTCCTTAATCTCTTCGATGGCAGCATCAAATTTTTCATCTTCTGTTCTATAAATCACATCCGGACAATCTTCTCGAATCATAGGCTGGTTGGTGGGAACCACAATGACTTCGAGTTTATAAATCGAGCCAAATTCTTCTGCTTCCGTATCCGCAGTTCCGGTCATGCCAGCCAGTTTTTCATACATACGAAAATAGTTTTGGAAAGTGATGCTCGCGAGGGTCTGGTTTTCATTTTCGATTTTTACTCCCTCTTTCGCCTCCAACGCCTGATGCAGTCCATCACTGTACCGCCTTCCTGCCATCATGCGGCCGGTGAACTCGTCGATAATGATGACCTCCCCATCCTTCACCACATAGTCCACTTCATTTTTAAACAGGCCATGTGCTTTAACCGCCTGATTAAGGCAATGAAGCGTTTCTATATTAGCCGGATCATAAAGGTTCTCCACATTCAACAGATTTTCCATGATGGCAATTCCCTCATCCGTCAAGGAAGCGGTCTTGGCTTTTTCATCAATCAGGTAATGCTCTTCTTTTTTCAACTTGGGGATGATCTGGTTCACTTTGTAATATTTATCCGTGGATTCTTCCGCCTGACCGGAAATGATCAAAGGAGTCCGTGCTTCATCAATTAAAATACTATCCACCTCGTCCACAATGGCAAAATGCAGGTCCCGCTGAACCATTTGCTCTTTTGAGAACTTCATATTATCTCGAAGATAATCAAACCCGAATTCATTGTTGGTGCCATACAGCACATCTGCTAAATAGGCGGTCTTTCTTTCATCTTCAGGAATATCGTGATAAATCATTCCCACGGACAAGCCTAGAAACTCATAAATCTGGCCCATCCACTCGCTGTCACGCCGAGCCAGATAGTCGTTAACCGTTACAACATGCACTCCCTTTCCCGTCAAAGCATTCAAGTAAACCGGCATGGTTGCCATCAGGGTTTTTCCTTCGCCGGTTTTCATTTCCGCTATTTTTCCTTCATGTAGAACCACTCCGCCTACAATCTGCACATCGAAAGGACGCATTTCCAGGGTCCTACAACTGGCTTCGCGGACCACCGCAAATGCCTCGGGCAGGATATCCTCCAATGTGGAACCACTAGCCAGCTTATCTTTCAGTTGTGGTGTTTTAGCTTTAAGCTGGTCATCGGAAAGCACCTTGATCTCTTTTTCAAGAGCGTTCACAGCATCGACAAAACTCTGAATCCGCTTAATTTCGCGGTCATTATGGGTACCCACAAGTTTTTTGATAAAACTAAACACCATTTTAAAGCCTGACAATTAAATTTCAGCTTGGAATTATAAACACAATAATACAGGGAATTTCAGCCCCAGACTCAAGGCCAAACCCTCTCTAAAAGGATGCACATAGAAAATTTCGGGGTATCGGGTGGGGGGTAAACAAATCGAATTTTGCCGATTCAATAATCGTCAAAGGACAACCGGAAACTAATCTTCTAAAATATAGTTCTTGGGATTGACCGGCACGCCATTGAGCAACACTTCATAATGGAGATGAGGCCCGGTGCTACGCCCTGTATTCCCAACCAGCACAACAACCTGTCCACGCTTGACCCTGTCCCCCACTTTGACCAAATGTTTGGAGTTGTGTCCGTAACGCGTAACAAGGCCATAACCATGGTCTATCTCAACCAAGTTCCCATAGCCATACTCTCTTCCTTCGACCACCACCACACCATCAGCCGTAGTAAGCACCGGAGCCCCGTTTCGGGCTGCAATATCCCAACCTTCATGCTTTTCCCTTAAACCCGTAAAAGGAGATTTTCGGAATCCAAAACCGGAGGTTACCCAACCGCGGGTGGGCCAAATTGAAGGGGTTGAAGAAAGTAAAGATTTTTGATTCTTAAAAAAATTATCTAACTCCTGAAAACTGATGCTCTGAATTTTAGCCTGTTTTCCTAAGTGACCCAGCCCATTAGATAATCGCTCCACCATGTTGGCCGCACCCCGGCCCATGGCTGTCGTGAAGCTGTTTGTGCTCAATCCATAAGGACCACCCACTCCCCAGTTTTTCTCAATCGATCTAGGGGAATTTTCCAGAGCCGTTATGACCCGGAGCTTTTTTTCAAAACGTTCCAGCCGGACCATTTCCGTCTCAAAGTTTTTTACTTGCTGGGCAAATTTTTCAACCCGGATTTTGCGAATTTTCGACTCACGTCGAAGCTTGACCAGCTCTGTCTCACTATCCTGCAACTTCAAATATTGCTGAATAAAATAGAAAGAAGAGCCAAGAACCCCTATTAAAACAACAAAAGACACAAGAATGCTAATTTTCACCAAACGTTTTGGCAGGCGCAATTTTCTGGGTGTGCTCAATGATCCAGGAAAAATAACTATGGTAAATTCGTCCTTGCCCACATTGTCTCCTTGATAGAAGTTAGAAAAGCTCACAATCCCCCCCGATCGTATCGTTTAAACCCCTTATTTGTCAATAGTTAAATCAATTCAAGCGGAAAAACGAATCAAATGCCAAAACAACGCCTTTCAGTGACTGTAAAAATTTATTAAACCGGGAGCCTAACCCTAATTAATGGGTGGTACCTTCCCTTGAGCCTGAATATGATCCGGGTTGATTGATAACACCTGCCTGAAAAACTCCTGGCCCTTTTGGACGTTTCCACTTTCTTCATGAAGTAAGCCCAGACTAAATAAAACGGGCACCTGCCCCTTCACATCATTGATTTGCCTGTATATATTTAGAATATTTTCAAAACCGGCAATTGCTCCCATCTTATTTCCTTTGGCATATTCACGGAACGATTTCTGCCGCAACGATCGTGCGAGGGTCTTTCCATAGCCCCAGGCCAGAGGCTTCGTGCCTTCTTTCACAGAGTCATTATATTCCGCTTCAAACCTTTGCCCTTCGCCCATCGCCTCATATATTTTTTTTAAGTTAAAAAAAAACATCAACTCTTTCGGATTGGTTAGCATCGCGGTTCGCACTTTTTTCACCGCTTCCTGAAAGTGTTTCCCTTTAGCCAGAGAAGCCGCCCAATTATTCCAGGCCAGGCCATTATTAGAATCCAGTTCTGTCGCCCGTTTAAATAACTCTTCGGCTACCAAGTCCTCATCCTTTAAGTAATGCAGGTAACCCAACGCATACCAAACTGTGGATGAATTTTCGTGAGACTGGCGGTATTCACTTAAATATTTCTTTGCCTCGTCCAGAGCCCCAATTGCATTCCAGGCCTTAACCATGTTTCGGAAAATGGGTCCAGAATCGGCCCCATCCTTCAGAATCGATTTATAAATTTCCAGTGATTTCCTAAACTTCCCTTGAGATAAGTATAAATCACCTCTGGCTTGGGGTGGCAACTGAAAACCATCCATATCGGGATGCGGTTGAGCATGGATACTGGGTAGCCCAAACATCAAAAATACCAGTAAAAAACAAATGATAAAATCGGACTTCAACCCCCGTCTGTCTGTTATAAAAAATTTATACTTAAAAGGCTGGCTCAAAATTTGAAGAGTCTTCTTCGGGTGGAACATCCGTGCGGGAGCTTCTATCATAGAAGCGCGTGAACTGGTTTTCAAAGTGTAAGACCGCTTCCCCAATGGGACCGTTTCTTTGTTTACGAATCAGAATTTCCGTTTTACCCGGATCATCTGTTTCAGGATTATACACAACATCACGGTAAATAAACATGACCACATCCGCATCCTGCTCAATCGAACCCGATTCCCTGAGGTCCGACAAGAGAGGCCGCTTATCCGTCCGGCTCTCAACCGCACGGCTCAACTGAGAAAGGGCAAGTATCGGCAAATTCAGCTCTTTGGCCAAGGCTTTAAGGCCCCTGGATATTTCTGAGACTTCCAGCTGTCGGCTCTCAATCTTTCCCCGTCCCTGCATCAACTGCATATAATCCACAATTATCAGTCCCAAAGGCTGTTCGGCGGCAAGCCTGCGGGAACGAGCACGAATATCCAGAGCTGTCAAAGCGGGACTGTCATCGATGAACAACTGTGCTTCGGCAAGCTCCCTGCCAGCGTCATGTACTTTAGGCCAATCACTTTTAGCCAGATAACCGGTGCGGACTTTGGACGAGTCCACCTGTGCCTTTGAACACAAAAGCCGCATCCCCAATTGTTGCTTCGACATTTCGAGACTGAAAAAAGCAGTGGGAATTTTTCTATTTAAGGATACATACCGGGCAATATCCAGGGCAAAGCTGGTTTTACCCATACTGGGCCGTGCCGCCAGAATGATCAAATCAGATGGCTGAAATCCCGCAGTCATATTATCCAAATCAGTAAACCCGGAAGGCACTCCGGTAACCATTCCCGGTTCCTGAGAGAGTTTTTCCAGATCCGACAACCCCTTCTTAACGATCTCAGGGAGTTTGACAAAGCTGGGTTTGGATCTCTTCTCAGAGATCTCGAAAATAGACTGCTCGGCTTTATCAAGCAGAGTATCCACATCTTCGCTGTCGCTGTAACTACTAGAAACAATCTCCGTAGCAGTTTGAATCAGTTCGCGGAGGATTTTTTTCTCTCGGAGGATTTTAGCGTGGTGGACCACGGCCGTAGCAGTGGGCACAAAATCTTCAAGAAGGCCAAGGTATTCGATACCCCCCACCTCTTCCAGCTCATTTTTTTTTCTGAGCTGGTCTGCCAACGCAAGGACATCTATCGGCTCATTGGCCTCAAACTGTCCCCGCATAACGGCAAAGATTTTCTTATGGGTAGACTTATAGAAGTCCTCTTCCCTCAGAATTTCAAGGACTTTGGCGATCGCATCTTCGGAGTGCAGGCAGGCCCCTAAAACACTCTGTTCGGCCTCCTTGTTATAGGGAGGCAATTTATTCAGAGAAATGTCGGTCAGGGCATCAGCCATAATTCTATCAGGGTAGCAACCCACTCCCGTGGGAGGGCGTGATATCTCTCTTCACTCACCATCATGCCCCTGCGGCTAGCAGGAGCCTTTTTATTCTTTAGCTTCTTCCTTCTTTTGTTCAACTTCCGGGGCGTGCTCGGCAGGCTCCTCAGTGGGTTCTGCAACTTCCTGCTCCGCTTCAACAACAAGCTTGATTTCCGCTGTCACTTCCGTATGAAGTTTGACAGGAATTTTATATTCACCGGCTTTTTTAATCGGCTCGGTAATCTGAATTTTACGCCGGTCAATATCAACACCCTGGACTTTGAGCAAATCCGCAATTTCCTGTGCCGTTACCGAACCAAACATTTTCCCCGTATCGCCGATCTTTTTCTTAACCGTGCAGGTCACCTTTGCAATTTCATCAGCAATAGCCTGTACCGTCGCAATCACCTTTTTAACCTTGGACTGAACCACCCGTTTTTGATGATTAAAAGCCTTAAGGTTATTGGGAGTCGCAAGCAAAGCCTTGCCCTTGGGGATCAAGAAGTTCCTGCCAAACCCGTCTTTAACTTCTACCTCGTCCCCACAGAACCCGAGGCCATCCACATCTTCCTTTAACAACAGCTTCATAAATTTTTCCTTTCATCAGGACCAGAATGTTTTCAGAAGATCTCTGTTTATTCGGTAATTTTCTCTAAGGCAACCACTAGGCGTGGGGCCAATGAGCACGTGATATTCTTCCTTAACTTTTACCCTTGCAGGGCATGAGGACTAATGAAGAGGACATCACGCGTGCCCCAGAGGGGTAATAACTTTTATTGGCTAAAAAAAGGTCATTTCGGCTTGATGAGCCTTTGCTATTTGCTCCCGACGGCTCGCCGGTGACCAAAAACAATTTTTAGAGATACCCTTTATTCTATATCCGCAGCTTTCCTCAGCTTTCTAAAATCCGCCCAGATATCGAACACGCCTAATCCAGCCACCAAACCTATTAAAAGAGGTTGCACAAATATTAATATAAAAAGAACAAACCAAAAGAATACCTGCACATTCCTGGCTTTCAGAAAATGCACGGCAATACTGAGTCCCTGGGTAAAATAGATAACAAGCACAACCAGAAAGACATTCAGCCCTGCATCCGCCACCATGCCCTCCCCCAGGAACAAAGCCGCAGAGGACAATATGAAAGCCCAAATCAAGTTCTCCGAGCAAAGCCATTCGGAGAATGCTCCTCCAGAAAACAGGCCCGGCCCATAAAGTCGAGTCCAGGCTATCCGAAGCAATGCGTAATTGGCTGCTGAACCAATCAACGACCCGATAAGTAAAAAAGCGGGATAAGATGCCGCAAAACCTTCTGCCGTTCGTTCTGCGAATGCCTTCATATCTGCGACTTCCGCTTTATTCTCGCCCACGGACTCGAAAGCTTCCATCGACTGGGAAAAATGGGCGCGCATTTGCTCCTCAAAAAACTCTTTAACTGAAGTATCCTGATCGCCGAACAAGACCAATAAAAGTACGATCGATACTAAACCCGAAGCCAAAGCACTTATGGCTATGCACCTGTC
>JYMV01007208.1_pt1 | contig 11705 bp, 9 predicted proteins | sample 338911 | NCBI WGS metagenome assembly JYMV01 (sample SAMN03354496, study PRJNA234377) | hydrothermal vent metagenome | biome: Deep sea; feature: Hydrothermal plumes at the Eastern Lau Spreading Center, Western Pacific Ocean; material: Seawater | place: Tonga | collected 2009 | depth 2000 m m
ACGCATCAATGACGACTGGTCAAGCAGGTCGCCGGCGACAAGTTCTATTTTATCTTCAATCGCAGCAAAGCGCCCTGTGGACGGTGTCGCTGAACGGCGCATCATGCCGACAACGCGGTAGCCAAGGTCGAGTAAGTGCTCGGCAAGGTACGAACCATCCTGACCGGAAATTCCTGTGATAAGTGCTGTTTTCATTGGGGAGGTAGACTTTCTACTAGTGAACCGAAATCTTACCCTATATTATGAAATGGTATTACGCTTTTAGCTAAGATATTGGCATGATAAAAACTTTCCTCTACTGCTTGATCGGCGCCTTAGCTATGGCCCCAGCCACGGCACAATCAAATTCTCCGCGTGAATTGGGTATGGGCGGGACAGCTATAGCCAGCGCCGACTACTTATCAGCAGGTTTTACCAACCCAGCTCTCCTGACCAACTACAGCGCAGAAAAAGATGACGATTGGGGCATAGTTGTCCCAAATATAGGCCTATCGCTCAACGACCGCGACGATCTAGCCGACGCCATCGATAACTTTAATAACACGTTTGATTTGCTTAGTGCTGGCCTTGGCACCGTAGACGACCTCAGCGCATTAGCCGACAGCCTCACTGCGCTTGGTGATAAGCATTTCAGCGTCGGAGTGGGCAGTGGCATGGCTATCGCCATCCCGTCGGAATCTTTTAATGCTGCGCTCGTCATTAACACTACTGTCGAAGGCGGCGGTTTTATGGATATCGACCCAAACGATATTGCCCTAATTAACGGCTCATTCGGTGGTGGCATACCAGCCATTGGCTCCAGCGCCGTCTTGCTCGCCTCTTTCCGCACCGAAGTAGGTTTCGCTATGGCTAAAGAATTCGAAATCGGCAAGCGTACTTTTTCGTTTGGCATCACGCCTAAAATCCAAAATATAGAAATTCTCGACCTCGTCGTCGCGGCCGACGACTCACTAGACTTGGGCGGAAGAATCGATAACGAGAACCGCTTCACCGACGATAATTTCAACATCGATCTCGGCGCTACCACTATGCTTAACGACAATGTACGAGTCGGCTTAGCCGCACGAAACATGATGGGAGGCACTTTTGCGGGGCTTACTGGGCTTTACAACTACAAACTAAATCCGACCCTAAGTACCGGCATCGCCTATACCAACGGCCCAATTACTCTAGCGGCCGACCTCGACTTAACTTCTACAACCCGTTTCCAGGAAATCACCGCAGACGATTCACAATATTTGCGCATCGGTGCTGAAACGTCATGGGAATGGGCACAATTGCGCGCGGGTTATATCATCGACCTCGAAGATAATTACGCCAATATGGCTACCGCTGGCCTCGGGTTTTCTCCGTTCGGCGTAATGCACCTTGACCTTGCCGGGGCTGTCGGCGAAAACAGCTACGGTGGGGCATTCTCACTTTCATTTACCTTCTAGGTAAATTACTGGTTCTTTGCGAGTGGCAACTTAACGTGATTGCCGCCGCAAGTTCCGTCGTCGTTACAACACGTACCCGCTGGTGCCTCGCAGTTGCCGCTACAGCAAACTGTCGACTTGGCGACTCCCTCTGATACGGCAGAATCGGTAGATGCCTCGCCAGAGCAAGATGCGAATCCGACCATTAGCACACAAAACAAAAAAGTATTTACAAGATTTCTCATGAAAGTAGTGTAACTTGTGGAAACAAGACGTGCAACTTTTTAGCATAAGGGGAGAATGGCTACCGCTCAACGCTACGGACTCGCTTTTGGTCTTGGAAAAAAATCCAAGTTCGACATTAATCAGGTATCTGGTACACGCATTCAAGAGTTGAGCGCGCGTTTTGCAGAAATACTAGGTGCGCCGATTGTTATTAGTGGCGACGGTTTAAAGGGTACGGTAATTCTCAACAAATCTACAGCGTGCTTTGACGTGGTAGTTGCCTTACAAGAAGCCGCTTGGCCAGCCCCTTTGCAACACGCCTTAGTCTCTGCTCCACCCGCTGGTGCAGCAGGTCAAGATGACGCCGTCCGCGAGAAGGCCCTTAAGGCGTTAGGCAAGATGAAGAAGTATCAGGTATTGCAAGCTGAGCTACCCTCTAAGTCGGCTGATGAAATTGCGATGGCGAACTCGATTGCCGACCTACATCGCACGATTGTGCTGAACTTCACCGAAACACGTTTGGCGGCGGTGCGTTCATACCGTACTTATAAGCGCCAGGCAAATGTAGCGGCCGATATGCAAGTTAGCCAACAAGCGGTGTCGCAGATGATTCTCGGCGCGCGCTGGCGTCAACTTAAGGCTGCCGAGCAGACAATGCGTGATTGGTTGAAGCAGCCACAGCGCACGATGCTGTGGCCGATGAAGAGTCGTAGTTAGGCTACTCTGCTACAGCACGCGCACCTGTTGCAGATGAAATCACCTGTAGGCGGCCGGCAAGGTCAAGGCCGTCGATGCTCGCATATCCTGACCACTCAAGTAAGTCGGGCACGCCATCAGAATCGAGATCTTGAAATTCTGATACGCTCTCGCCAAGATACCCGAATGCTTCAAGGCCAACAATCTCCCACATGAGGTTACCATTTGCCCCTGAAAGTAGAGTCATCCTGCCGGTACTGATCAAACCGTCGGCGTCATTACCAAAAGTGTAGCTCTCTAGAACATCGGCTATTCCGTCACCATCAACGTCGGGGGCTACTAAGTATTTGCCGGATCCGTTTTCGGACCAAGCATAGGTACCCGCGGTATGCCATAAGTCGTCGCCGGTTGCGCCGGAAATCATCTTTGTTCTGCCGTTCCGAATCAGCCCATTTGAGCTCTCTCTACCGCCAGCAATAATATCTTGATAGCCATCGCCGTTCACATCCGGACAGATTGCGTTTACTGTCAACGCTTCAAGGTCGTTGCCATCGCGCCGCCATAATTCGACGCCGGTTGCTAGGCTGAACGCAGACACGCTTCCATTAGCAGTATTTCCTAGAGTGTTTGCGCCTTGAGCCCACGCTATTAGCTCCATGCTGCCATCTCCATCTAGGTCTATTAATTGAAAATACTGACCTAAGTACTGTTCAGCTTCTGCTCCACTAAATGTATGGATAATCGTGCCGTCAAATCCGGAGAGCACTAGGATGCGCCCGAAAGGGTTTGCAATGCTAGGATAGTCGCCATTTGCGGTAACGCAGTCTTCATACCCGTCGCCATTAACATCGCTGATCGTAGTAAAAGCCATGCCAAGGTACTCTTCCCAGATATCACCCTCTTCTGACCATATCTCTATGCCGTCGGCGCCTGAGTAGAGAGTTATGTCGCCAGCCTGCTCCGATAGGCCGAATTGCCCTACAGCATCTGCTTCGGGGCTAATTGAGTATATGTCATTTATGTTATCGTCATCAATGTCGCCGACGAGCAGGGTATTGTGACCTATCCTGTGATTGTTCTGCTCACCATCAACGCGCCATATTTGGTCACCGGTTAATCCAGAGTGAACGGCAATGGTGCCGTTAGAGGTAGAGTTGTTATTGCTGGAAAAGTCACTGCTAGTGAGCAGATCACCGAATCCGTCACCATTAACATCACCAACGAGCGTCAAGTCGTTGCCCAATGCGTTTTTATCATTAGCGCCATCCTTACGCCATATCTGTGAGCCGTCCATACCCGACAAGAGCAATATGTAGCCACCATCAGGAAAGGCCGCGTCGGAGCTTGGGGCACTTACAGCAACATCAGGCACTCCGTCTCCATTCATATCATCCGTTATCACATACTCGTCACCTAGATAGTCAGCCCCGTTGTCCCCTGCTGCCGACCATAGAATACTGCCATCTGACCCTGATACAGCACCCACCCTGCCCTCGTTAAAATTGGTAACTGAGCTTCTAGGCGAACGGGAAAGAAAATCACTCATTCCGTCTCCATTAAAATCTACAGCCCGGTCAAGATATCGCCCCATTTTTTCGTTATCCATAGTGCCTTTATTTTCCCACAATAAAGCGCCGTCTTTACCTGAAAAACAAGCCATGCGGCCGGATGCGGTCAATAACCCGTCATCGAGCCATGGGCTGGCAGCGATAATTTCACTAATACCGTCGCCATTGATGTCTTCGGTGACGAAGAAGTTCCCACCGAAATTTTGCCACGCCTCGATGCCATTTAACTCCCACAAAACATCGCCGGTTGCCCCAGAGACGGCCATTATCCTACCGACATAGGGAATCCCTAGGATTTCGGCATATGGAAGGCCAAGAAGGACGTCGTCAATGCCATCACCGCTCAAGTCAAGATTACTTGTAAAGGCCTCAGGGTTGATAAATGCGTAGCCCGTGTCTCCGACAAGGCGCCAAAGATTCGTGGCGACCGGACCTGGTGTACCGCCTGGGCCACTACTGCCGCTACTATCGCTACTGCCGCAAGCTGCCAATAGAAAGGAGATGGTGAAAGAAAGAAGTATGGTTAGCGTTCTCATATTTGCAACATAGCACCCAGCCAAAGGGTATGCAAGTTGCGATTTACCACAATATGATTACCTCAAGCCACATAATCTGGTAAATCATCGGCGACGCCGATGATTTACGCTTAGTTAGGGCGCTTTACTCAGCACGCTCCCCAGTTGCACCAGAAATGACCTCGATACGGCCCGTATATCCCAGTCCGTTAGTGCTTGCATATCCGGAAAAGTCTAGGATGTCGGCAATGCCGTCGTTGTCAATGTCGGGGAACTCGGTGGTTACGTCACCTAGATAGCCCAGAGACTCTAGGCCATATTTCTCCCATATCTCAACGCCATCATCACCTGAAAATAGGGTCATCCTACCGTCACTATCTAGCCCTGTTGACGATGCGTATCCACACGTACTAAGGACATCATTGATGCCGTCGCCGTTTGCGTCGAAGAAAGAATGCATTGAGCTTGCCCAAAGATCGGCACCATAATTTGAGTAGTCCGCGGGGCCGTCCCTGCGCCAAATTTCAGTGCCATCTTTGCCAGATACCATCACAATAGAGCCATTATCGTTGAAACCGTTGTTGCTACGATATGCACAGCCAACTACCAGATCTTGATAACCATCGCTGTTGACATCATCGACAATCATGGTGTTAAGTGAGAAGGTAGAGTCGTCGTATGCGCCTGGAGCAGCCCATATCTGAACCCCGGTAGCTGGGTCAAAGAGGCTGAGGCTGCCATTAGTTGTTAGCCCAACGCTAGCATACGGAGATCTTGATAATAGCTCTTTGTTGCCATCACCATCGAGGTCAACTTCTTCAAGTATTTCGCCGAGTCGCGCATCATTAGCTGCGCCATTTATTCTAAAGATAAGCGTAAGGTCGGCGCCTGACACGATATCAATGTAGCCGCTCAGGCTAAAGCCGCCGGCATTTCTTTCAGAATTTGATGTGGCGTAGTCCACGACAGAGTCGCCATTCACATCATCAATTCTAATAAGATGCGTGCCAACCTTATCTAGAACACCACCTGAGTATCTTCCAAGTTGTGCTCCGCTAGCTCCTGAGATTAAGTCAATTAGCCCGCTTTGCGGTATTCCGCCGATTTCTGATTGGTAACTATAGGTTAAGACGTCCTTGGTTCCGTCACCATCATGGTCTCGATCGATACGTGGGTTGCCGCCTATCCTTTCATCGGTATTTGTGCCCATATATCCCCAAATTGTAGACCCAGTCTCGCCGGTAAGAGCTCGCATGAAGCCGTTATTGGTAAGAACATTTGTGTCTGCCGAAGGGTTTGAAGTGAAAAGATCCTTTGCGCCAAGGACGTCTACGTCGCTTGTGAGTATTAGATTAGTCCCAAGCTTCATGCTTGCTTGTTCACCTTCAACCGCCCAAAGCTGCGTGCCGTCGAGCCCAGAAATAGCTGTTATTTTGCCAGTGGAAACACCTGCGGCCCCATCTGCATGTGGACTACCGGCTACCAAGTCGGGCGTGCCGTCGGAATTCATGTCGGAAACAACGAATGTTGCGCCAAATTCTTCGTTTAATGATTGGCCATATACCGTCCATAATATTGTTCCGGTTGCACCCGATAGCAATGAAACACTGCCTTCGTTGCTAAGAGTTACGTCTGAGTTCGGGTTGATGCATAAAAAATCTTGTATTGCGTCGCCGTCAAAATCAGCTGAAGGTTCAATACTCCCCCAGCCTAGTTGTTGTAAATTTGCTTGACCATAGCTGTCCCAGAGCACTAACCCGTCCTTTCCTGAAATGCACCTTACCGCACCATTTTGAGTAAGGCCATTGTTGCTTGGCCAGCCGCTGCCGCAAAGCATATCTTCGATTCCATCGCCGTTTAGGTCTTGGCTAATATTAATATACCGACCAAAACTGTAAAACTCGCCGTCGCCATATGTTTCCCATAACTGTGCACCTGTTTCGCCATCAAGTGCCACTATCCTACCAACGTAACCTAGGCCACCGAGTTCTGTGTAAGGGATGCCGATTAGTACGTCGTTTGTGCCATCACCGTTCAGATCATAGTTTGAGATTGGGCCAATATCTGAAGCCATACCCACGCCCTCCTCTCCAGCAAAACGCCAAGGGGCGCCGGATGATTCTGTAGATGTTGATCCTCCACCGCCGCCGCCGCCGCCACATGATGCGATGAAGATGGAAATAATAAAGGCAAGTGTAATGATTAGTGTTCTCATAACTTCAAGCTTAAGGTGCAGTATTGTTCATTGCAAGACCAAGCTATACTTTATGGATGGAAACGCGCGAACTAGGTGAGCAGCCGATAGCTGCCATAATGATTGAACACCACCTGAAGCCTAATGACTTAATCAAGGCTTCGGCAGTGCCGATGACTCATAAAATGGTGAAGCGCGCTTGCAAGGGTCGTAAATTGACGGGCAACACCATGCGGATTGTGCGTGATGCCCTTAATCATGCGGTAGGCGCAAAATATAAGTTACCAGAATTGTTTAATTACAAACCTTAGGTTATTAAGTAACCCTAAGGGCGCATTAAGAATTAGATTGATTTTCTTGAAGTCCGCGCAAATGTTCCACGACGCTTTCTGCAAGTGCAGCCTGATCATAACCCCCTTCCAAAAAAGATATCACCCTTCCGTGGGCGTGTCGATTTGCAATATCGACGATTTTTTTGGTGATATAAAAATAATCTTTAGATTCTAAATCAATGTTAGCCAAGGGATCTCTTCTATGTGCATCAAAACCGGCGGACAACAAAATGATTTCTGGCTGAAATTTGTCCACATTATCTAAAATTTTACTTTTAAATATATTTATAAAATCTTCGCCGGTTGTGCCGGGTGCAATGGGCGCATTAAAAATATTGCCGACGCCCGTCTCTGCACTTAAACCCGTTCCGGGGAACAATGGGTGTTCGTGTATCGATCCATACAAAACACTGCTATCGTTGTAAAAAATTTCTTGCGTGCCATTGCCGTGATGAACATCAAAATCGATGATTGCTATCTTCTTTATTTGATGTTCCTCTTGTAAATATCTCGCGGTTACTGCTGCATTATTAACAAAACAGAAGCCGTTCGCTCGAGTAGTTTCAGCATGATGCCCTGGCGGCCTAACAACACAAAATGCTCTTTTTACACCTTCTTGCATAACAGTCTGCGCGGCAGCAATGCCTGCACCACAAGCTCTTAGAATCGCCTCTTTACTATGGGGGCACAAAAATGTATCTGCGTTAGGTTCTTGCTCGACAGTTACCAAACCAGAATTGGGAATCAATGAAAATATATCGTTTAAATAACTCTCGGGGTGAACCAAAGAAACATGCTCGTTCGTTGCCAGTGAAGCAAGCCTAAGCTCTGTATCAATATCATCGGTATTTTGAATCGCTTCAAGTGCAACAACTAAGCGTTCTTTTTTTTCTGGGTGGTTTGGGCCGTTGTCTTTAAGAAGGCAATCCGGATGGGTAAAGACAATCACTTTTCCCATGACTAGTTAATGAGTCGCAACTACGCGAAAGCCCAAATTGTTGTTGATGTTGTCTGGTGTGCCGTTGTGCCTATTAGCTGACCTCAAAAACGAAGATGAAGAATACCAACTACCCCCGCGGAAGACTTTCGTCAAACCCGTAGACTCTCCAAACGGGTTGTTTGGTGGTGAATAAGAATAATAATCCCCTACATACCAATCTCCACACCACTCCCAAACGTTGCCCCCCATATCGTAAAGGCCATAACCGTTAGGGGGATATCCCCCCACATCTACCGATGCTGTTGGATTGTTGTTGTAATCATAGTTTGCGTCGGACTGGCTTATAGAATCGCTCGCCCATGGATATTGATAGTACGGATTATGTTCGCCGCCACGGCTAGCGAATTCCCACTCGGCCTCTGTTGGTAGCCGAAAACCATCTGCTGTATAACTAAATGAAAAGTTGTTCTCGCTATAACGTGGTGTGCGTCCATAGAGCGCGCTTAAGTAATTACAATAAAGTGCTGCGCCATACCATGTTAAATTTACAACGGGCTTGTTTTCTTTACCGGTATCGACAATAAAACCCATGCCGTTGAAACTTAGTCCTAGTGATAAATAACATAACTTTTCTCCGGCACCCGCTGACTGAAAAACTTCTACGCCGACGACGGTTACATTTGCGGCATTAATAAAATCACAAAACTTTTGGTTGGTCACCTCATGGGTGTCCATATAAAAACCATCAAGGGTGATTGAGTGCACAGGCTGCTCGTCACTCACTCCTACACCAGCGTGGTCGCCCATCTCAAATACTCCGCCGCTGATCGCAACCATATCGGGAGGAACCATTGAGCGAATAGTGGAGGCCACCATGTTGCTTGCGGACCACACAGGAGAAGAAGATGTGTTTTGAAATACGGCCTGGAACCAAAGCTCAAAACCAATTGGTGCCGCGCTCGGCACGGAGAAAGGCCCTATCGCAGCATCACCATTTGTGTCTACCACGCTTAATGACACTAATTTGATGGGTAAGCTCAGTTCAAGAGAAAGGCCATTCGCGAAAACGTGTGGGCCGGCGCCGGTTTGCGAAAAACAAAAGAACGCTAACGAACCAGGGGTGGCATTATGAACTTCAAAACCAACTACGCCGCCGGCAAATAAGGGATCGACATCTAGGGTTTGCGCAACAGACGAGGGGGCTGTTGTGGCCAACAACACCATCAAAAGAAGTGTTTTTTTCATGTGAATGTTTATTCGGAGAGCACTGCGCGAAAACCTAAATTGTCTGTAATAATGTGACCAATGGTATAGGTTCGCTTCGCCGAACGCAAAAATAAATCGCTATTTATCCAGCTGCCGCCGCGAACAACGCGATCCCAGCCGATTGCCGGACCCGTAGGGTTGTCCGTTGGCGAAGATGAATAGTATGTAGAATCGTACCAATCACCACACCACTCCCAAACATTTCCGCCCATGTCGTAAAGCCCAAAACCATTCGTTAGGTAACTACCTACCGGCATTGTTGTGTTGACGTTGTAATTATAATTTGCATCACTGCTGTTAATGGTGTCTGCTCCCCAAGGGTATAGGTAATATGGGCTCTGTTCACCTCCACGGTTAGCATATTCAGACTCTGCCTCGGTTGGTAACCTATATCCATTAGCCGTGTAGTCGCAATCAAATGTGCTTTCGTCATAGCAAGGGGCGCGGCCATCGACAAGGCTTAAGTAATTGCAGTAAAGGGTGGCGCCATACCAACTCACTCTGACTACCGGGTGTCCGGTTTTCCCACTGTCGATACCGTATGTGAATCCATTGTGGTTTAAACCAAATAATAAATCACATATTTGTTTGCCCGCACCACCGACTTGGAACACATCGTCGCCAACAAGGTTGACGTTGGCATTGTTTAAGTAATCAACAAATTTTTCGTTTGTCACTTCATACTTGTCAATGTAATAGCCATCAAGGTTTACGGTGTGCACGGGCAACTCGCTTGCATAACCCACGCCCGCGTGGTCACCCATTTCAAAAGTGCCGCTACTTATCAGTGTCATATCTGGTGGGATCGGTGGCTGTGCCAAAACTGTTATCGGCACCATGTTTGTTGTAGTCCATGACGGGTTCGCCAAGGTATCCTTGTGCGCCGCCTGGAACCAAACTTGCATACCCGCCACTGCGCTGGAAGGCACAGAGAATGGCCCCAACACTCCGCTGCCTTGGCCGTCTAATACCAAGGGTTGTAAAGGGTTAATTGGGGAGCTTAGATTAAATATTAATCCGTTTGCAACGGTGAATGGGCCAGAGCCTGCCACCGAATAACAGACAATCGCCAAAGAGCCTGGGGTGCCATTGTCTACTTCGAAACTAGCAATGCCGCCTTCATATATAGGAGCGATGTGTAGAGTTTGTGAATAGGCTTGGCTTGGGAAAAGCGCAGCCAAAATAAGTATTAAGAAGTATTTATTCATTGTTGATTAATTAACTGTCATCGTCACGTTATCGATTGCGACCTGGCTTTGCCCATTCGATGCAATTGTCAAACGTGTATGGAATACCGGATCCCCGCCCAAGGGCGCAACGGCCGTCACAGTGTGATTTATCCAGTTTGTAGATAAAGGTAGCGTTACAGAATTGGACGCAAGTGGTGCCGTATACATTTCTTGGTTACGAAAATCTAAGGTTATGTCTGCTGCCGCTGAACCCGTTGCATATCGCGACCGTAACCACAGATTAACGGTCACAGTTTGGCCTGGCTGGCAAGGATTGGATTGCTGAATCGATGCACCATTTACAACGCCCACGAAATACTCGCCATCTTGCGCCGTTGTTGGCTCATGCAAACGGTGCACTCTTGGTTTATTTACACCATAGCGCCAGCCGAATCCACCGAATGGCGCCGACTCTTCGAAATTACCATTAGCAACATTGCCACCGCGACCAAAGCCTGTCATCACATCAGTCGGTAACGCAGTCCAGCCCATTACTGTCGCAATATGCTCACTTACATAATCGGCCATGCCGCTGTGATCAGTCTCGCAACCATGCCATTGCTCAAACACCCACGGAAATAATACGGCTGATATGTTTGGGTCATTGCGTTGAGCAACGACGCTCTCAATGTAGTCGGCGGGCTCATCCTTGTCCCAGCCACGCCCATTCGCCATGACGATATGTGCGTTAGGGTAAGTAGCACGCATGTCGTCGAGCAAGTTGTTATAGCGAGTGCGTATTCTTGATTCAGAATAATAATAAATGTCGTTAGCGCCAATGTTAATGACCACCACATCGGGCACCCAATTGCTAAACCCCCACTGAGTGTTTTCGTCACTCGGATTGACTCTGTCATACCAATTGTTCAGAGAAGAAATCGTCGCACCACTGATTGAACAGTTTTGATAGGCGGCATCCAAGCGTCGCGCGGTGATACCCGCCAAAGTGTTGGTGCAGCCACGATAGCTAAGCTGGCCATTATTTTCTTCGTGCTCTAAAGAATTGCCCGCCAAATTAGAATCTCCGTAAAAAGCGATGCGCCGACTATGCGGCAGCGGTGGAGCAAGGGGGCCAATGCCATCAATACCGGCGAAGCCCAAAAAGGTCATGTGCTCGTTATTATTAGTCTCTTTTACAACTTCAATATGGTGTGCCCCCGCCGTCAGCCCATGAGCCAAAATAACCGCCTGCCAGAGATTATTGCTAGAGACCTCGATCTCCTTAGCATTAAAAATATCGCCATCGATAACGTGACGATGACAGTTAATTAATCAACAATGAATAAATACTTCTTAATACTTATTTTGGCTGCGCTTTTCCCAAG
>JYMV01009364.1_pt1 | contig 11705 bp, 10 predicted proteins | sample 338911 | NCBI WGS metagenome assembly JYMV01 (sample SAMN03354496, study PRJNA234377) | hydrothermal vent metagenome | biome: Deep sea; feature: Hydrothermal plumes at the Eastern Lau Spreading Center, Western Pacific Ocean; material: Seawater | place: Tonga | collected 2009 | depth 2000 m m
AGCGCAAATTGATAGCCTGACCACAGCTTATGTTTGTATAGGACACGTATGTGGGCCGCCAATAACTGCGCCCGAGGAGTTAAAACGCACCTTAGCTGAAGCGTAAACTAATTATATAGTTGAGTTCGCAAAGCATTTCTTGGCGAAGGATTTTTTAGCAATTTTTTCATAAAGTTACACTCGTTATTGCGCAAAACTGTGACCACAGAAAATCACAACAATTTAGAACAACGAGTTGCTGGAACTTACACAATGTTAATTCTAGCAGCATTAATTTTTGCTTCTAATCACGTTATCAGTCGTCACCTTAATGACGTTTTGCCGCCTTTTGGTACCGCTTTTTGGCGCTTCACAATTGGTGGGCTGATAATGCTGCCAATTGCCGGTCGTAGTTTCTATCAAAATTGGTCTGTGATCAGGCAAAATCTATGGTTCTTCGTTTTTATTTCAGTACTATTTGTGCCCCTCGCGAATGGAATTATCTATCTATCATACCAATGGACCACAGCTACCAATGGGGGCGTTGTCTCAACCGTACAGCCCGCACTAACAGTAGCGCTTTCAGCACTACTGTTTCGTGATTTGATCAACCGAAAACAAGCAGCAGGGTTGGTTTGCGCAACTGTCGGCGTCCTAGTGATCATCTCGCGGGGCGACATAGAGACTTTAATGCGTTTGGAATTCAATATTGGTGACCTCACCCTGGTTTTCGCAATGTTTGCTGGAGCACTATACAATGTGTTGCTTCGCAAGGTGCCGACTGAAATCGATGTACCTCTGTTATTATTGATCATTCAATTTTTTGGTGTAATCACAACCTCGCCGATTTACCTGGCTGAAACACTCTTGTTCCGACCAGTCCCTTTCACATCTGAAACAGTAATTGCGCTCGTATGGATGGGTGTCGCTGTGACAGCGATAGCGGTCGGGCTCCACAATGCCGTTATCCGAAAGCTGGGAGCTAACAAGGCCAGCATGGGTAATTACATTCGAGCAGTCTTTACAGCAATGATAGCAATCCTATTTCTTGGCGAAAGCTTTGAGCATTACCATGCCACAGCGTTAGTCCTCGTCGTTGCAGGTGTCTGGTTGCTCAGCGTGGGGCGTTCCACTGGGCATGAAACTCTATTTAAGAAATTGTGAAAAATGGGCCATATAACATTGGGAAGACCATTTGGTTAAATTGGGCCCAGGACTTCAACACTTGTCTAAGCTAGGTTAAAACCTCCTAAGCGACCTGTTTCCATTCCAGGCATATATCTCTTTTTTAGTTAATGCTTGCCAACAATTGGTAAGATGGCAATTTATAAACCTAACAGACTTTTTGGGAGTTATATATGCGCGTCTACTTAATGGTCCGCCCCCGACTATTAAAAGATTTCCCTGAACAGGCGAAGAGAGCGGAAGATCTGGGATACGACGGCATCACGATGCTGGAACTTACCGTTCCCCCAACACTTTCGGCGACCGCATCGGCAATTAACACATCTCAGATCGATTTGCTGACTGGGATCTTTGTCGCATTCCCACGCAGTCCAATGGCTACTGCCTACGACGCCTGGGCAATTCAGTCTCTCTCGAATGGTCGATTTCAACTTGGTTTGGGCGCTCAGACAAAATCTCATTTGACACGGCGATGGAGTATCGAACAGGTCCCCCCAGTCCCACGCATGCGCGAGTATGTGGAATCCTTGCGCGCTATATGGGACTGCTGGCAGAATGGAACGCGTCTCGCCTACGAGGGCGATCATTACCAATTCTCTCTGATGATCCCTTACTATAATCCCGGCCCGATCGACCATCCGCATGTACCAATCTATTTAGCCGCTATCAATAAATTTATGTGTAGACTTACAGGCGAAGTAGCCGACGGTCATATTCCCGGCGACCCCGTTACCTACAAATGGTTCTGCGAGATGATGCTACCCAACCTCGAGATTGGTGCCAAAAGATCCGGACGAACTTTGAAGGACATCGATTTGGGGGGGCATGGTTTTATCGGTTGCGGGAAGACGGAAAAAGGACTGGAAGCGGTACGGAAAAGGCTTCGCGTGCGGATAGCACTGTATGCATCAACTCCGGAATATAGACCGATGCTCGAAATGCATGGTTGGAAAAATTTATTTTCACCATTAATCGATCTGGCTCACCAGGATAAATGGGAAGAAATGGGCGATCTGGTGACAGATGAAATGTTGGAAGAATACGCGGTCGTTGGAAGTCCCGAGGAGGTCCCGCAAAAACTCAAAGCACGTTTTGGGGGATTAACACAACGCATACAGATGGATGACGAGTGGTTTGAGGAAATGTCCGAGAGCGACATCAAAAAATTGGTCAGGGATATTCAAAAAATTTAATTGTTGGAGAGTAACTGTGAAATTTAAACCCGCAGCCGGGCGACTCGAGGCGTCCCGTGTTAAGCTCTGCTATGATGCAGGCTACTGGCGCGATGAGGTCGCGGGAGATTATATGCTGAAACATGCAAAAGAACGACCAAAGGCCATCGCTATCGTCGATGACAACCGACGAATTACCTGGGGGGAACTTTATAAACTAAGTGTACGATTTGCCTTGCATCTAAAAGAATTAGGTATCGAGCCGGGTGATGTCGTTGCACTACAGTTGCCCAACTGGTTTGAGTACATCATCTGTTATCACGGGATCCAGCTCGCAGGTGGTATCATTGTCCAAATCGGAGCCGACTGGGGCAGTGCGGAAATGGCCTACGGGTTCAATACAGGTCCAGCTAAAGTAGCAATAATTCCGGGAGTTTATCGAGACCACAATTACGCTGCCACACTTCAAACCTTAAGGTCAAAGCTTCCGCGCTTGGAGCACGTGATGGTTGCGCGAGGCGAGGTGCCGGATCTCTGCATTTCGCTCGACAAACTTTTAGCCGACCCAGTTGAAGATCGTGTCACTCCGACAAATCTACAAGAATCCCAAATAAACCCTGACCAAATTATTAGGATCGTATTTACGTCCGGCACCACAGGTCTGCCGAAGGCTATCATGCACACTACCAATACACTTGCTCACTCCGGTCGCATAACACAAGCTGTCTTCAACCATGATGCCAATGATGTTTTCCTCATATATTTACCATACTCAACAAACTTCGGTTCAATTATGGGTTTACAGCTATCGATTATGGTCGGCGCAACGATGGTGCTTATGGACCGGTTTTCTGCTACTAGGGCTTTGGAACTTATTGACCAGGAGCAGGTTACCTTCGTTCCCGGAACACCCACGGCTTTTATTGCGCTTTCAAATAGTCCGGCACTTAAACACGCGAGACTGGGTTCTCTTCGCCTCCTCCTATCGGCAGGAGCAAGTTTTCCTGTGCAATCAATCAAAGAACTTAGACAAAAATTTAATACCACCTTTATCGACTCATTTGGGATGAACGAATTTGGAATGGGGTTCTGGTGCTTGCCCGAAGACGATCCCAACGAGGTTGATGGATCAATCGGCCAACCCATTTCTGGGGTTGAGGCACGAGTTGTCGACGTCGACGGCCGTATGGTTCCAAATGGTGAAACTGGAGAATTAGTAATAAAGAGCGCAGGTATGTGCGCCGGTTACCATAATAACGCTGACGCGGCTTCATCTTGGAATGATGAAGGGTGGTTCCACTCAGGAGATTTAGCAACCGTGGATGATAGGGGATACTTTCGCATCGTAGGCCGGAGTAAGGACGTCATCATTCGGGGTGGCGCCACCGTATCACCGAGAGAGATTGAAGAAGTTCTTATCCGTGATCCCCGAATTCGGGAAGTCTCCATAATTGGTCTGCCGGATCAATTCTATGGCGAAATCATCTGCGCTTGTATAATACCTAAAACAGGGAAAAACCTGACAACGCTCGAAATACAAGAGTATCTAAAGACACAAATTGCCACATATAAAATACCGTCACGCGTGGCAATATTTAATGAATTTCCGCTCAACAGCATGGGCAAAGTACGTAAAGATGTGCTCAGAGAGAAAGTTTTGGGATTAAGAGATACCCATGAAAAGAGTAATTCTTTCAAATAAATTATAGGCGGAAACGCCAGGGACACACCCTCAAATGAAGTCGACGAAACCCGATCTTATTTTGTTATTTTTTTAGCAAAGTCGCGAGCACGCTCCTTCGCTTTTTCAAGTTCGGGTTTTGCTTTTTCCCAATCCTCCTTCAATTGCTCTTTAGCTTTTTTAAGCTCAGGCTTTGCTTGCTCCCATCCTTCCTTTGCCCTGGGAACAATGTCTTCCTTCACAACACTGACAACCTTGGCTCGAAGCTCAGGATTATTTGCTAATTTCTGAATTGCCATACGCGCAAGTGTTTTGAATAACGCCATAATGTTTCTCCTATACTCCGCGGGCCCAAAGACGTTTTCCCGCATATAACGTAGGACTGTTGGACGCTTCTGACAATCCAACCCTTCACAAATAAATTTCAAATGCGACACGATGACCGAAGTGCTTCAAGTTCTGCATAGAAAATACTAAAGCGTATCACCTTTTTTAGAAAAAGCATCGAGACTTGGATCTCAGGCCATCGACAGTGTCCGTTTATTCATTTTGGAGAGCAACAATCCTCGAAGAAACTGACGGCACGATTACCCTCCCCTTTATTCCCCACGATACATACCTTGCAGAGGACCGATATCTTGAAGAATTACTAAAAATATGGCTAATTCAATTTAGGACGGGAGGAGTGTTTAATAGTCAAGACAACAAATTATGATTACATCATTGTCGGTGCCGGATCCGCTGGATGTGTGCTCGCTAACCGATTGAGCGAAGATACTTCCAAATCTATCTGTCTATTGGAAGCAGGCCCCCCTGATCGCAGCCTGTTCGTTCATGTGCCCCTCGGCGTCATACGAATGCCCTATCACAAAACCCTGAACTGGCGGTTCTTAAGCAAACCTCAGGAAACCATGAATGGTCGACCTATATATATACCTCGGGGTAAGACGCTAGGTGGCACCAGTTCGGTAAACGCGATGGTCTATATGCGGGGTAATACTCTCGACTACGACGACTGGGCTGCAGATGGAAATGAGGGTTGGTCCTGGAACGATGTGAAGCCCTATTTTATTAAGGCTGAACACAACGAGCAATTTGGCGAGAACGAACATCACGGCTCTGGCGGACCACTCAACGTCACATTCCCGAATGAGACGAGCCCCCTCGAGAGAGATTTCGTAGAAGCTGCCGGTTCATTGCAGCATCCGCACAATCCTGATTTTAACGGCAACAGCCAAGACGGCGTGGGGCAGCATCAGGTTACACAGAAAAACGGCCGACGTTGGTCCACTGCCATGGCTTATTTAAAGCCAGCAAAAAATCGTCACAATTTAACGGTAATGACAAATTCACCAGTAAGTAAAGTGATCGTCAAAAATAGTCGCGCAATAGGAGTTGAACTTCCACGAAACAACATTCTAACCGCCAATACGGAAATTGTATTATGTGCCGGCTCAATTTTATCGCCTAAAATTCTTATGTTGTCAGGTATTGGTGATATCGAAGAACTTAAAACCCACGGAATTGAAGCGATACATTCACTTCCCGGTGTCGGAAAAAACCTGCAAGATCATGCAGCAACTAGCATCATGCTGAAGACAAAATCCAGAACACCATGGGGGTTTTCCTGGCCTAAATTGCCCAAGTACTCATTGGACTTGTTTAGATATATCTTATTTCGCAAAGGTGTTTTTGCATCACACCTAGTTGAATCTGGCGGATTTATGAGGACTGAACCTAATTTAGACAGGCCTGATATTCAATTGGTGTTCATTCCCGGCCACCGTGCACCTCCGCCCAAGCAGTTAGAGGTCGGCCATGGATACTCCATGGTTGCGGTGCTACTTCGCCCCAAAAGCCGAGGCAGCGTGACGCTGGCGTCTGCAAATCCTGAGGATACACCAGTCATTGATCACCGCTTCTATGAGGCGGAAGAGGATTTGGAGGTAATTTTAAAAGGTCTCAAAGAAATACGTAGGATTGTTCATGCCGATACCTTTACAAAGTATCAACCCACAGAAACCATCCCCGGTAAAAATGTTCAGACAGATGGCGAATTAAAAAATTATATTCGCCAATACGGCGCCACAATCTTCCATCCAGTCGGCACCTGTAAAATGGGTGATGATAGCCAGGCCGTGGTGGATAAACGTCTCAGGGTACGGGGTATATATGGACTGCGCGTTGTCGACGCTTCCATCATGCCAACCATTGTCGGCGGTAACACAAATGCCCCATCAATCATGATTGGCGAAAAAGCGTCCGATCTGATCAAGGAAGATAATCGTTAAAGATCAAACAGGGTAATTCACCCAAAGAATACTTTAGGTAACCGTTTTAGCCCTAATAATTAGTTTTGCTAAATTTCACCAGGTGAGAAGGCCATTGGTCATTCATTGTGTTAATCTTGAAAATGATTAATTCATGGTTGTACATACTTCGATCATTTACAGTAAAATAACAGAAAAGGTAGGAGAGGATAATCATGCCAAGAATTCCGCCAGCCCAAGCCAATGCAACGCCTGAAACCGAAAAACTGATGGAGGCGATGATCAAGAATATGGGCTTTCCCGCCAACAGCTTCCTAACGATGTCCCATTGGCCAGAACTTGCAGTGGCTTTTGCCAATTTGGCCCGTACAGTGAATTTCACTGAAAGCGAATTGCCGACCAGTACGAAAAGACTTGTAGGACATATCGTCAGCCGGGCGTCGGGTTGCCAATACTGCAGCGCACATACTGGTTTCCAGGCAACCCGATCAGGGGGTGTAGAAGAGGAAAAAATTGAAGCTGCGTTCGAATATGAAACTAGCCCTCTGTTTACGGACGCCGAACGAGCGGCACTACGCGTTGCCCAAGCAGCGGCGGCGGTACCAAATTCAGTCACCGACGAAGATTTTACAGAGTTAAAAAAATATTATACGGACCGACAAATCGTCGAGATTGTCGGTCAGATATCCGTGTTCGGTTTTCTCAACCGTTGGAACGACACCATGGCAACTGAACTGGAAACAACACCCATTAAATATGCAAAGGAGCATCTTGCGGACAGTGGTTGGGAGATTGGCAAGCATACATTGTAAGTTGCCAAAAATATTTAGAACCTTGCCACAAATTTATTAAATGATTATGTCTCCAATCGATCTATAATGCCCGTGCTCAAAGGGAGAAGTAAATGAAAACCATAGACCTGAAACCCACCGAAATGGCAAAACGCATTGCACGTTTTAAAGACTTGAAGCCATACAAACAGTCTATCATGGAGAACACAGGAATTCCTGCCGAAGCTGTCGAAATGGTTTCCGCAAAATCAGTTTATCCTGTTATGTCACCAGAAGGATGGACAGGCCGCTCGGCAGTCGCGGCTGTCAAAGGTAAAGATGGGCTTACCGTAACTATCGCAGAATGCCCGCCCGGCAATAATCCAGGTCTTCATAGCCACTCCCATACAGTTGAGAATTTCTTTTGTCTGAACGGACGTTTCCGGATCTCCTGGGGCGAACAGGGTGATAATTCAATCGAACTTGAACCTCTCGACTTTATCTCAATTCCTGCCGGTGTTTATAGGGATTTTCACAACATATCTGACGAAACGGCACGACTTTTGGTGATGATCCAATCACCAGAAGGAGATGTACGAGATGAAGTTATTTTTCATCCTCATGTCGGTAAGGATATCGCTAGCAAGTTTGGCGAAAAAACTTTGGAAGCAATGGACGACGTTGGCTTTCGTTTTGCCGATCGTATAGCAGCGGATTAAATTGTTTGTGAAACGAGCTTAATGTGAACACCCTTTTATTTTTTATTGTCTATGCGCAGATATAACCCTGGGCAATTATTTCTTTCGTTTGCGGCCAAAACTCTTCACCCTTCTCTTTCATCAATACCAGATATTTGTCGTTAAGCCATTCGCCTATACCCTTGGCGTAATTAGGGCGTGCTTTGACCCGTTCATACCAGTCGGAAAGGTGCGGACGTTTGTCCAAAACCCCAAGAGCCTGCAAATGATCATAGCGGGTGAGATAAGGTGTGTATGCAATATCTGCCAGAGAATAGGTATCGCCGGCGAGCCATGGGTCAACTTCCAAACATGCCTCCATATCCGTGAAGAGTTTTTCAAAACGCATTAAGGCGGGAAGATAGAATTTTGATTCAATTCCATTTTTGAATATTTCCAAGGATCTTTCGCGTCGTGCAGCGTCTGGTATCTTAGCTACCAGTTCTTCGATTTCATCCCAAGTCCTTCCTTCAGTCCACTGAAACCGGAAAGCATTGACGGTTGAGACCGTAGCCGTAGCGGCGTGCACCCCTTCATCCAATTGTTTGGTCCAGGCCCGCATACGGGCTCGTGCTTTGGCGTCGACAGGCCTGACCGGAATTTCCGGATAGGCATCATCCAGATATTCCATAATCACTGTTGACTCACAGATTACAGTATTGTCGTCAATCAACGTCGGCACAACAGCGGCAGGGTTCAGTTTTTTGTATTCATCTGTGCGCGTTTCACCCTTGCGCAGATCCATATGATGACCTTCCCACTCCAATTTTTTTTCAGCCAGGGTTAGGCGAACCTTTTGGGCGCAGGTAGACATATCGTTATGATAAAGCTCTAGAATTTCTACCCCCTATAATATTTATGTGACCTGAGCGTAATCGCAGGAAACAAAACCAGCAAGAATTAATGCCCGCTCTGCAAACCTTGGGTCATGCCGTTGCGGTATCTTTGATTCAGATTTCGTTTGGTGACACTTTTTGATCTGCTCCGCATAGTAAAATTATAAGTTAGTCGCATTTTCGCACTTAATACATTTTTACCCCCCTCGCAGAGTTCTGACGTTGGAATAAGTGGCAAAAATGGTTTAATGGAAGAAACTCGAAGGAGAACTTACCATGCACGACAAAAGTTACCTGCTCTCTCTTTTAGATTACAGTGATTGGGCTAATGAAGAATTTTTTAAAATTATCCGAGAGATCCCTGCCCATGAGGTAACAAAGCAGCGAGAATCTTTTATGAATAGTGTCCGTAACTCTGTGAACCATCTCTTGGTAATAGACAAGGTATGGATGTCCCATATGAAAAGGGAAAAGCATTCGTTTGAACACCTACAGACAATCCTTTATGAGAATATAGATGACCTGTGGGATGTCAAAAAAGAGATGAACCAGGAAATTAGAGACTACGTTTCTGGTCTGAGCGAAGATGAATTGGAAGAAGTTATAGATTATGAACTGATTGGTGGTAACACAGGAAGCTTGCCTCGATACATGATAATTACACACCTGGCCATACACGGCGGCTTTCACCGCGGAGTTATTGCCGACATGTTTGGTCAGGTTCCGGTGCGACCGGCTGGTCAGGATATACCCGTATGGGAGCGCGCGATGAGAAATAGCCAGGCCGGAGTTAACCAAATTTGACGAGCCAACTAGAGAACTCAGATCGTAAATTATAAACTCATTCTCTTTTAATATTCGGGGGTAAAATTGCAGCATCTAAATAGTACAAAGTGGCTCAAACCAACCATAGAATATGGTCCACTCATTGTTTTCTTCGTTACCTATTGGTTGGCGGGGCTATTTCCTGCAACGGCGGCAATAGTATTGGCAACTGTCGTGGGGCTTTGTCTTTCTTATTTAATTGAGCGCCACATACCAACCATGCCACTAATTACGGCTGTTATCATTGTCATCTTCGGGGGTCTTCTATTATTCAATTGACTCTAGGTGCAATCCTTCTGGGGGGATTGTTTGCAAACAAGGTATTTTTAAAATCACTTATGGGTTCGTCCCTGCAAATGGAAGACGTTGGTTGGTCGATCCTAACACGTCGCCTCTCACTTTTCTTTTTTGCAATGGCCGCTCTCAACGAGGTGGTTTGGCGTACCCAATCAACCGATTTTTGGGTTAATTTTAAAGTATTCGGGATTTTAGGTCTGACAATTTTATTTTTGATTGCCCAGACGCTATTGTTGAAGCGGTACCTGGTAGAGAAGAAATAACAAGCCTATCGCACTAATTGTTAAGACAAAAAATATCCATTCACCCGTTTAGCCGGTTAGCTAACATGTGACGACTGTCATTGCGCCATCACTGATTGAACACCTAGAATTCATAATCGATATAACTCCCTAACCATGGCGGGGTTGGTTTTTGACACAACTGGTTCTTTAGGACCTTACAAAGTCCATCCTCGTTCTCGAAATTGAAGGAGTAAGCTATGATTCCGATCATTGTTATTTCGATTGGTGTACTGATCGTTGGCAGTATGCTCTTAGAAACCTCATAGTTAGAAATTCAGCTTTTAAAATTAATGTTGTTATACCGGTCTGGAACTGGTGTTCGATAGTATTTGTGGCGTGATCCAAGGTAGTTTCTTGAGGATCCGCAATAGAGACGTATTCTAAATACCCTAACTTCATAACATGACCCGCGGCCATAACCTTAATTAATTTTCAGCTTGCTGACCATTTGGTTGGAAGTACAAATATGATACTCCCACCTAGGAATCTTGATAATGCACCTAATCCCCAACAATAGTTCTTTGCTACGGGATAATAGGCGGCAAGTCACAATGTCGATTTGTGTTTCCAGACAAATACAACACCGATATGTTCACTGTGTAAAAACTGCCAAAAACGACGCCAATATATTTAGTATTATCTTTTCTTCTAACCAGGCCTAAAACGGACAGCGATAATTATCCGATCCCAACATCATGACGACATTTAGCCAACACCAAGTGTCAGACGTAAACCTAATCGACGGGCCTTATGCGTGGTTGCGTCTTGCTGCTTCCGTGGCACTCGGAACCATAGGCAGCATTGGCTTCTGGGGCGTAATCGTAATTCTTCCAGCAATTCAGGGCGAATTCGAGGTGGCCCGAAGCGATGCCTCTATTCCATACACCCTTACAATGATTGGGTTCGCCGTCGGGAACGTAATAATTGGACGGTGCGTAGACCGCTTTGGAATTGTAATTCCTATCATCATCGCAGCGTTTGCGATGAGCTTAGGTTTTGGTGCCGCCGCGGCTGCGGAAAATATTTGGATATTGGGTGTGCTTCAAGGTGTGTTTGTAGGCATTGGAACTGCAGCAAGCTTTGGACCATTGATCGCTGATGTTTCACATTGGTTTCGCCGTCGCCGAGGTGTCGCCGTCGCCTTGTGTGCATGCGGTAATTATTTCGGTGGAATGATATGGCCCCTCGTCATGAATTTTCTGATGGAGGGGTATGGTTGGCGTACAACTTACGTTGTTGTGGCTATTGTAATCGTTTTGACTATGGTTCCTCTCGCCTTCATGCTGCGGCGAGTACCACCGAAGGAAGATCCACTTACAAATTCTACTGAACTGTCTAAAAGCGGAAATCAGAATAACCGCAGACAGACGATCGATCTTTCGCCACGTTCGCTTATCATTTTGCTTTCAATAGCCGGGATAGCCTGTTGCGTGGCTATGTCGATGCCGCAGGTCCATATCGTCGCCTATTGTGGAGATCTGGGATACGGCTTGGCACGCGGTGCGGAAATGCTGTCACTAATGCTTACCGGCGGCGCTGTCACCCGAATTGTTTCGGGTTTCATTGCAGACTATATCGGAGGGGTAAGGACACTGTTGATCGGATCGATCCTACAGGGCATTGTGTTGGTCTTCTATTTGCCTTTTGACGGCCTTATGTCCCTTTATAT
>JYMV01009723.1_pt1 | contig 11705 bp, 16 predicted proteins | sample 338911 | NCBI WGS metagenome assembly JYMV01 (sample SAMN03354496, study PRJNA234377) | hydrothermal vent metagenome | biome: Deep sea; feature: Hydrothermal plumes at the Eastern Lau Spreading Center, Western Pacific Ocean; material: Seawater | place: Tonga | collected 2009 | depth 2000 m m
AGGAGCCAAGTGGGTAAATACCAAGATCTATACCAAAATTTTTCCGTGACAAGTTTGTATAATGCCTGACTACATCTACTTCATTTACATTGGGAAGTGGCAGGTCACTTCGCATCAGGTGCTTTGGGAGATCTAAATCAATTGATTCACTAGGTACATGACCGGTAATATTCTCGTCGTAGTCAAATATCAGCTTCATTTTATTCGTTCACCGCCGAAACATAGTCTTCAATGTCTTGGGCTGAATTGTTTTCAGTGCAGCAAACAAGCAGTTTGTTTTCGCCCAAGTTTATTCCACCAAGAATATTTTTTTCTAGTAGAGATGACAGGATTTCTTCTGAAGGCTTTGTAGCCTTTACCACAAATTCATTGTAAAACGGTTTGTCATTCAGTGGTTCAAAACCAACTTCTTTTAATTTTTCATGCAGAATGTGAGCTTGCTTATACGAAGCTTTGGCAACGTTAATCAGTCCATCCCTCCCCATCGCTGCCAAGTAAATGGTAGCGCTTAGAGCAAGTAGCGCTTGGTTTGTTGTGATGTTACTTGTAGCTCTTTCTCTCCTGATGTCCTGCTCCCTTGCTCTGAATGTCAGAACAAATCCTTCGTTTCCTTTATCATCAGTAGTTAATCCAACAATTCGACCTGGAAGTTTTTTTAATAAATCCTGCTTTACTGCTATAAATCCAAGGTTATGCCAAGAGATTGTCCTTCCCCAACTACAATGTCAGAACCAAAGTTTGCAGGCGGCTTTAGTATTGCCAACGATGTGAGTTCTGTTATACAAGTTACAAACAAGGCACCTACTTTTTTTGCCTCATCAGCAAGTGTCTGCAAGTCTTCAATATTTCCAAAAAAATCTGGATATTGTGCAATCACACACGCAGTTTTCTCATCAATTTTGTCACTAATTTCGATTTCTGCACCTTCACAATACGTCTTCAACACCTGAAGATACCTTGGATTCAAGCCTTTAGACACAAAAACGCGATTTCTTCTAAGATGAGAGGATGACAGTAACATCGCCTCCGCCAAGGCTGAAGCTCCGTCATAAAGTGATGCATTGGCCACATCCATTCCAGTCAAAAGACAGATGTATGATTGAAATTCATAGATGGCTTGAAGTGAACCTTGACTAACCTCAGGTTGGTAAGGAGTGTATGCAGTTAGAAATTCTCCCCTCAAGATCATATGATCGATTACTGCAGGTGAATAATGATTGTAGGAACCTCCACCAACAAAGTATCTTGGAATTTTATTTTTCTCAGACAGAGCAGTTACATGCTGTACCAACCAAGTCATCAATAGAATTAATTCCTATCTTTGCCAGCATTTCTTTTTGGTCTTTACTGGTAATTGGAACATAATCCATGTCTTAATCTTCCCCGACAAATTTATTGTACTGTTCTTCAGTCATCAAATTTTCTAATTGTGATATGTTAGACGGTTCTAATTTTACAATCCAGCCTGATTCAAATGGTGATTTGTTTATCAATTCTGGACTTTGAAGCAACTCCTCATTTACGGCAACAATTTTACCATCTATCGGACAATAAATATCGGAAGATGCCTTTACCGAATCTATAATTGCCATTGCATCATTTTGCTTGAATTCATTACCAACACTTGGCAATTCCACGGAAACAATATCACCTAATTGCTTTTGAGCAAAATCAGTGATTCCAACAAGCCCAATGTTATCTTTCATTAAGATCCATTCATGCTCTTTTGTAAATTGAATTTCTGACATAGAAAACCTACAATTGTCTCAAGTAAAAAATCCTACCCTCGTTTGTAGAAACGAGTTCCAGTTACTTTTGCATCATAAGGTTTGTTTCCGATCTCGATCTGAATTGTTTGTTCATCGGAGACACTCACTGGCACAAAACAAAATCCTATTGATTTTGATAGTGTAGGTGAAAAACTACCGCTTGTTACGATTCCTACTTTAAGATCATCAGCCAGAACTGCGTTATCTTTTCTAGCAATTCTATTTGTACCTAAAATTTCAAACCCTACAAGTTTTCGTTCTACCTGCTGTTTTTCTAGGGCGGACTTGCCTATGAAGTCACAATCAAATTTTACGGTCCAACTCAGCGGAGCCTCCAAGGGCGTTGTTTTCTCATCAATGTCATTTCCATACAGCATCAGACCAGCCTCAAGCCTGAGTGTGTCCCTGGCGCCTAGCCCTACTGGTTTTATGCCGAAATTTGTGCCTATTTCGAGCAATTTGTCCCATATCTCAGTATGCGAAGAAGAAAAGAAAATCTCAAACCCATCTTCACCTGTATATCCGGTTCGGGCTAAAAGGCAATCAACATCGAACATCTTTGTAGTTATCAGATGAAATCGCTTTAATTCGCTAAGTTCTAGTCCAGCTGCTTTCAAAACTTCTTCAGATGCAGGACCCTGCAGCGCAAGCAATGCCATTTGATCAGTAATGTTTTCAACATGGGCATCTTGGCTGTGGCTGACAACCCAAGCAAAGTCCTTTTCTATGTTTGAAGAATTTACTACCATGAGAAAATCATCTTCGTTTATCCTGTAAGCTATAACATCGTCTAGAATTCCACCACTTTCTGAGCACATTGGGGAGTAGATTGCCTGCAGATCGCCAATTTTTGTTACATCGTTAGTTAGCAGGTTTTGTACACAGTTTTCTGCACTGGTGCCAGTAATTTTGAATCTGCCCATGTGCGAAACATCAAACAGCCCAACGTTTGATCTGAGATTTTTGTGTTCATCAATGATGCCTGAATATTGTAACGGCATTTCCCATCCATGAAAGTCAACGATCTTTGCACCGCTGGAAACATGCTGATCGTAAAATGGCGTTTGCGTCATACTAAGTATTATTAGATGTTATATTTCCATTTAGTTAGTGCAAGTTTTACGAAAGCCTGACTGGCTGAAAATAAAGATACCATCTGGCGAGGATTATATTAGAATTAAAAAATCACTCCGTACATACAACCTTAACACGGTCTGTGAGGAATCTTCGTGTCCCAATGTTTCAAAGTGTTGGGAATCTGGAACTGCCAGCATTATGATCATGGGAAGTCTGTGCACCAGAGTATGCAAATTTTGTGATGTGAGCAGCGGAAGGCCAGCCCCGCTTGACCCTGATGAGCCAAACCGGGTTGCGGAGGCAATTAAACAATGGAACCTTCGCTATATTGTCATCACCTCTGTCTGCAGGGATGACCTGGAAGACGGTGGCGCCGCCCATTTTGCCAAAACCATAAAATCTGTAAAGTTAGCTTGTCCCGATACAATTGTTGAGCCGCTAATTCCAGATTTTAACTATGATTCAGATTCCATTAAAAAAATAATCGAGTCCGAGCCGGAGGTAGTAAGCCATAACATTGAAACTGTACGTAGGCTGTCTCCAAAGGTTCGAGATTCCAGGGCTACCTACGAACAGTCGCTTTCTGTTTTAAGGAAAATCAAGGAAATTAACCCCAAAATATACACAAAATCCTCGATAATGGTCGGCCATGGGGAGACTAGAGAAGAGGTTATTCAGACTGCCTCTGACCTAAAATCTGCCAATGTGGATATAATCACTGCTGGTCAGTATCTGCAGCCATCCCTAAACCATCTACCTGTTGCCGAATACGTTCCTCCGGCAAAATTTGAGTCATATCAGAAAATTTTCGAAGAGATGGGGTTTCTGCACGTTGTGACGGGTCCGTTTGTCCGGAGCTCGTTTCAAGCTGCAGATTTTATTGATAATTTTTTAAACATGAATAGGTTGACGCCTTCCCAGCCATAATCTACAAAGCAGCCCAACTGGTTTTTGGAAAGTTCTTTTTTGTTTACACATTCGTTGATAAACTGTAATGAGCTAACAGCACCAGTATTGCCTGTCTTTTTCATCAAATCATAGCTGAGCCCAATCTTTGTTTTATCAATTTGACATTTTTCTGAAACATAATCTACAAATCTACTTCCTGCGGTGTGTAGCCCCCAGATCTTAATTTTTTTAAATTCAGAAGGTGTTTTTTTGCGCAACAGTTTGATATTTTGTGCAGAAAGGTTTGCTACATCTTGTCTGAGCTTTTGCGAGTCTAACTTCATATCAAAAATCATTCTGTGCTTTTTATCTGGAGAGAGCTTTATTGTGGCCGTTTTACTGGCATTTTTTGTATTTTTTAGAGTTAGAATTGACTCTGTGTCAATCTGAAGTTGGGTATTTTTTGTCTTTTTTTCTGATAATATTACGGATGCAGTAATGTCACTAAAAATTAGAAAATAGATTAAATTATGAAAATCTGCCTTATTTTTTTTTGAGATGTGTTTTATTTGCTTTATTCTATCTAGAAACCAAGGAGTATAATGTGTCCCAATCAATACAACTGCATCATCTTTTCCATTCATGAGAAAAAATCCAGCAGAGTTTAACAGTGATTCTGAAAATGAGGAACATGCCAATCCTTGAAAATTCTGTGCTCTGATATCCTTTCTAAACGCGAGCTTGGGAATTAATTCTACCGTTGGTGAAGGATCAAGGTATTGCTGATTATCATTAATTGTAACAAACAATCCTATTTTTTTAGTATTGACCCCCCGTAGAGATTTTTTTACTGTATGGTAATACATGTCACTTAGGCTAACATCAGGCTCTACAAAATCATCTTTCTCAAAATCAATTTTTGAAAAATCGTAGGATTTGTAGATGTGGTCTATGCCTAGCTCGTTTTTTGCATATTCTCTAACTTCCTTGCTTAGCTTTTTCCTTAGGAAATCATCCACTAATTCTGACATCGAATAACGAAATTTTGCCTTGGTAATTGATATGTTTGATAAGTTAACAGAAGTCATCTTATTGAAGGCATTTCAGCAATTTATCAAGTTTCACAAAAAAGTCATCCGTGTATTTATCTTTAGGCATGTCAAATCCTAAAATGATGGTTTTTAATTTTGTATTTTTTACTATTTCGTTAATTTTTTCTTTACATGTGTCTACTGAACCTATAATCGTTAATTCATCAAGTAATGTATTTTCCACGTTTTGTGCAGCCTTCTTTAGCCCATCGTTTTCATAGGTGTTTTTTATTTTCTTAACCTCGTCTCGAAAACCAGCATTTGATAATGGTGTTGAATAAAACTCATTTGCGCCAATGTAACCAGCTAGTGTCATTTTTGCTTGATTACTATCAACATCAAAGTATGTAGGAATAATTGAAATTAGATTGAACATGTCTTTTGATTTATTCAAAGATAATAGCGTTGAATTAATCAGGTCTATATGATCTAAAATTTGAGCTCTTGGTTTTAAAAAAAATATTACACCATCTGCATTTTCGGCCGCAAGCTTTGTTGTTTTTTCACCAATAGCAGCCCAATAAATTTGACCATGAAATCCTGACCTGATAAAATTTGAATAGTCTTTTAATCGTGAAACTGGTTTTTTAAATTCCATTTTCCATAATTTTTCAATTATTATCGGCGCACTGGTTCCAATTCCTAAAACAAATTTTCCACCAGTCTTTTCATATATCTGATTTGCATAATCAAGAATTTCTTCTTGTGTTCTTGAAAATATGTTGATAATCCCTGTTCCAAGTTTTACATGTTTTATTTTTTTACTAATTTTTAATATTGTCTCAAGTGCGTCAACTCCAAAAAATTCTGGATGTGTTTCTGGCACTAAAAAATATTCAACAGAATTATTATCCGCAATCTGGGCCGCTCGCTCGATGGCTTCTATAGGAGCTCTTATTCCTAGCTCTATACCGATGTTGGTCACAAAAACCGATCGGTACTTCTCTGGTATAAAATATTACGTTGAATGATGTAAAAATTGCTTATTCAGTGAATAGAACTGTAAGCTTCACGTATTAGTGCCTGCGTCTCGACCAAATTCTGGCCCAGTTCAAGCTGGATAGTTTGTGTTTCCTTCCTATTCTTTTGAATTATAAGAAGAACAGAGTTGTTTTGTGGTTCTACATCCGCAAACCATCTGAACGCAAATGACTTGCAAAAGACAACTCTGTGCATACGAACGTCTTCTATCACATTGCTTCCCAATGAAAAACAAAACTCTCTAAGTGAGTCCATCAAGGATTGAACTTTGGGGTCAACATCCTTCACAAAATCATCATATTTCCGATTCATTCCGTTAGAGAACAATATCTTGCTTATTCTGCTGTGTAATCCTTAGCTTTGCTTGCAACGCCCTGTGCCTGAGAATGTGCCTTTTGCAAAATTTGCTTCTTGGTTTCATCGGTAACATAGGCTGCCTCTACAGACAAACTGATTCCAGCCTGGCTTGCCTTTGCAAGTATCTGTGCTATGTTGTCTTTAGTTACATAGGCTATCTCGGTTGACAATGCCAAGGCGTCTTGGTTTGCCTGGGCAATCTTGTCTCTAAAGGCATCAACATCGACAACAAGCTCCTCCTCAGAAAACAGAATGCTTTCAGATAGTGCAGAGTTTAAAACTATTCTAGCCTCGATTGGCTTGATGTCAAGCTTTCCCAGCAGTGCTGCTAACTTTGTTGATATTACTTCGCCCTTTTTGACAGGCGTAGTCTCTTTAAGAATCCAAATTGTTCCCTGGTCAATCTTAGTGGGTATCTTATTGTCTTTGAATTCAGTAAGCATTGGACCAGGAGCTATTCCTGTGTTCTTTGGTGGTACAACTACGTCTATGCTTGCAATATTGCCCCCTCTGGCTGCAAGAAATACTTTGTTTTTGCCAAGCAGTACATTCAACTTAAAGGGAGACATGTTTGTAAACATGAAAACGCACTGACCGGTAAGCATCTCTTTCATTTTTTCAGCGCCAGGAACATCAAGTTTTTCAAACGCCTTTTTCGTAATTTTATCCTTGATGCTAACAATTTCTACTTCGCCTAGAAGTTTTTTTCTTAAAGGCAATAATTGTGACGCTCGTACCTTTTCCATTCGCACAAGAGCCATTACGCTATATTTTTTTGGCAGCTCTTGCATTAGTTGGTACATCTGAGCTTTCTTTTGTGGAAATTTAGTTCTGTTCTTGATCATTATTTTTTCGCCTGTTCTAGTCTAATTGCTTTGCCCATGCTTGTCTTGATCATTATTTTTCTGATGTTTTTATCTCCGTTTGGCAATTTTTTTTCTATTGCTGCTGCAATAGTATTTGCGTTTGCTGCGAGGTCTGCATCCTCCATGCTTTCTTCACCAATCTTACATGACAATGACAAAGAGCCTCTTACCTTTACCTTCACTGACGTTCTAAATCGTTCTAGAAGTGCCTCTACAGGGGCATTAAATGGAATTGGCGTGGGCATTTTGCCTCGCGGTCCTAAAAGTTGGCCTAGCACTTTACCCACGGTAGGCATGAGTTTAGTGTCTGCCAAAAAGAAGTCATATTTGTTAATGACTTTTCTTGATTCTCGTTTATTTTTACCCAGTTGTATCAACTCTGCTTCGTTCATCACCCTGTCAGCTTTTGCATTTTTTGCCTGGATGCCCAAATCTCCAGCTGCTATAATGCATACAGATGCAGATTTGCTCATTTTTTTAGGAAGTTGAATAGTCTCGTTAATCGCAAATCCTTTTTTTACATCAATGTCTTTGAATACCAATATCAACTCTATCGATTGTTGAAATTTGCGAGTCTTGTCGCTTTCTTTGGCCTGCTTGATGACTTCAACAAGTTGAGTTTCATTAACCATGTCGCATTTTTTGAGAAACCCTACTTAAAATCGTTTAGAGACGGATAGTTGCAAATTCATTAATTTTAGAATATTTTCAACTTTTTCTTATATTAATTAAAATTAACATAATCAAATGTACATTTATTACTAAATGCTTCACTTTTCGATCATTGTTAAGATTTGATGAATTGGACATGAAACTAATTGTTGAATTAACCAAGGATGCAAATATTTCTGTCCCCGCTTTGTCAAAAAAACTGGGAATCAATTCGTCTGTGTTATACAGCAGGATTAAACGATTGTCAAGAAAGAAGTTGATAAAAAAATTTACCATAGAAATTGACCATTCTTTGCTGGGCATCAGCGTTAAAGCATTAGTTGGCGTAAATCGAGACCCTAAGCTCAAGACACAGATTCATCAACATCTTTTGGAAATCTCTGAAGTGGTTTCCATCTCTGAGGTTACTGGAAGATTTGATATCATAGTTAGCATTTATGCGCGGGATCTTGAGGCTTTACACACAGCCGTAATAGAAAAAATTGGAAAAATTGATGGCATTCAAAACACGGAAACTTTTGTAGAATTACAAAAAACTGATAAGGACCTTACATTCCTTGCAACAAACAATAAAAACTAGAATCTTCGTGGATTCCAAAAATTAGTTGAGTTTACTATCCCACTTGCCTTCATTAATCTCAGCAGTAAACTCCTTTGGCGTCTTGCCTTCTACCTTAATTCCTAGTGATACGCACGTACCAACTATTTGCTTTGCTACTGACTTTAACGAACTGGCATACGATGTTTCCAATTTCACTTTGGCTATTTTGGCAATCATATCTGCAGATACTTCGCCAACCCACTCAGTTCCAGACGTTCCTGAGCCCTTTTGAATACCTGCATCCTTCAACAAAAGTGCAGAGGCTGATGGAATTCCTACTTTAATTTCCCATTTTTTAGTATCTGCATCTACTGAAACAGTAACAGGAATCTTCATTCCTTGAAATTCTTTAGTTTGTTCATTAATCGCACTAATTATTTGCAAGATATTTACTCCCATTGGACCTAATGCCGGTCCTAGAGGAGGTCCAGCCGAAGCTTCTCCGCCGGTTACAAGTGATGAGACAGTTTGTTTGTTTGCCATGATGTTTCAGTTTATTTTGAAAATTTAATCCTTCCTAAGTTGGAATTAATTTAAGATAATTTGCGTCAACGGTTACAGGTAACTCATAAGCTGCATCTAACAGAACAACAGTTGCTTCCTCTTTTTCTTTATCAACTCTGGTAACTGTAGCCTTCATGCCTTTGAATGGACCACCAATAATCTCGACTGTATTATCAACTGCAAGTTCTAACACTACTGATTTTTTAACTAAATACTTTTCAATTTCATCATATCCCAACTCTCCTCTTAATTGACCGCGTACATGTCTGAGTCCCTGAATTGCATTAAACATGGAAGACACATCTCGTGATTCAACAACAACATAGCCTTTCAAGTCATCTAACAAAAGTACAGATTGTAGATCAACCGTTCCCATTTTTAATCTCGCTTCTAGCATCCTCATGACAATTTTTTCTTGTCCTCCTGTGGTTCTAACCGCAAACAGATGTGAGTTTTCATTAGTTGGTTCTGCTTCAGCTGCTGGTTCTGCTTCAGCTGCTGGTTCTGCTTCAGCTGCTGGTTCTGCTTCAGCTGCTGGTTCTGCTTCAGCTGCTGGTTCTGCTTCAGCTGTGGTTCTGGTTCTGGTTCAGATTCAGCTACTGGTTCTGGTTCTGGTTCAGATTCAACTACTGGCTCTACTTCAACTACTGGTTTTGGTTCTGGTTCAGACAATTTTATCTACCAAATGTCAGAACTGAAAACACGAATTGAATTCCGAAGCCAATTGCACCAACTGTTGCTATTCCAAATAATACAAGCCTAAGATGCTGAAAATAGATATCCTTATCAGATTTTTTGGTGAGTTTTATGGTATTTTTCATATTCATTAACGTACGTCTGGGGTTGAATTTCATTGCTGGAAATTAATAAAGTATCAATATATCTTTTATCTAATGGAATTACTCGTTGCGTATCAAAATGATCCAGCAGGCCATAATATGGCTAAATTCATCTCACAAGAACTGGAGAAAGACGGAGATATCTACAAAGGAAAACATTTTGACTTGGCGATAATACCAAGCCCAGCAATCTCTGCAGATTGGCTTGAAGAAAAATTTGATTATGATGGATATGTGTTTTTGTCAAAACATGCTGCAGAATCTGGTGTTTTGGCATTAACTTGTCATAACACTGGTAATTTTTCAGATGCTGATTTTGGTGGAAAAATCATACATCCAGGCACTTTGGAGCCTTAGGAACATGTTTTCGAAATTTCAAATAACAATTGAGGCAACTCATCATGGACCTACTTCGCTAAACAAACCTGCTTTGTTCATTGAAATTGGGACAACAGAGAAGGAATGGACAAATGTGAATCTCTGTAACTCAGTAGCACAAATTTTAGTCGAAGTAATGAAAAAAAATCAAAAATCATATCCAACAGCTATCTGTTTTGGCGGCACTCATTATCCTGAAAAATTTACTAATGAATTAATTCATGGCAAATATGCATTGGGAACGGTAATTCCAAAACACGCACTGGAACATGTTGACAATTCTCTGTTTTCTCACATAATTCAAAGAAACCAGGGGGCAGCGGTAGCGTTATTGGATTGGAATGGTATTGGGAAAAACAAACAGAAAATTCTTGAAATGATAGATGAAACAGATCTGGAGGTAATCAAGCTTTGACTTTAAGCATCAAAGTTTACAAAAAACTTTTACAAGTTCCAGAAGGTAAAATCACAACCTATGGCGATTTAGCAAGGGCAGTGGGAGTAACAAATGGACAAAGAGCAATTGGAAGCATTATGAAAAAAAATCCGTTTCCTGTCATAGTTCCTTGTCACCGTGTTGTACAATCTAATGGTGAAATCGGTGGATATGCTTACGGTAAAAAAGTTAAGTTACGTATGTTATCAAAAGAGGGAATTAAAATTCGAAATGGAAAAATTATAGATTTTAATAAAAAAAAATTTTCTTTCTAATCTTTTTTGGCTGTTTGGATTTCTTCAATTAATGTTCTTAGGTGTGCAATGTTTCTAATTGTATTACCACCAATCTTTTTATAAAGTTCCCAAAACTCTTTGTTTGTAATTTCTTTTCTATCCTTAACTACTTTTAATCTACGACGCAGTGCTCTTACCTTTGCTACATAAACTGTTTTTTTGCCTACTCTAGCTCCCTTTCTTCCTTTTTTGGAACCCTGTCCTGTACCACGTTTCTTTTTTTGTATCTTTTTTACACGTGTTCTTCCTTTTGATGTTCCAACAATTTGCTTAATTTTGATGGTGTTCGCCGTTAACAGGCTTCGAATGTTGTCCCTAGTAATTGCATCAGCTATATCGTCTAGATGATCAGAATCAAATGAAATTCTTTTCATACCCACTTTATACATTCTAGCAACTAGTCGTTTTTTTGAATGAAGATTTACTGGCATTTCAAGTCACTCTTGCATTAAACACTTTGAATTTCTTTTCTATAGCTTTGGTTACTATTTCCTTTCTTTTTTTTGTTCCAACACTATGACCCAATCTTACTCCGTCAGTTTTTGGGTTTAATTTTTCTAAATCATTAATATTATAAACTAAATTGTCCGTGTAGCCAGATGGATGCAAGCCTAGTGAAATTTTTGGGCCACCATGACCAACTTTAACAAGACCTGGTCTGCCTCTGCTTTTTTGTTTACGCTGATGGTTATCAACACCCTTGGGTTTTCGCCAAGTAGTTTCTAGTCTTTTATATCGCCAGCTTTCACCTCTTTTTGGTTTAGGTCTAGATTGAGCAACTTCAGCACGAAGAGCCAATTTTTCCTTGTTTATCGGCATGTCATAAAACTTGAATTTTGAAATAAATAGCTTCCTAAATTTATTAAAAAAGTTCTAGGTATTAGAAAGAGATAATAGTGTTTTTTTATGCGGGAAATTTCTGGGATAAAATGAATCTTAGATTTTTTTCA
>JYMV01013499.1_pt1 | contig 11705 bp, 10 predicted proteins | sample 338911 | NCBI WGS metagenome assembly JYMV01 (sample SAMN03354496, study PRJNA234377) | hydrothermal vent metagenome | biome: Deep sea; feature: Hydrothermal plumes at the Eastern Lau Spreading Center, Western Pacific Ocean; material: Seawater | place: Tonga | collected 2009 | depth 2000 m m
ATGCTCGTATTTCTGTACGCAAACGGCAAAAGTTTATGGGCGATATGACTAGAAAAGTAAGCAAAAAGTTTGGGAAGGATGTTTTATGTCTTATTGATTTTGCAAAGGGAGGTTTTTTTTCTTTAATTTCGCCCTCTCACACAGAATCAACTAATTTGGGCCGTTTATTTGATTCGTTTACTCATACACAAATTGCTTACACATCACATTGCTTAGAGCGTTTTAGTGAACGTGCTGATAGTAATGAAAATTGTATTATTAAGATGGATTCCTACATGGGTGAAGCTCTGTTAACCTATGGTGAAAACTTAGGTCATTTGACATGCCCCTCAGGGGTTTTTGCTTATGAAGTTATGGGTGGACGAATGATCATAAAAACTTATATCAATTTTAACCTCCTCTCAGAAGAACAAATCAATAAATTCTATGGGTCGGGAACGGCAACAGTATTGCCTAGGGAATGTATAGCTGATGACCATAGTCAATCTGACTTTAAACTTATTGACGAATATGAAGGGTCACCAGATCAACCACTTACCTAAACAGCATTAGTTTTTATATTTACACCTAGCTGTACATAATTAATCATCCCTGTGAAATAAATCTATGACTTTATACCAAAATGATTAAGGTTTTCAATCTATATAAATCCTATGGGGGGATTTCTCCGGTATTGTTGGATATTTCGTTTGATATTCAAGATGGTGAGTTTGTTTTTTTAACTGGTCAGAGCGGTGCAGGGAAAACTACTCTATTTAAAGTTCTTTTTGGGTGGGAAAAGTTTGACCGCGGACAGATTTTAGTTGGCGGTATTAATGTTGGTAAATTGAATGAAAAGAATTTGTACCAGTTGCGGCGTAAAGTAGGAATTGTTTTCCAAGACTATAAGCTTCTTCCAAAAAAAACTGTATTTGAGAATGTAGCTTTTGCTCAGCAAATTGTAGGTGCAGACATGAAAACTGTTAGAACAAAAACATGGAATGCGCTTAAAAATGTGGGCCTAGTGAAAAAAAAGGACTCTTACCCATCTCAATTGTCAGGCGGAGAACAACAGCGAGTTTCAATCGCTAGAGCTATAGTGAATGACCCAGAGCTCATTCTTGCCGACGAACCGACTGGAAACCTTGACTCTGAAATATCTAAAGAAATTCTTGCACTATTTGAAAAAATAAATCAACAGGGAAAAACCATAATTATTGCGACTCATAGCGCTGAAATATTACGTGAAAAGGAGCGCCGGCATTTACTTATTAAGCGTGGGAAGTTGCTTCAGTCCTGAAAAAATGAATTTATTCTCCTTTAACATCGTCAAATCGACATTTTCAAATATAAAATCTAATAAGCAATTATTTTTATTGTCTGTTGCTACCAATTTTATTGCATTTACCGTTCTTGGGATATTTTTTCTTCTATTTGTTAACCTCGACATTCTTGTTTCTTCTTGGGACAAACACATCCAGCTTATTGTGTACTTGGATGATAAAATTTCCAGCTCTAATAAAAAGAAAATAGAATTATTATTTAATTCTAATAATAAAATTGATTCTATCGTTTTTATTTCCCGTGACCAAGCATGGGAAAATTTTCGAGGTAAATTTTCTTCCAAGTCAAAATTTATCACTTCTTTAAAGTTTAATCCCTTACCAGATTCTTATACTCTCGGGTTTGTAAGTGACCCTGATCGATTAAAAAATATCAGAGATTTTTCGGAAATAATGAAGAATGAGAAAGGCATAGAGTCAGTTGAATATGGCGAAAAATGGATTTCTCGATTTGAGCAGTTTATGATCTTTCTTAGAGGGTTTATTCTGACTTTTGGGGTTGTGTTATTTTCTGGAATGATTTTGATAATATCTAACACTATCAAATTATCGATCTATTCTCGAAAGGATGAAATTGATTTAATGACATTGTTGGGAGCGACTCATCGATTTGTAAAAGCTCCTCTATTGCTTGAAGGAGTATTGCAAGGAGTTATGGGTGCTCTGTTATCTTTGGTCAGTGTTAAATTAATTCATTTATACATTGTTTTTTGGTTTCAAGGATCCCTTGAGTCTGTTTTTCGTGGACTTGAGTTCCAGTATTTAACCAATCCTATTATTTACTCTATTATCAGCACAGGAGTCATTATTGGTGTTTTGGGGAGTTCATTGTCTGCTAATCAATTTCTTGACATGCGTAACCCAGAATGATTTTGATTAAGAAAATTTCGATTTTCTGTGTCTTTACCTTTTTTTTAATTTTCGATGCAATGCCTGCTTGGGTCGAAAGTGCTGATATCGATGAAATCAATATCATGTTGAGGGAAGAGAATATTAAACTTAGTAAACTCAAAAAGGAGATCGAAAATCAAACAAGAATTCTTAATAAAATGGGTCGAAAAGAATATTCTAATTTAAAAAAACAGAGAATTCTTGACGGGCAGTTAAAAATTAAGGAGAGAGAACTTAAAATCTACAACTGGAATTTAAAGATTAATAAAAATAAGATTAGTGCTTTGACTAAGAAAATCACTCAAGGCGAAAAACAGATTTATTTACAACAAAAAAATCTGGGGAGGCGATTAAGAGCTATATATAAAGAAGGAGATCTTTTCTCTGTTAAAGTCCTATTTTCGTCAGAAGATTTCACAGATCTACTTAGAAGAGCTAAATACTTGGATAGCATTATGGCGTACGATAAATTTATTTTTAGTAACTACGAAAGGGAATTAGCGGATTTTTATAATAAAAAGAAAGTATTGTTGCATGCAAAAGGACAACTTGATTTATATAGAAATGCGGCTATAACTAAAAAAAAAGAGATCATTAAAGAGAAAGAAAAAAAGAAACAATTTTTGGTAAAATTGAGCAATGAAAAAAAAATAAATAAACTCCTTAGAGAGGAATTAGTTCATTCTTCAAAGAATCTTAATCAATTGATTTCTAGATTGGAAAATAAAATAGCTCATGGCGAAGGTCTCGATATTAGTGATAAAAAGGGGAACCTACTTCCACCCGTGAAGGGGAAGCTTTTAAACATTTTTGGACGCGAACGAGATAAAATATATAATACATATATTGTTCATAATGGAGTATCTATAAGAGTTCGAAAAGGGGCTCCCGTTCGTTCCGTCTTTAATGGAAAAGTTCTTTACACTGGTACCCTCGAGGGTTACGGTAATATTATTATTATTGGACATGGAATGAATTATCATTCCCTTTACGGTCATTTAGATGAAATTATTTCGAGTACGGGAAAAACTGTACGATCTGGTCAGATAATTGGTCGTTCCGGAGACAGTGGCTCAGTCAATGGCGAGGCTCTGTATTTCGAAATGAGATATAAAGGTAAACCAATTGAACCTACTGCATGGTTAATTCAATCAAATAATTAAATTTTATTTATTTGATTGAATTACAAATTTTGTAAAACTGGAGGATGTTTTTCTTATGCCGTTCCTTAAAAAAAATAAAGTCCAACTAACATTTTTTTTAAAATTCTTTTTTCTTCTAATATCTGTCCCGGCATTTCTTCTCATCTTATCCATCGGCTTTCAGGTTGAAGCTGACGAAGAAGTTGGATCTTCCTCTGAAGGTAAAAGTAATTATGAAAGTTTGAAAGTTTTTTCAGAAGTGCTTTCGCTGATTGAATCTACATACGTAGAAAAAGTTTCAAGTGAAAAGCTAATTGAAGGCGCTATTCATGGTTTAGTGAAGACATTGGATCCACACACATCTTATATGCCACCTGATGCTTATCACGAAATGAAAGTTCAAACCTCAGGGAAGTTTGGTGGTTTGGGTATTGAAGTTAGTATGAGAGATGGCATTTTGACTGTTATTTCGCCTATTGAGGGAACACCTGCTTTTGATGCTGGTATTCAAGCAAAAGATAAAATTGTAAAAATTGAAAATGACTCGACTCTTGATATGAGCCTTAATGATGCTGTTTCGCGCCTTCGGGGTGAAGTAGGTTCGCCCGTTAGCATAACTATACTTCGCGATCGATTAAAGGCTCCTTTGCTGGTTAAGATTGTCAGAGATATTATTAAAGTGCAGAGCATAAAAAAGAAGGTTTATCACAGTGATATTGGATATATAAAAATAAGGAGCTTTTCTAAAAATACATCCAGTGACCTTGATAAGGCTCTTTCTTATCTTCGAAATAAAAATATAACTAAATTAATATTGGATGTGCGTAATAATCCCGGTGGGTTGTTGAATCAAGCTGTTGAAGTGTCTGATCGATTTTTAGGAAATGGAAATCTTATAGTGTACACAAAAGGAAGAATGGAAGACCAGAATAGCCGTTTTACAACCCATGACAAGATAAGACATGTGGATTATCCAATGATTATTTTGGTCAATGGGGGGAGTGCTAGCGCTTCTGAAATAGTTGCTGGAGCATTGCAGGATCTGGGCCGAGCTGTGATTTTAGGCACTCCTACTTTTGGGAAAGGATCTGTGCAGACGATAATGCCACTAAGTGATGGCTCGGCATTACGTTTAACTACAGCTCGATATTACACACCTAGTGGAAAAATTATTCAGGAAAACGGAATTATTCCTGATATCGTTATCGAGAATCAACCTCTACCCACTATTAGTGAAAAAATAAATGAGGAAGCTAAGAAGCCTACTGACAAAGAAAAAATTCGTCGTTTTTTAAGAGAACGTGATCTCAAAAAGCACCTCAAGGGAAAAACTAGCATTGAGGGATCAGAAAAAGATAATCAAAAAAAATTTACTCCCAATGGAGATGGCAAAAGCTTGTCTGAGCTGGAGAAGGATTTGGATAAAGACGCTCAACTTCGACATGCAGTTTCTCTCCTGTCTGGTTGGGATATTATTGCCGAGACTATCCAACCATATAAACAAATGGATAAATCCTCTCACTTGAGTTTTGATAATTTTAATAGATAAAATATTGAGTTATGTTGGTGCTAGGAATTGAAAGCTCCTGTGATGATACTTCTGCAGCTGTTTTAGAGAACGGCTCGAGTGTTTTGTCTAATGTTATATCAGACCAAAACACTACTCATTCTAAATATGGTGGAGTTGTTCCAGAGTTAGCGGGTCGATGTCATATCGAATCAATTCATCATGTAATTACCAACGCTATTAATCAATCAAAAATTGGTCTCAAACAAATTGATTTGATTGCCGTGACAGTTGGCCCAGGGCTTGTTTCAAGCTTACTAGTGGGTCTTAATACAGCTAAGGCGTTAGCATATGCTCTTCAAAAGCCATTGGTTGGTGTTAATCATCTTGAGGGACATTTGCTAGCTATTTTTTTAGAAGAAACGGTTGAGTTCCCATTTATAGCCTTGACGGTTTCAGGCGGGCATACAGATTTATATCGGGTTGATGGCTTTGGGGAGTATAAAATTTTAGGGCGGACTCGGGATGATGCTGCTGGTGAATCATTTGATAAAGTAGCAAAAATGCTTAAGTTAGGTTATCCGGGTGGTCCCCTTATTGAAGAAAAGGCAAAGCTCGGAAATGCGTTAGCGCATCGTTTTCCAAGGGCCTTTCTGGAAAAGGGCTCGCTAGACTTTAGTTTTAGCGGGCTTAAAACATCTGTTCGAAACATAATATTGAAAAGGGAGACTGGGGAAATTCCTATTTTGTCAGACAGCGATATCTCTGCCGGATTTCAAAAGGCCGTAATTGATGTATTAACAGATAAAGTTTTTTTAGCTTGTAAAATAGAAAAAATAAATCGAATCGTTGTGACGGGTGGGGTAGCCGCCAACGGCGCTTTAAGAGAAAGGATTACTACTGAGGCGGATACCCATGGACTTAAATCTTTTTTCCCAAAACCAGAATTTTGCACAGATAACGCTGCAATGATTGCTTGTGCCGGCTATTATAAGAGTTTAAATAAACCACTATCTCTGAAGTATACGTTAAATCTTGACGCAAAAGCTTCTTTAAAACTCTAATAAATAAACCATGATTGTTTTCATGGTGATGAAAGTTTCAGTGATAGACTCACCCGTTACTTTTCTTTATTTCCTCATTAAATCTAATTTCTTGTAGAATCTTTGTTATGAAAGTATTGATAACAGGTGGAGGAGGTTTTCTTGGTAGTTCTCTTGCTAAAAAACTTCTTGGTTTAGGAAATGAAGTAACAATTTTGGGTAGGCAATCTTACCCTAAATTAAAAAAAATGTTTCATTGTATTAAAGCCGATGTGCGAGATCTCTCCTCTGTCGTTAAAGCTTTAGAGGGGCAGCAAATTGTTTTCCACACGGCGGCAATCCCTGGGATTTGGGGTGACTATAAAGACTTTTATGAGACCGATGTGCGAGGCACTGAGAATATTATATTTGCCTGCCATAAAAATAATGTAAAAAAACTAATTTACACAAGTTCACCTAGTGTTGTTTTTGGTCAAAAAAATATAGAGGGCGCTGACGAACGAATTTCATATCCAGATGAGTATCTATGTCATTATTCGAAAACAAAAGCGATGGCCGAGAAAATGGTTATGGAAGCTAATGGACGCAATGATTTGGCAACAGTATGCCTACGGCCTCATTTGATATGGGGGCCTGGTGATCCGCACTTATTACCACGCATCGTCGAACGAGCAAAAAATAGAAAACTTATCCGGGTTGGAGAGGGTACAAATTTGGTAGATATGATTTACATAGATAATGCGGTAGATGCTCATATTAAGGCCTGTGAAAAACTAGATCTTAATAGTCCTGTGGCAGGAAAGTGTTATTTTGTAAGTGATGACAAACCAATATTGTTATGGGAGTGGATAGAATTAGTTTTAATGCAGTTAAGATTGCCTAGTATAACAAAAGTAATTTCTTTTAAATGGGCATTTCTAATAGGAATAATACTCGAAAATTTTCATAAAGTATTTTGTCTGAAAAAAGAACCTCTGATGACACGATTTCTGGCAGCTCAACTTGCTAAATCGCACTACTTTAACATATCTCAAGCAAAAAAAGATTTTGGTTACAAACCATTAGTTACAAATGAAGAGGGTACCAGACGTTTGGTCAATGATTATTTTTCTCACCAAGAAGATTAATTTTGTGTGCAATGCAGCCAGCACCGAACCCATTATCAATGTTTACGGTCGCTACACCTGAGGCACAACTATTTAACATCGTTAGTAACGCCGAAACACCATTAAATGATGCACCATAGCCTATACTTGTTGGAACAGCTATTACCGGGGAACTTACCAATCCACCAACTACGCTAGCTAGAGCCCCATCCATTCCCGCAATCACGATAATTACACGGGCCTCACGCAGTACATTAATTTTGTCCAAAAGTCGGTGAATACCAGCAACGCCTACATCAAAAAGTTTTTCTGTTTTGCTGCCAAAAAATTCACCTGTGATTCTTGCCTCTTCAGCTATCGGCATGTCTGCTGTTCCAGCAGAAACAATTGCAATGTGGCCAATCTTATTTTCCTTCTTTTTTTTACTTACAACTAGAGTCAAAGAAATATCGTCATAAATATATCCTGGGGGAAGTTCCTGTTGAATATTTTTGTATGCTTTGTGATCAAGCTTAGTTACAAGAATATCACTATTTGCTTTATATAATGATTGGATGATAGCTACTAATTGGTCTGCTGTTTTCCCTTTTCCGTAAACAACTTCGGCAAAGCCGTTTCTTAGAGATCGGTGGTGGTCTATTTTTGCAAAACCTAGATTTTCGTAGGGGAGGGTGGATAGTTGCTTGATTACTTCATTTGGGCTTAACTTGTGATCGTATAAATTTTGAAGAATTATTTGTAGTTCATTTTTGTCCATTACATACCCTTTATCCCGACAAATTCTGTGGTGGTTTTGCTTTGCATTAAATCTTTTAGTGCTTGGTGGGGAGACTTAGCTTTATATACAACTTTGTATGTTTCATCAATGATGGAAGCCTGTATATTTAATTTCGATATAAGCGCATGAGCTGATTTAAGGGTGAAAATCCCCTCGACGGCAACTTTCATATTATTGGTAATCTCATGTGGTTTTTCTCCTTGTCCGACTCGAATCCCATATTGCCTGTTGCGACTGAGTTCACCTGTGCATGTGAGAACTAGGTCACCTAGGCCAGAAAGTCCGGAAAAAGTTTCAGGTTTTGCCCCTAAAGCAGTTCCAATTCTAGTAATTTCAACCAAGCCTCTAGTTATAATAGCAGCTCTAGTGTTGTGTCCCATTTTCAATCCATCAGAAATACCCGTCGTGATTGCCATTACATTTTTTAATGCTCCTCCTATTTCAACTCCAATGGGATCATCGCTTGTAAAAACTTTGAGAGATGGACTTGAAAAAAATGTTTTGACCTGATTGGATACATTGATTTCTTCTGAAGCTACAACAATTGCAGAAGGTTCTCCTCGCGCAACTTCAGTAGCGAATGTTGGCCCTTAGTGTTTGTTTGAATATTTCCCGAATAATGCATAATGAATTTGTTTCTATGCCTTTCCCAGCGTTTATAATTACGCTATCTGGGTTTAAAAGAGGTGACATCATCTCAACTATATTTCTAATAAAATTAGTTGGAACTACTATGAGAATAACGTTGTTTTTCCCGATTGCTTCTTCAAGTGAGTTTGTGGGATAAATGAGGTTTGGGAGACTGAATCCAGGTAGGAATATTGGGTTTTCTTTTGTTTCTTTTATTTGCTCACACAGTAATTTTTCATACACCCATAAATTAACCTTATGTCCAATTCTTGCTAAATGTATGGATAAAGCAGTTCCCCAACTACCGGCACCGATAACACTTATGGATTTTTTTGACATTTATTCTTACTTAAAATAATGATTAAATAATTCATGTTATAATTCTAGTTTTACCTAAATAGAAATTCTTCTAGAAAATTTTGATGTGTAGAGTAAGTAGTTTCTCTATAACAATAGGTATATAAAGACAAAAACCACTGCATTATAATGATTTAGAATAAATATTTGTATTCAAATTTCGTTGAATCTTTCTTTTTTTGGAGATTGATAAAATATGGCTAAAGCTGCAAAAATACGTCGCAAGGATCTAATTCAGCCCGATCAGTTTATATCAACCACTGATATCCTCATAGCCTATTGCTCCAAACACAAAACAAAGTTGATTTCTATTGTTATATCGTTAATTGTAGTGGTTTTTTCAGGTTTATGGATTAAGTATAATCAGAATAAAAAAAGTCTTGGTATGGAGTTATTATATTTCAAGGTAGAGCAGGCTAAATCAGCTAAAGAGAGTAACTCTAAGGACAAAATTAAACAAATACGACTACTTTTAGACGAGTTTAGCGAAGGACCACAAAAACAACGAGCTTTATTGGTGCTTGCTGACGAATATTTTAACGAGGCCAGTTACGACAAGGCTATAGATTTTTATCAGAATGTTTTAAATGGATCACGTTCTTCCTTACATCATCAATTAGCTAATATGGGGATCGCTTATTCTCTTGAGGGAAAAAAAGATTATAAAAACGCTATTAATGCATACAAAACCACCATTCAATATTCGAATGAGTATCCATTATTTGATATATACGTGGGACTGGCGCGTTGTTATGAGCTGAATAATGAAAAAAATGAAGCATTATTGACATTGAGAGAAATGCAAAATAAATTTTCCAGTCATTCCAAAATTAATGTCATTAAGTCTAAAATGAAATCACTGGGCGGCTAAATTTTATCCTGTTAAAGTTTTCCTCATTTTATGCGCACATTATCTAATGAAACGTCGCGTTTTATTTTTGGGATCATAGTTTTTTTTCTTTTTAGTTTTTCTCTGATCTCTCCTGTTCATGCAGTACCATTCATTTCAAAAAAAAAAGAAATTGAAATTGGTCGTTCTGGGGATAAGCAAATAGTTCTTCAATTTGGTATTTATCAAGATAAAACTTTGCAGCTATATGTAAATACGATTGGTCAAAAATTGGTTTCTAAACTTTCTAATAAAGAGTTTAGAAAATTCCATTTTAAGTTAGTTGACAGTTCTGAGATTAATGCATTTGCACTACCGGGAGGATATGTTTATGTTACTAGAGGATTGCTTGCTGCTCTCAACAATGAATCTGAGTTAGCGTCAGTAATAGGCCATGAGATAGCCCATGTAACATTGCATCATGGGGCAAAACTTATGATTAGGTCGATAGGTGCTCAAATTTTTTCAGTTGGCGGGTCTCTAGCAAGTCCTAAAAATGCAGGTAAATGGTTGGCAGTAAGTACTGCTCTCTTTCAACAAATTAATATGGGATATGGTCGCAAAGCTGAACTAGAATCTGACTTGCAGGGAATGCTTAATTCTGTAGAAGCAGGTTATCACCCGAATGCTATGGTAAATTTTTTACAAAACCTTAGAAAACAGGAAGTTATGAGTGGCCAGGCTTATCATGGCTTTCAGGCCAGTCACCCTGAAACAAAAGAACGCATTGTGAAGGCCGGCACATTTGCAGTATCACTATCACAAAAATATACTGCTTCCATAACTAATAAAAATATTTATCTGCAGAAATTACAAGGTTTGGTTTATGGGGGGAAAAAACATCTTAAAGACAAGAGCAAATATAAATCTAAGTACCTAGATATTTATAAGGTTCAAAAAGGAGATACCTTAAGAAGTATTTCTAATAAGATCTATAAGGATGATAGACACTCTTATGAAATTGCTACCATTAATGGCATTAAGGATAGTACTACTCTCAATCCAGGGCGTATACTTAAAATTATCAGAGACGGTGTTTATAAATATTAGTTAAGTCGAATAATCTCAAACAAGATCCGGTTAATTAATTTGCTGTACCGTGGTACTCCATATTATCTAAGAAAGACCCATAAGATTTATTTGAGTCCCTGGAGAAGTTTGTAATAGGCTTAAAACTGGCACAAAGGTGCTTATTATAAATACAAAAGGTTCTTGGATGCAGATTACTTGGAGAAATGGTAAAAAAAAGGGGTGGTCAATACTTCCTTAATAGTTATTTATAAAATTTACGCATAAAAAAACCAAGGCGGTCGAGGCCTTGGCTTTTTTATTTTTTGCTATTTTTAGTTCATTTTTGCGACCCAACATAATTCAGGGCAGAACCATGATAAAACCATTGGATCTCTTGCTCATTAAGGCTATGTTCAACGCTAATTTTATCAGCACTACCATCCTCATGTTTTATGTGAACAGTTAGAGCTCCTCCTTGAGTCAAAGCATCTAAACCTGATATTGAGATTCTATCCTTTTCTTGTATTTTTTCGAAGTCGTCCTTATTGTTAAAGGTCAAAGGTAGTAATCCTTGTTTTTTAAGATTGGCTTCAAAAATTCTAGCGTAGGATTTTGCAATGAATGCGCGGCCCCCCATATGGCGCGGTTCCATTGCGGCATGCTCACGACTTGATCCTTCACCTATATTTTCATCACCGACTGCTATCCAACCAAAACCATCATCCTTAAGACTCCTAGCAATTTTATTAATCTCTACATCTTTTTCACCTGAAACTGGATTGTTACCTGTTCCTGTTCCCCCAGTGAAGGCATTTGTGGCCCCTAGAAACATGTTGTTACTGATGTTATCTAGATGACCACGGAACTTGAGCCAAGGACCTGCCTGGGAAATATGATCTGTAGTACATTTGCCCTGAGCTTTTATTAATAATGGAAGGTCTTTGTAGTCTTCAATAGGATCCTGTTTTGGAAAAGGTTCCAAGAATGCAATGCGCTCGCTTGATGGGTCGATAACTACTTCACCTGTTT
>JYMV01039792.1_pt1 | contig 11705 bp, 9 predicted proteins | sample 338911 | NCBI WGS metagenome assembly JYMV01 (sample SAMN03354496, study PRJNA234377) | hydrothermal vent metagenome | biome: Deep sea; feature: Hydrothermal plumes at the Eastern Lau Spreading Center, Western Pacific Ocean; material: Seawater | place: Tonga | collected 2009 | depth 2000 m m
TACTGACCGAGTCAGCACGTGTACGGAGCAGGCAGAGTGGATCTGGCATCGCATCAGGATAATATCCTGATCCTGGACTTCGGTTCTCAGTACACACAACTCCTCGCGCGTCGTGTCCGGGAAGCCAACGTCTATTCATCGATTCTCCCCTTCAACGCGTCGATCACTCAGATCAAGCGGTTGCGCCCAAAAGGCCTCATCCTGTCTGGCGGTCCCTCAAGCAGCTATCATTTGGGCGCTCCGAAGGCCTCGCCGAAACTCTTTTCGCTCGGCATTCCAATTCTTGGGATTTGTTACGGCATGCAAGTCATTGTACAGACCAAGGGTGGCAAGGTGAGCGGCACAACAGAACGAGAATACGGACCAGCGACATTGAAGCTTGACGACACGACAGACCTGTTTGATCAGATCGGAGGCAAACATACGCGAACCGCGGTGTGGATGAGTCATGGAGATCGTATCGATCGTCTTCCCTCTGGCTTCACGTCAATCGCGCATACTGCCAACGCGCCCATTGCTGCCATGTGCGATCGGACACGTCGAATTTTTGGACTACAGTTCCACCCTGAAGTGATTCATACCCCCAAAGGAGCGCAGATCCTTCGTAACTTTATCTATCGCGTGTGCGGATGCAGCGGCACATGGAACACGACATCATGGATTGATCCCATGGTGGCTACGGTCCGGAAACAAGCTCGTTCAGGCCGCATCATCTGCGCACTGAGCGGCGGCGTCGATTCCACGGTGGCCGCAGCCCTTACCCATCGTGCGGTTGGCGACCGGCTTACCTGCGTCTTTGTGAACAACGGATTGTTGCGAGCGAATGAAGCGCAGTTCGTCCTCCATAGTCTGCGAACACATTTGGACTTGAATCTTCGCTACGTCGACGCCAGTCAACAGTTCCTGCGTGCGCTCAAGGGCGTTGAGGACCCCGAACGGAAACGTAAGATCATCGGTCGCGAATTCATTCGTGTGTTCGAGACTGAAGCGAAAAATATCAACGCACTTTCAAATGAGAGCCCGGTCTCGTATCTCGTTCAGGGGACGCTGTATCCGGACGTCGTGGAAAGCGGCGCCACCCTTGGACCCTCTGCAGTCATTAAGACCCATCACAATGTCGGGGGGTTGCCGTCACGAATGAAACTCAAGGTGATCGAGCCGCTTCGCAATCTGTTCAAGGACGAAGTTCGCCGTCTCGGAACTGAACTCGGCCTCCCCGATGCTATGATCTGGAGGCAGCCATTTCCCGGTCCTGGCTTGGCGATTCGAATCATTGGTCCGGTCACGCGGCCATCGCTGAAGATCCTGAGGGAAGCTGACACCATCGTGCAAGAAGAGGTGAAACCAGCCGGCTTGGGACGCAAGGTATGGCAAGCGTTCGCAGTGCTGATTCCGGTGAGAACGGTGGGCATTCGAGGCGATAAACGCTCGTACGAACATGTGGTGGCGGTTCGCGCCGTACAAAGCGATGATGGCATGACCGCAGATTGGGTCCGGCTCCCACACGACCTACTCGGACGCATTGCGCATCGCATTACCAACGAGGTCAAAGGCGTCAACCGCGTAGTGTATGATTTGAGCACGAAGCCACCAGGAACCATCGAGTGGGAATAGAATTATGATTCGCATTCAAAAAGTCATCGCCGACGCTGGAATCAGTTCTCGCCGGGCGGCAGAACGCCTTTTGCTCCAAGGCCGAATCATGGTGAACGGGCAGGTGATCAACGAATTGGGGACCAAAGTCGATCCTTCCAGAGATCATATTCGCGTGGACGGGAAACTGATTCCCAATTCGCAACCGAAAGTATACATGATGCTGTACAAACCGCAGGGCTGTGTGAGCACCTTGCATGATCCTGAGGGACGAAAGACCATCAAAGACTTCTTTCATGCAACGTCATTGCGGTTGTACCCGGTTGGACGTTTGGACTTCAATACCGAAGGCCTCATTGTGCTCACCAATGACGGGGACTTCGCAGCGCGACTGCTGCACCCTCGCTCTCACGTTCCCAGAACCTATACGGCTAAGATCTCCGGGATTCTCACGGATCAGATTATTGCGCAGCTTCGAAAAGGGGTTCAGCTTGATGACGGGATGACGGCCCCCTGTCGCATCAACAAGATAAAAAAACTGGCGACGAATTCGTGGCTTGAGATCATTCTCTTCGAGGGCAAGAAACGTCAGATTCGACGCATGATGGAGAGCGTGGGATGCTCGGTCATCCGGTTGAAACGAATCGGTTTCGGACCGCTTCGTCTTGGAACGCTCTTGCCGGCACAGAGTCGACCTCTTGAAACTGAAGAGCTCGCGCAGCTCCGTGCTGCACTTACGACGTCGTCGAAACGGACACGTTCCAGCACACATTGACATGATGACACGAACTCACCACTGCGGCGATTTGCGCAAAAAACAGGCGAGCCAGACCTTGACCCTCATGGGCTGGGTACATCGACGGCGCGACCACGGAGGCTTGATTTTCATCGATCTTCGTGACCACACCGGCATTACCCAGATCGTCTTCAACCCCGATATCGATGCCGCAAGCCACACTGACGCTCACGCCTTACGCTCGGAATACGTCCTTGCGGTGACTGGAACAGTCATGATTCGTCCCGCCGAGACGGAAAATCCGGCGATCTCAACCGGTGCAATTGAGGTGTTTGTCACCCAACTCGATATTCTCAACACCTCGAAAACACCTCCCTTCCTCCTTGAGGATGACCCTGGTGCCGACGAGCCCGTCCGTATGAAGTATCGCTATCTCGATCTCCGGCGCGCTCCCATGCAGCGCACGTTGCGGATGCGGCATGAAAGCCTCCACATGATTCGTGATTACCTCCATGCCCAGGGCATGATTGAAGTTGAAACCCCCATGTTGACCAAAAGCACCCCTGAAGGCGCGCGCGATTACCTAGTTCCCAGCCGCACCCATCCTGGGGAGTTTTTCGCACTCCCTCAATCGCCGCAGTTGTTCAAACAATTGCTGATGATTTCCGGGATGGACCGCTATTATCAGGTCGCGCGCTGTTTTCGCGATGAAGATCTTCGGATGGATCGGCAACCTGAGTTCACACAAATCGATATCGAGTGTGCCTTTATCGACCGCGAGGACATGTTCACGCTGATCGAACCCATCATCGTGAAGCTTCTCAAAGAGTTTCGACAGGTCGACGTTCCACAGCCGTTCCCACGTATAAGCTACCAGGAAGCCATGGAGCGCTATGGTTCAGATAAACCGGATCTCCGATACGGTATGTTGTTGCAGGATGTGAGCCACGTTGTCGCGGAGTCTGGTTTCAAGGTATTCAAAGATGCCATTGCCAAAGGTGGTGTGGTGAAAGGACTTGCAATCTCGGGAATGGCCGGTGCCTCACGTGGTGAAACTGACGGTCTGACCGCGACCGCTCACAAACTTGGAGCCAAGGGACTGGCCTGGATTAAGGTGACGGACACGGGTTTTGAATCCCCTATTCTTAAATTCCTGGGTGAGTCTGTTGCTCAAGAATTGGCGAAGATTCTCGGGGGGAATGCCGGCGATTTGCTTATCTTTGTGGCCGATCGTTATGAGGTCGCGGTCTCCGTGTTGGGAGCCCTTCGCATTGAGTTAGCAGTGCAACGCAACGTCATACCCAAAGATACCATGTGTCCGCTTTGGGTCACAGATTTCCCGCTCCTCGAAAAATGTCAGGGTGACACTCGTTATACCGCCATTCACCACCCCTTTACGGCACCGCTTGATGAGGATCTCGACACACTAGACTCCGATCCCACCAAAGCCAAAGCCAAAGCCTATGATTTGGTGATCAATGGATACGAAATTGGGGGCGGAAGCATCCGTATTCACAAACGCGATGTTCAACAGAAAATGCTCGCCCTCCTCGGAATCAAAGAGGAGGACGCGCAGGCAAAGTTTGGTTTCTTGCTCGATGCATTGGAATACGGTGCTCCCCCGCACGGCGGCATCGCGATCGGGTTTGACCGTCTGGTAATGCTACTCACCGAAACCACCTCAATACGCGATGTCATCGCATTTCCAAAAACCCAGTCCGCCACCTGCCCACTAACCGATGCCCCATCCTCTATCAGTCCCGCGCAACTTCGCGAGGTTCATCTCAAGCCAGATATCAGGACCGCAGAGCCGAGCCCTCAATAAGCGCTACGTCACGATGGGTTATTGCCGCTTCATTCATTCTTCACCAAAGGGCCTGAATCCTCTCATCGTCATCAGCATGGACGGGAGAGGCAAACCCAAGCACCGATAACCCCGCGATTACCGGGACGACCCATGTCCATTTCCAGTGACAAACAGTGTCACGTTCCATTCTCCTGCTCATCGTTTTCTCATTCTCCTCACAGGTTCTTTGAGATTTATAGGGTTCCATTTCCCCGCCACCAAGGTAAATCATAGAGCTCCATGTAGCGAGTGCCTATCACCGACCAGTCCAGCGTTTCGACGAGCGCAAACGCATTGTCGGTTAACTCGCGGCGACGATCCGGGCTGTTGATCAGCTTCACAATCGGTTCCACCATCTCCTCAACCTCGTCGACCATCACTAAATGTTTCCCATCTTCGACCGGAAGACCTTCAACCGCTTTTCTGGTGGCGACAACCGGAATACGTGCCGCGAAGTAATCAAGAACCTTCATCCGTGTGCCTCCGCCAGCCGTCAGCGGCACTACAGCGATATCACCGCGTTTGAGATGCGCCGCAATATCGTCAACGGGCCCCACAAAGGTCAGGGATGGATGTGGTGAGTGCGCCGGAGGACTGTCTCCGATGGCCAGACATGCGACGTGATGACCGCGCTTCTCAAGTGCAGGAAGAATCACGGTGCCCAGAGCCATCGCTGCCTGCAAGTTGGGTGCGTAGGAATAGGGGCCGTGGTACACCAAGACGGGTGCTCGCGAGGAAGAACCATTGCTCATCTGCGACACAGCGGGAACTGCACCGGCGAACCGTTTGATGTCAACGCCATGGGGGATCAGGGTGATTTTTTCTGGTTGCACGCCAGCCGCAACAAGCGCTTCCTGATCGACGGTCGAAACGGCGATGACGTAGTCAGCCCGATTGCACAGGTCTATTTCAACCTTCTGAAGAAACTGCCGAGCCTTCGATGGCAGGCCCTCTGTTTCATCGATGCGTGAAAACTCGACATTATGCTCAACGAGGGAGGTCTTCCCTCCAAAAAACCACCGCGCAATGAGGGCCGGCCGAAGGAAGGCAGGAAACTCTGCTTGGTACAGGGTGATGCGGTGTTGATACGCGATAAATAGAGTCCGCGCCCACATGTTCAAATCATACAGCGCATAGAAGAGATAACATTCATTGGGGGGGAGTCCGCGGTGCTGCAGGATGTATTGAATGATTGGATTGAGCGGTAGCGGAAATACGTGAAGGAACTTCGGATAGTATTGCTCAGACATTTCACCACGGATAAACGAGAAGTACTTGGTACGATCATTGGTGATGAGCAACACCTGATCGCAGTGGCGGGAAAGCGAGCGTGCAGACTCAACAATTCTTACTGCGGCGCCGTGGTGAACGGGAAAGATATCAGCGCGAGTGATGATGGCAATGTTCTTCGCGTTCTTTCCAGAAAACAACGGCTTCAGGACCACACGATAGATTCGTTCCGGAATACGCCATATCCAGCGAAATATGCCTCGATTGGCCAAGATCGACACTCGATGGTCCAAATACTGTTGGGCTTGTATCAACTCACGTATATCGGCCTGATGCGCTTGGTTTGCCCGTTCGATGCGGTCGAGTTGCTTGCCCACAGAAACCAAGCGTGTCTCCTGACGGTCAAGCCAATTCCCTTGCTGAGATAATTGTTCAGTGTGCAGTGACGCCTGATCACGGAGATCATCTTCGAGTCTCTGTTGCCGTGCCAAAATGGTCGTCAGAACGTTTGGCTGCCGCTGAAGCATTGTGGGTTTAGCGCAATACTGGTAGAGCGGCTCGGTCGTACGCTCCCAGTTGAACCGTTCACGAACCAGGCGTTGGGCATTAGCACTGCGCTCGGCAATGCGATCCGGATGGGTGAGAATATCGTTGACCAACGCCTCCAAGGCGTCAGGGTCATCCTCTATGTTGATCACCCATCCTGCTTGATACGACTCAATATCCGATGCAATCGCCAGATAGTGATTGCACACGACCGGAAGACCACAGCGAAGGTATTCGATAATGCGATACGAAAAACTGAGTTCACGTTCAGGGTTTCGTTCTAAAAGATCGACCGCCACGTGCGCGTTGAGAAATGTTTGTTCCATCTCTTCGTAGGGAAGCAGTGGCTTGAGCATCAGATGTGGATTCGACGCAAGGGTGTCGGTAAACGCCGATGCCGTCGCATCCTCTTGGGCCAAGGGGTAGGAGCCACCAATGACAAGCAGCCTCCCCTGACCATGACGCTGCAATGACGTTAGGACACGGTTAAGGTAGCTGGATGGACGCTGCCACGGCCAAAACACGCCACCGTAGATAAAGGTCAGCTCATTGGTAATTTTCCGTGTGCGTTGCGGAATGTCAGGGTTGGCCGAAATGGGAATGACATCGATTGGGTCATCTTCTCCATAGATGCCGCTCAGCATCAACCACGATCGGTAGAATGCTTTTTGTTTGTCCGTGCTGCAGAGAAAATGACTTCCGCGCCCTAACACCTGCATGTAATGCAACATCTCGGTGTCGATCGCAGTATGGGTCGCACGCTGAAATTGCATTTCAAGCAGACGCGGCGCGATGAGATCGAGTACGAGGGGAACTTCCAGCTCTTTAGAAAGCAGGTCGACGAGTTCCCAATTAACCCCGACGATCACATCAGGTTTGATCTGATCGATTGACGCGTTGAGATCCGACGCTCCGTCAAAGAACACGACGTCAAAGCCAGGCGTGGTGTAGGCTTCCCATCCTGGCCGTATGGTATCCGCAGGCGTGGCGTAGGTCACACGACATCCGCGTTGCCGCAATCCTTGGATTAATCCCCACGCCCGAACACCATTGCCGGTCACAGGATACCCCTTGATGGGATACAGCCCATGCGCGAGGAAAAAGACGTGCGGTTGTTCCGATGCACTCATAAGGTGTTGCCTTTTCGTAATACAATCTGCATCCCGGCACAGCTGAAATCCGATCGATCCCCATGCCTATCACGGAGACGTCGTTTTAGCTCTGGCGGGACAGGGATGTCCCAACTTTTTTCCATATGTAGCACCTCCAACGGAGACTGTCGCATCGTGTCGCAGATCTCATGGTGGAAGGTACGGTTAATATGGGAATGATCGTACACCGCTTTTACCAGATGGGTTACTGTTCGGTCATCCCAGGTTTTTGCCAATTTTGCGGCCAATTCCGTGCGGTCGTAAACGAGGTGATCAAAATCATCTAAGGGATTCAGCGCCGGATCGTTAAAGCGAAAGTGCCGGTCATCAAGATGACACCAAATATGATGCCCCACGGCCGACGACCAAATTGGCCCAAACTGGGCATACATGATGCCGTTTGGTTTGAGCAAACGATGCATTTCACGCATGGTCGTGTCGAGATTGTGGATATGTTCGAACGTCGCAATATTGAGGAGCACATCAAAGCTGGAATCTCGATACGGGAGTGACAACACATCCCCATGCGCTTGGACAAGCTTTCCGGAAAGAACACGAAACCAATCTTTTTTCTTCCACACGTCAATACCCAAGGCAAACTTCACACCCATCTCCTCAAGAGCGACAAGAACATTTCCCCCTTCATCACTCCCCACCTCAAGAATGGTCTTTCCCCAAATGTCGACAAATGACGCGAGTCCGCTAAGTGAAATCTCCTGATAATCCGCAAGCTGTGCCGACTGCGTACGCACACCGAGGAGTCGCTGGACTGTCTTAGCAGCGTTCACCCCAAGAACAGAACGGAGAACATTATGTACCGTTAATCCAGGAGATGGGCGCAGTGAAGGGTCACTACGCGAAACACGGGCGGTGGCCGCAACCAGATCGTCGAAATCAATCTGGCCACCGTTATTCGGAGTAGCAATCGGAAGCAGCGACGTCAGGACTGCTAAATCATGGTCCACAGTCACCTCAAATCCAGGGTAGGCAAAGCGGGTCACGCACGAGCTTGAGCATAACAATGCCCTGAATTCGAGTCAATCAGGCCGTCATATACCATGAGGCATGACGTCGGCCCCTGAGAACCGGTAGTATGGCTTGTTTAGGATCTGACCAGAGCCAAGATGTCTACAAGAATAGTATGTAACGCAAGAAACATCAGCGCGCCTCTCACCGGAGTGCAACGCTATACTCGAGAATTACTGCAACGGGCGCCTGAGGGCGTCACTGAAATCGCACCACCGTATCCTCTATCCGGCGCCGCCGGCCATCTGTGGGAACAATGCGTGCTGCCGCTACACTCCCACGACAGAACTCTATGGAGTCCCGGCAACACAGGTCCCCTCGCAGTGAGAAACCAGGTGCTCACAATCCATGACCTTGCGACTATTGACCATCCGGAGTGGTTCAGTCGGCGTTTCGCGACCTGGTATAACTTCCTTCTTCCGAAACTCGTGCAACGCGTAGTCCACGTCATCACGATTTCACACTTTACCAAGCAGCGCCTTATAGAACGATGTGCGGTTTCAGAAGATCGGATTTCTGTCATTCCGAACGGCATTGTGGAATCTTTTGCGCCACAAGACACCTCCACGGTGCAACGCATGCGTGAACAACTCAAGATACCCTCAGAACACTACGTCCTCGCCACGGGATCTCTCGACCCGAGAAAAAACCTTGAACGCCAGCTTTCTATATGGAGAAGAATTCAGAACGATGTTCCCAACGATCTGTGGTTGGTGTTGTTTGGGGAAACCGCGAGCTCGGGCATCTTTCGTCATACTCATCCTCACGATCTCCCAGCACGTGTGCATGTTGCAGGCCATGTCCCTGACGACGTCATTCCCTCGTTGTACGCCGGAGCACTCGTCTTTCTCTATCCAAGCATGTATGAAGGCTTTGGGCTCCCGGTGCTCGAAGCCATGGCGAGTGGAACCCCGGTGATAACCAGTAATGTAAGCGCGATACCTGAAGTGGCCGGTGACAGCGCCATGTGCATCAATCCATATAATGAAGACGATATTGTGTCGGCATTGCTTACGATTATCGGTGATGCGTCACTTCGCGCGACGCTTTCAGAGAAAGGGCGTAAACGTTCCGAGCAATTTTCATGGGAGAAGAGTGCACATATGACGTTTGAAGTCTTAAAGAGCGTGTCATAGTGAAACCTGCTGTTCTGATCATCGCACCTGACTATCCCTACCCCCCAATCGAGGGAGGCCTCCTGCGTGTCTATCACCTTATCGCCGCACTGGGGAATGATTATGCAGTCGATCTGCTGGCGTTGAGCAGCCCACCGCCTGCATCACCCTGTGGCTACCCCTCAATCGAGCGATGGTGTCGGAGAATTGATGTTATTCCAGCCATTTTTCCGAAGAAGGACGTGCTCTCCCAATTTCGCAGAATCATGTACTGCATTCGTCATCGGCTGAGTCCAAGATCGGATGTCTACGTGAACGACACCGTCATGCGCCAAGTGGCGAACACGATCGCCGGCCGTTCGTATGATCTCACCATTCTTGAACATTCCTGGATCGCTAACTATCATCCTGTGGTTAAGAACGCTCTCAGCTCCGTTGGCATCATGGTTCTCGATCTCCATAATATCGAGTCGGACCTCAAGAAAGATTTCGCAATCCATTCAGATCGTTTCCCCCGTTCATGGATCAATCGTATGTTTGCCCGTTTCGCCACCCAACAGGAACAACGTTGGCTTCCCGAGTTCGACCATTTGTTTACGACGTCGGACCACGACAAACAGCGCATCGATGCCATTCTTCAGGGATTCGGACAGCCCATCAGCAGTTCGAGCATTTCGGTAATTCCAAACTGCATCGATGTTGATTTCTATGCTTCGATAGGTCAGGACACCAGGCAGAAGAAGCGACTCTTGTTTTGTGGCGGACTTGATTTTCCTCCCAACCGAACGGCGATTGAACTATTAGTGCGCCGTGTGTTCCCACAGGTCAGGAACGACCATCACGATTGTGAATTATGGATTGTGGGCAAAGACGATCCTCACTGGACTAAGCCCCAAACGGATGGTGTGACCTTTGCCGGCTCTGTCGCTGATATACGACCGTACATCGAAGATGCCACCATGGTTCTTGCCCCCATTCTTAACGGCAGTGGAACCCGTTTTAAAGTCCTGGAAGCCTGGGCCGCACGTCGTCCCCTCATTGCGACCACCAAGGCGGTTGAAGGGTTGAACGCGACGCCCATGACCCATTTCTGGTTAGCGGATACCGAATCAGATTTTGTGGAAGGGATCAACCAAATACTTCGTGCTCCCGAACAGACCAGGCAAATGGTTGATGCAGGGTATCAGTTCGTCAATGCACACTATGACGCACGCATGATCGGCAAACGATTTCGCGAGACCCTCGCGGCACTTTTCCACGAACCCTGATGAAGGTTGCGCTTGTTCATGACTGGCTTACCGGCATGCGGGGCGGAGAGCGCGTCCTGCACAGCCTTTGTGAACTCTTCCCGAACGCTGACCTGTTTACCCTCCTTCACATTCCGGGAAGCGTCTCCCCAACGATCGAGCGCCTGAAGATTACACCCTCATTTCTACAGCATGTTCCGTTCGTTCAGCGCACCTATCGAAACTTTCTCCCACTATTTCCCTTCGCCATTGAGCAATTCAAGTTGTCTGGCTATGATCTCATCATCAGCTCGAGTCACTGCGTGGCGAAAGGAATCACACACGCCCCAGACACGTGTCACATCAGTTACATTCACACGCCCATGAGGTACGCCTGGGATCTGTATTCGACGTACTTGACAACACAGAAGTCGTGGTTCCGGCGTATGGGAATGCGACTGTGTATGCCATCGCTTCGACGGTGGGACGTCGCCTCAAGCCGAAGAGTCAATTACTGGATTGCGAATTCCAGCCACGTCGCCGAACGAATCAAGAGGCTCTATGACAAAGATTCGCATGTGGTGTATCCGCCGGTTGATATTGAACAGGTCACTCCCTCACGCGATCACGACGACTTCTACCTAATGGTGTCCGCCCTCGTACCATACAAGCGTGTCGATCTGGCCATTCAAACCTTTACCGAGCTCAAGAAGCCTCTGGTGATTATAGGGTCTGGGCCGGAGGACACGTCACTGCGCGGGATGGCCGGACCAACCATTCGTTTCCTGGGATGGCAGCCGGATAACGTGGTCCAGACACACTACCAACGATGCCGTGCGTTGGTGTTGCCGGGGCTGGAAGATTTTGGAATCGTGCCCGTTGAGGCAATGGCAGCGGGAAAGGCAGTCATCGCGTACCAAGCCGGCGGGGTAATGGAGACCGTCGTTCCGTTGACCGAGGGGACACAAGACCAGCGCCAGCCAACTGGAATCCTATTTCCAGGCCAGTCAATCTCCAGCTTGTCACGAGCGATCGGAACATTTGAGGCCAATGAATTGGCCTTTGACCCTGACGCGATCGGGAAACATGCCCAACGTTTTAACACAGCAGTGTTTCGGACACGCATCAACGCTCTGGTTTATCAATGGTATAACGAGTTCACGAGAAATCGACCATGCTGAAACGCCACGCGAATTTTTTCAAGAGTCTGCTGTTTATTCTCGACCTTGTCACCAT
>JYMV01034309.1_pt1 | contig 11704 bp, 12 predicted proteins | sample 338911 | NCBI WGS metagenome assembly JYMV01 (sample SAMN03354496, study PRJNA234377) | hydrothermal vent metagenome | biome: Deep sea; feature: Hydrothermal plumes at the Eastern Lau Spreading Center, Western Pacific Ocean; material: Seawater | place: Tonga | collected 2009 | depth 2000 m m
GGGCTATCCGACACTATCATTTACGAACTAGTTCCTGCATTCTTGCTATCTTCTTTTGTGATTTGGGGAATAAGTCGAAAGCAAGTTAATCGATAATATTTAATCCTGCTAGTTGAGTTTCAATAAGATCAGCCATTCGGTGGGATGCGCCCTGGTGATGCAGTATGAATCCTCTTGCCTTTCCTTCCAGTTTAGCTCGTTCAGTTTTATTTAATAACCAACTTCTGGCTGACTCTTCCATTTCGTCCGCATTACTTACCCGAATGCCAAGTCCACTTTTAATTAATTCGTCTGCATTATGCTGATTATTTTCCACAAACGGTCCGAATAAAACCGGTTTGCCTTGAGAAACCGGTTCAATCAGGTTGTGTCCACCACCTGGAGCCATTAAACTTCTTCCCACAAAAGCGAAATCGCAGATTGAATAAACTTCCACTAACTCACCTATGGTGTCCAACAAAAGAACGGAAAAGTTATGACCACTGTTACCCAGTTGGTCAGACCGGCGTAAAAAACTGGTTCCTTTTGACATGATGATTCCCGCAACATGCACACACCTTTCAAGTCTACGCGGAGCTAAAACCAGAATTAAATTTCCAAATTCTTCCCTTAGTCTGCCATGAACGTCGAGTATGATTTCCTCTTCTCCTTCATGCGTACTTCCAGCTACCCAGACCATGGAAAGTGGTGCAATACAAAGTTTTTGGCGAGTTTTTGCTCGTTTTTCTTGTAAAGGATTGGGAAGTATGTCGAACTTTGGATCCCCAACCACCATAAGACGGAATTTCTCGACGCCAAGCGATTCCAGTTTGTTTTTGTTGTGTGGATTTTGCATGCACAACATGGTAAACCTGTTCAATTGTTCCGAAAAAAAAGAGCAAAACATTTTGTACTTTCGCATAGAACGGGAAGAAATCCGACCGTTAAATAATAATGCGGGCACTCCTTTCAAATGCAAAATATGAATGAATCCAGGCCAGAACCCTGTTTCAACCAACACAAACAAATCTGGATTGATTTTTTTGATCGCAGTCCAAGTAAATATAAAACAGTCAAGGGGAAAAAAGAATACGCCGTCAACATCGGAAAGCTTTTTTTTCGCTGCTTCAAATCCAGAATCCGTGGTTACTGAAACAACTATTCGGTCTTGTGGCCTATTCTTCTTGAGAAGGCGAATGGTGGGTGTAACCCCAACCACTTCTCCTAAAGATAACGCATGAAACCAAATAGTTTTTTGAGTATTTTCTGTCGCGTCACTTAAAGAAACCAAACCAAAATGATCATTAAGTCTACGCCATTTATTTCGACTGAAAAGTGAATAAAGAACAAAGCAGGGAACAACCACCAACATGGCGAATACTGAAAATACGTGATAGAAAAAAATCATAAAAAATAGTGCTCAGGGTCTAATTCGCCAAACGGGTTATCAATTCGATAGTTTTATTAACAGCGCCACGGTTCTTAATAACTGTTTCCCACGCTTTTTTTCCAAGGCTTTGTCGTTTTTTCTGATCTACAAGCAGTTGGTTCAAAACAACATATAATTCCTGAGGGTTGTTTATCTGAATTCCACTTCCCGATTCTATCAGCAAACATGCTTCCTCTTCAAAGTTGCTCATATGTCTTCCAAACACAACTGGCAGGCCATAAGATGCAGGTTCAATAATATTTTGCCCCCCAAACCTAGGGTTAAAACTACCGCCAACAAATGCGAGGCGAGCTTTCGCATAATATCCATTCAATTCTCCTAACTGATCGAGCAAAATTAAACGAGAATTCTTCGAACTCAATTTTTCGGAATGAAGTTGAAACTCGATCCCGTAAGCCACCATCAATTCTTTCACTTCACGCAATCTTTCTAAATGACGAGGGGCAATTACAAAGTTAAGCCCCGGGTGCTCTTGATACAGTTTTGCAATTGCCTCCATCACAGGCCCTTCATCACCAGGTCGTGTTGAACCAAAAACTACCCAACTAGATTCCTTTTTTTCTAGCGGGGAGATATCTTCACTTGATGCAAGCAAATCAAACTTGATGTTCCCATTCACTCTCACTTTCTTCGAAGCAACTCCTAAGCTTATTATACGATCAGCATCTTTTTTCGTACGCATTGAAAAAAAAGATACGTTTGCAGCGATCCATTTAAAAACAAAAGAGAACGACCGGTAGCGATCAAAGGATTTTTGAGTTATACGCCCGTTAGCAAGAAGAACAGGTATTTTTCGGCGATTGCATTCACTAATAAGACCAGGCCACATTTCTGCTTCAATAAGAACAAGTATGGCGGGACATAAATGGTTGAGCACAGGCTTAATCCACAGTAGAAAATCTGGAGGCATTCGGAATACATATTTCACCTCCTCTTTTTTTGCCTGATCAAAACCAGTTGAAGTAAATGTAGACAAAACAATTGGACGAGTCTCCCCCTCTTCTTTTAATTTAGAAATAAGGGCTTTTCCTAACCGCACCTCACCCACCGAAGCCGCATGAATCCAAACGCAACCGTTCAATGGCTCAAAGACTTTATATCCTAAAATCCTTTTCAAAAAATCCGATCTAAAATTAGAACTAAAAATAATTCGCAAAACAATAGCAGGCGAGGCAACTAGGATGGCAAATCCAATGATGGTATGATAAATAAAGCTCATAGAAGTTGAAGTATACTCAATTTAAGGACATCGACGCCTTTAATTTATGGAATTTGAACGACTTTATTACCGAATTATCACTCCTCAGCGCAAGTTTTACCATTTCCCAATTTACCTTATATTAAAACTGCTTTCACTTTTTTACCTCTGGGGTCATTGCTTTCGCATGTGGGCCTACCGCTGGGGTCTATTCCCCTCACACAAACTTGAATGTAGGGTCATCAGCGTTGGAAACTTAACTCTTGGGGGGACAGGCAAAACTCCAGTGGTCATGATGATAGCAGAAATGCTTCGCGGAAACGGGCGAAAACCTGGAATTCTTTCACGAGGCTATGGAGGAAACTCCAAGAACGAAATCAACGTGGTATGCGATGGGAAAAACATTCTACTTTCAACTGAAGTTGCCGGAGATGAAGCAGTGATGATGGCAAAACGACTTCGAAACGTTCCAGTGCTAGTAGGTAGCGATCGATATCAAACTGGGCGTTATGCAATAAAACATTTTGGAGTGGATACGCTGATACTTGATGACGGCTTCCAATACTTGGCTCTAAAACGTGATATGAACATTTTACTATTTGACCACCAGCGCCCGTTTGGCAATGAACAGCTCTTCCCTGCCGGTGAGTTGCGAGAGCCTAAGAAGGAAGTTCGTCGTGCTGATTTCGTATGCATAACCCGATACTCGGGGTCAAGTTATCCACCTGGTATTAGCAAACAATTAATCAAAGATTTGCCACTCGTTAAATCTACTTTGCGACTGGACTCACTTTTAAATTTAAATGATAGAGAGGTTTTGGATGTTAAGAAACTACAAGATCAACCTGTCGCAGCTTTTTCCGGAATTGCCAACCCAAATGACTTTAGAAAACTTTTAGAAAAATCCGGTGCACGGGTAGTTTATTATCATCCGTTTCCAGATCATCACGAATACACCCTGGCAGATCTTAAGCACATCGAAGATTCCGCGCAAAAATCAGGCGCAAAATTAATTCTTACAACTGAAAAGGACTCTGTAAAAATCAACTCAAGTTTAATCACTATTCCTCTTTATAAAGTTGCTTTGGAAATGGAAATTTTAGAGGGGCGAGAAATGTTTAATCAACACGTATTGAGCTGAGACTGCGTTAGTTATGGAGATGATAACCGAAAATAACAAAACACGTTCTTTCTAAAGAAGATCCTCAAACCATGTGACACACTGTCAAATTAAAAATTTGTGCTGAAAAAAACGTTTCTCTAGTAAAATTTACCTATCCAAACATAAAAAATGTTCAATCCAAAATCTTTAACACCAAATCAAAAGTTTCTTTTAAACCTTTTGGTCCCATCTCTTTACCTACTACCTCTTTTGATCGTATTCTTCTTGCCCAAAAACTTTGGATTTGGCAACGAAAGCTTAGTTCCGTTCAGCATAGCTATTGGCATGTCGGGCTTGGTGGTTTGGATCGCTGGAATGGCCTGCCTTGGCAAGGCTTTGAAGGTATTACCAGAAGCAAACTCAATTGTGGCGAAAGGGATTTACCGCTTTATTCGGCACCCCATCTACGTAGGGATTGTATTTACTCATTTCGGACTATTTTTTGCCTGCGGTTCAATATTTGGGATAATTTATACATTTTCCCTCATCATCCCACTGAATATCATTCGAGCTCAACTTGAAGAGAAAGCCTTGCTTTCTAAATTTGGAGAACGCTACCGTACCTATCATGACTCGACCTGGTTTTAACTTACCCTAAACTCGTAATTTGTCTTGATTTTTACTAGACTAAGTGCCAAAGGACTAAAAATTATATTTATTTTACAAACTTCCATTTCTATTTTCTGACAAATTGAGAACTACTGGAATAGTTGATAACGATTCAACTTGGGGGTAAATTAAAATCTCACTGACTCATTGAGGAGTATTTGGATGGGCTGCCGAGAAAAACCTGATCTCTCAAAATATCCAAATTAAACCTTATAAAACAATTATTTTTGAGAATCAAAAGGCCTCATCTTTCCCTTGACAAACGCACCATTAACAATAAAATGGGCTTCCGTATTTAGGCGCGTAGCTCAGGGGTAGAGTACTTGCTTGACATGCAAGGGGTCGGCGGTTCGAAGCCGCCCGTGCCTATTTCCCTTCAGGAGTTTACCTTCCGTGAGGTTTGTTTTTCTAGTCCAATATAGGTATTTATTACCTTTGGATGTCTAACCTTTCGAGATATTGGACATTTGAATAACTGAATTAAACAAAATTTAAGTAACTATTGAGTGGCCGTTGGCTAAAATTAACCAAAATTTCTAATAAATTCAATGGCAGACGATAAACCAAAATTTGACCTTGATACAATTCGCCACAGTACTGCGCACCTGATGGCTCAAGCAGTGAAACAACTCTACCCAGACACACAAGTCACTATTGGTCCGGTTATTGAGGATGGGTTTTATTACGATTTTTATCGCGAGTCTCCCTTTGTCCCAGAAGATCTGGAAAAAATTGAACAACGCATGAAGGATATATCTTCGGAAAATCTCAAGATCACTCGTAAAGAACTCCCACGCGAAGAAGCATTGAAAATGTTCGACGAAATGGGCGAACCATTCAAACGTGAAGTAATCGACGACATCGAATCCGATGAACCTATTTCTGTTTACTCACAAGGAGAGTTCACAGACTTGTGTCGAGGACCACACGTTGAGAACACAAAAATTCTAAAATCCTTCAAACTGTTAAATGTATCGGCAGCCTACTGGCGAGGGGACGAACGCAACAAGGCGCTACAAAGAATTTATGGAACCGCGTGGCATACGGATAAGGAGTTGCGGGTCTACCTAAAACGCTTAGAGGAAGCTAAAAAGCGAGATCACCGTAAATTGGGAAAAGAACTAGATCTGTTTTCGGTAACTGACGAAGTTGGCCCTGGACTCATTCTCTGGCATCCAAAAGGGTCACGAATACGCTGCCTAATGGAGGACTTTTGGAAAGAAGAACATTTTAAAAATGGTTACGAGATGGTGCACTCTCCTCATGCGGCGAAAGTAGATATGTGGGAAACGAGCGGGCACATGGACTTTTATAAAGATAATATTTTTCCACCCATGGATATAGAGGGAAAAGAATATGTCATGAAACCGATGAACTGTCCATTCCACATACAGATATATAAAAGTCGCCTACGGAGCTACCGAGACCTACCCCTAAGATTTGCAGAATTAGGAACGGTTTATCGCTATGAAAGGTCAGGGGTTTTGCATGGATTATTAAGGGTAAGAGGCTTTACTCAGGACGACGCGCATTTATTCTGTCGCCCAAACCAGATTGAAGAAGAAATTATCAAAGTACTAAATCTTATCTTATTCATCCTTAGTTCTTTTGGATTCGATGAGTATAAGGTGTATTTGAGTACCCGCCCAGGAAAATTTGTTGGTTCAGAAGAGAACTGGGAACAAGCTACCAACGCACTCAAACAAGCATTAGAAAAATCAAAATTGGAATATGAAATAGACCCCGGGGAAGGGGTCTTTTATGGACCAAAAATCGACATCAAAATAAAAGATAGTCTTAATAGGTTCTGGCAAGTCTCGACGATCCAGGTAGATTTTAATCTTCCAGAACGATTCGGTATAAACTATATTGAAGAAAATGGTCAGAGGAATCGACCTATTATGCTCCACCGCGCATTAATGGGATCCTTAGAAAGGTTTTTTGGCTGCCTCGTCGAACATTACGCCGGCGCCTTTCCTTTGTGGCTTGCACCAGTTCAAGTGATTCTTCTACCAATCACTGATCAAAACCAAGAATATGCCGATGAAGTATTTAAAAAATTGACAAATAGTGGATTTCGCGTAGAAAAAGACTTGCGAAACGAGAAGATTGGGTTCAAAATCAGGGAAGCCCAACTGCAGAAGATCCCTTACATGGTTGTTCTCGGAGAAAAAGAACGAGCAAGCAATAAGTTAGCTGTCCGCAAAAGAAGATCAAAAGAAACTGTGACACTAAGTATCGATGAGTTTATTGATAAGATAAGCTTAGAGGTTGGCGAAAAACATTTAGGCGAAGCTATTCAACCCATTTAAATTGAGGAGGATTTTTTTCCATTTCTAAGAGACAGGTACAACGTATTAATGGCATGATCCGTGTGAAGGAAGTAAGCCTTATAGCTGGCGATGGTGAGCAAATGGGTGTTTTCCCAACCCAAGAAGCTCTTAATATGGCAGTAGAAAAAGACCAGGACCTAGTAGAGGTAGCCCCCAACAGCAACCCGCCTGTCTGCCGTATCATGGATTATGGTAAGTTTAAGTATCAACAAAGTAAGCGGGCGCACGAGGCTAAAAAAAAGCAAAAGATTATTCACGTTAAGGAAATCAAGTTTCGCCCCAACACAGATCAACATGACTACGACTTCAAGTTGAAGAATGCTCTCCGTTTTCTGGAGTCTGGGGATAAGGTAAAAATACTCATTTTTTTCCGCGGCAGGGAAATTGTCCATCGAGAAAATGGGCAGAGGCTACTTAAACGAGTGACCGAAACATTAGAAGATATGGCCGTTGTTGAACAAGAAGCTAAACAAGAAGGCAAGACTTTGTGCATGATCTTCGCTCCAAAATCTCTTAAGAAAAAAGCTTGAGACGATGGGAAATCGAAGTATTCGGTCCAATCTAAAGAAATTTTCAAACGCACGAAAGGCTAAACTATAATGCCTAAGATGAAAACAAATAAAGGTGCCGCGAAGCGGTTCAGTAAAACTGGCACTGGAAAGATTAAACGCAACAAAGCATTTACAAGTCACATATTGACAAGTAAAACCACCAAAAGGAAAAGGAATCTACGCCAGTCGACGATTATGTCACCTGGAGATACTCGAAGAATGAGAGTGTTAATTCCTTACTAAGACCTACGGTTTTTGCGATATCAGGTAAGTTTTTGAGAATTGGATTTTAAAGACAGGAGATTGTAATGGCAAGAGCTATTAATGGCACTATTTCGAGAAGAAGAAGAAAAAAAGTTCTCGATATGGCAAAGGGTTACCGAAGTGTTCGTAGCCGAGTTTTTCGTAAAGCCAGAGAATCAGTTGAGAAAGGTCTTTGCTACGCATACCGAGACCGCCGAACCAAAAAAAGGAGCTTCAGAAGACTGTGGATAGCTAGGATCAATGCAGCAGTTAGGGCAGAGGGACTTACTTACAGTCAGTTTATCCACGGACTGAAAAAGGCTAACATCGAGTTGGACCGCAAAGTTCTTTCCAATCTTGCTATCTATAATGCAGATTCATTCAAAGTACTCACCCAAACAGCTCGATCTCAATTGAGCTCGGTTTAGTTGAGAAAACAGCAAGGCTCCCCAGTTTCTTGATCTCCCCTCTTTCATCTCAAATATGATCAAAAAACTAAAACAACACCAAGATGGTTTCGACTTACTCATCTCTAAGGTCTCTTCTCTAAAAGAACTCAAACAACTTCGTTCTGAATTTCTTGGTAAAAAGGGTTTAGTTTCCCTTATGCTCAATGAAATGCGCTCGCTACCCAATGATCAAAAACCAGAAGCTGGTAAGCATATCAATACATTCAAGCAAAATGTTGCTACGCTTATTCAAGAAAAAATAAAGCTTTTAGAAAGGGAGTCCGATCAGACGTCTGTTAGCCGCGAAGAGTTTGACACTACGTTACCAGGCCGAGGAAATCCTTCTGGATCGATTCACCCGGTCACTCAGGTTATGGATGAAATAATATCCATCTTTTTTAGTCTTGGATTTAGAGTAGAAGAAGGGCCTGAAATTGAAAGCGATTTTTATAATTTTGAAGCCCTTAATATTCCAAAAGATCATCCAGCGCGAGATATGCAAGACACATTTTACATTGGAGAGGACGTACTAAGAACCCACACCTCGCCCGTCCAAATTCATGTAATGGAGAATCAGAAGCCCCCTCTACGCATTATTGCTCCAGGAAAGGTATTCCGATGCGATTCCGACGTATCGCATACGCCTATGTTCCATCAAATTGAAGGTTTAATGGTAGACGAAAACCTTTCTTTTGGTGATCTCAAGGGAGTTATGAATATTTTCTTGCATGAGGTTTTCGGTAAACAAACCAAGACTCGATTCCGACCTAGTTTTTTCCCATTCACCTGTCCCAGCGCAGAAGTAGATATCGAATGTGTTATGTGCTCTGGGCAGGGGTGTCGGGTTTGTTCCAAAACCGGGTGGCTGGAAATTCTTGGATGTGGCATGGTGGACCCAGCTGTATTTAAGTCTGTGGATTACGATTCAGAAAGGTGGCTTGGTTTCGCATTTGGGTTAGGAATCGAACGAATTGCCATGCTCAAATATGGAATCAATGATATTCGGCTTTTCTTTGAAAATGATCTCAGATTTTTGAAACAATTCTGAAGGATAGCGCCCCTCAATCTAGTCTTCTAGATTTTCTAACGATATCTTTATCAAAATAGTTAATGGCCATGCCTGCATCAAGGACGATACCTTGCGCATTAATCCCACTAGAGCATTCGCCCAATAGAAATACGGCGCAGTTTGCTACCTCCTGAGTCGACAAGGCTTCTTTACGTAAGGTGATCTCCTCGGCATGGAGGTAAGAATCAACATACCCCGGAATACCAGCAGATGCAGAAGTTTTCAGAAGTCCTGCGTTAACGGAGTTGAACCTCACTTTTGAAAAAGCACTAAACGATTTTGCTAAAAAGCATAAGGATGAATCAAGTGCTGCCTTCGCTGGGGCCATGTAACCATAGTTTTCTGCAGCCATGCTAGTTGTCGAAATGGAAATAGTGACCACTGATGCATTCGTATCTAATAAATCTTTGAAAGCGTTGGACAATTGAATCAGTGAATAGCAAGTAATATCAACTGATTGCAAAAAATCATTTTTGGACGTTTCATGAAATGGCTTTAATCCGTCCGAATAATTTGCAAAGGCGATCGAGTGGACTAACCCATGTAATGTGTCGATTTCGCTGGATACTTCTTTTTGTAAACTTTTTATTTCTTCTTCAACTTCGACATCGCACACATATATCGGCGATGGTGCAAGTAATTTTTCAACCTGTTTTTTTCGCTCTTTCGTTCTGACGCTATATAAAACTTTAGCGCCTTCTTTCTGCAGGGTTTCCCCAATATGAAAGGCAACGCTTTTTTTGTTAGCAACACCTGTGACAAGGATATTTTTATTTTCCAAATTCAGAAAACTCATGTCATCTCCGTCACCAACATTGCTGAGAACTCCACAGTAAGAACTGTTTCCCCCTCTACTTTCACCTTGCCTGACATGTAGGCGGCTTGCCCAAGAATTTCTTTTAATTTCACCTCCACCTCCATGAGATCCCCTGGCAAAACTACTCGTTTAAGTTTAACATTTGAGATTCTAGTAATAAGTGGAATACGTCTGTCATCCGAAGGAGTCCCCGCTCGCTTGCTCATCAGGATCGAACTAGACTGAAAAACTGCTTCGCAAATAAGAACGCCGGGCATAATGGGTCGATTTGGAAAGTGTCCCGCAAAAAATGGTTCATCTACTTTTATCTGCTTCTCTGTTTGAATACTACTATCTGTCACTTCGACAACGCGATCAACAAAAAGAAACGGTTCCCGATGCGGCATGTAATCAAGAAAATCTTCCATCCCCTACAAACCCCCAGTAACTTCGATGGTGGAGCCAGTAATATAGGCTGCCTCAGTTGAAACTAGAAAAAGAACCGGGTGAGCCACATCCTCGGGTGAGCCGAAGCGTCTTAATGGAACCATATCGAGATAAGCTTGCTTTTGCTCCTTAGACAAGTCACCTATAAAGTCTGTATCGATAAACCCAGGTGACACACAGTTGACCGTTATCTTTCTCGAAGCTACTTCTTTGGAAAGTGATTTCATGAAAGCTACCTGCCCAGCTTTAGACGCTGCATAATTAGACTGGCCCAGAAACCCAAACTTACCTATAGGCGATGTGAGAATAATAATGCGGCCATATTTTTTTCTCATCATGTTCTGTACTGCAAGTTTACACATATTGAAAGTACCGGTAAGATTAGTATCAATAACCTTACGCCAGTCGCTTTCATGCATCATGCCCACTATAGAATCGATACGAATGCCTGAACCATGAACTAGAATCTGGAATTCTCCATAGGTCTGCTCGACATAGCGATAAAAATCTTCTACCTGATCATATTTAGTTACGTCGAAAGGACGTAGATCGATAAAATCGGAATATTCTTCGTTGGACTTTTTGAATTCTTTTGCTGCTTTGTCATTTGACTGGTAGGTTGCAATAACTTTGACGCCTGCTTTGAGCAAGGCTTCCGATATACCTCGTCCAATACCGCGAGTTCCCCCGGTCACAACCGCTGTTTGTCCTTTGAAGTTGAATTTCATTAAGGTTTAGTTTCGAGGTGGGAAAATCAAAATAGACTAAACCGACGCAGGCGCCATTTTTTGAGGCTCATCTTTTAGTGACCGCATGAATTTATCAACCTCATTTGCGACGATAACTCCATAATTAGCAGCACCGAGCCAACCGGACATAATAATTCCAACTGAACCGGAATGATAAAGTCCGCTGATTTGCGCTGGTAGATCACGACTGATTTTTAGTCCTTCAAATTTAGTGCCGAAAGACGTCCCAGTTGGGCTCAAGGTGTATCGCTTGAATGTTTTTGGAGTCGCTGCTTCAAAATAATCAGCTTTCTTACGAATATCGGGAACGTATTTTTCCAATGCGTCCAAAGTGGTTTGAATAAGATTTTCTTTTTCTATTTTATATTGCTCATCGCTCAGGTTAGCCCAATCCTTAAATCGCGCATTGGTAGAGGACACAATAGAGAAACGATCTAACCCAGGTCGCATCTCAGGATAATAGAATGAAAACGTCCTGCTAGTAACCTGTTTATCTAGAATTTTTTCGGTATTATATTCTTTTGCGACGGAGGTGAACAAAAGGTCTCCCACATTATTTACCTTCTCACCTTTTTTGATCCCGATATAAACTTGACAACTGGAATCGTTGAGACGCACTTTTTTAACTTCCTTAATGAATTCTTGATTGAAATGCTCATCACCAACCAG
>JYMV01029487.1_pt1 | contig 11701 bp, 15 predicted proteins | sample 338911 | NCBI WGS metagenome assembly JYMV01 (sample SAMN03354496, study PRJNA234377) | hydrothermal vent metagenome | biome: Deep sea; feature: Hydrothermal plumes at the Eastern Lau Spreading Center, Western Pacific Ocean; material: Seawater | place: Tonga | collected 2009 | depth 2000 m m
GATAGAGTTCTAAAATTGCATTAAGGGTTCCTTCAACAATCTCATGAGTGCCTTTTTGAGTGTATGAAACATATGAGTCTGTTCCAGCTCCGATGACGAGTTCGCCTTTGTCAGATTGACTTACATATGCATGGACAGCATTAGACATAACAACTGTATCAATTATTGGTTTAATTGGTTCAGAAACTAGAGCTTGAAGAGGTTTACTTTCAATGGGAAGTTTTAAACCTGCCATATTAGCTATAACGCTCGAATGACCAGCTGCAGCAACACCAATTTTTGAAGTTTTAATGAAACCTTTTGTTGTCTCTAAACCCTCTATACCATCTCCCTTTCTTTTAATTCCTTTTACTTCACAATTTTGAATAATATCAACTCCCATTGAATCGGCGCCTCTAGCATAACCCCACGCAACAGCATCATGTCTAGCTGTACCGGCTCGTCTTTGTAAAGTACTACCCATTACCGGATAACGGATATTAGGTGAACAATTAATAATAGGACAAAACTCTTTTACTTGTTCTGTATTTAACCATTCACAATCTATGCCGTTTAATCTATTAGCGTGCGTTCTTCGTTTTAATTCTCTTACATCATGTTGATTATGAGCTAAATTCATAACTCCTCTTTGACTGAACATGACGTTATAATTTAATTCTTGTGATAAGTTTTCCCAAATTTTTAAAGCATGATCGTAAAGACCTGCGCTGGCATCCCATAAATAGTTTGATCTTATGATAGTGGTATTTCTTCCAGTGTTGCCACCACCAATCCATCCTTTTTCTACTACAGCAATGTTTTTTAAATTATGCTCTTTGGCTAGGTAGTAAGCAGTTGCTAATCCATGACCACCACCACCAATTATTACCGTATCGTATCTAGGTTTTGGTTCAGGATCTCTCCAAGCCCGTTGCCAATTTTCATGATAACTGAAAGAGTTTTTAATCAGTGAAAATAATGAGTATTTATTTTTCATTGCTATAAATTATACCAATTTTATTGATTTTCAATACGGCAGTATTGCAGACGACTGGTTTAAATCGTTCATGCACCTATAATTTAATGTACTTTTTCTCCGGATAGATCATGTAGATAAATTGTTACAGCAATCCAAATAATAATAAAACTTATTAATTTGTTTATATCCAGATATTCACCATAGTAGAAAGCACCTAGCAAAAATTGACCTGTTGGAGCTAGGAAAAAAATCATGCCAGTTGGTCCTAATCCTGCCAATTCGACACCTTTTAAATATAGATATAAAGGTATTAATGTCATAGCTCCCGCAAGGAATAACCAAAATGAAATTTTTAAATCACTTGGAGAAAAGAAATTATTTCCATCTTTTGATAATAAATAGAATACAATAATTGCAAACGGGGTCATAAAAGCGCTTTCAATAAACAGACCTACGTCGGCAGGGACTTTTAATTTTTTTCTAATTAAATTGTATGTACTCCAGGTAATTGCAACAATTAGGCCAACCCAAGGAGTTGACTGAAAGTTAAAGAGCAAAAAAATAACTGAAATAATTACCAGTAATATAGCAAGCAACTTTTTTTTATTGTATGATTCTTTTAAAAAAATTATACCAAAAAAAACACTTAAAATTGGAAAGATATAATAACCAAAGCTAGCATCCACAAGTCTATTAGTTACAACCACAAATAAATAAGATTAAAGTTTTTTTTATGTTTTTTAAGACAAGAAAAACATCATTCCATTTTGAATACATTGATATTGTAAAAAGAAGTAAAAAAGCGGTCCAAACTGTTCTGTGAACAATTAATTCTTTTGGATCAACAAAAGATACCGACTTAAAGTATAAAACACCTATAATTCCCCACCATAATGAACCAGCACCACCAGATAAAATTCCGTTAAAAGTATTTTTATTCATAAATTATTGCTATCAATAAATTGAAATCAAATTAAAATAAAGGTAAATAGATCGTTAGGAGAGGTGGCAGAGTGATTGATCGCACCAGGTTGCTAATAAAATAATCTCTCTATCAAGAGGTGTTTATGGCACAACTTGTTCATGCAAACGATACGAAAAACTATATTTTATGTAGTTTTTTTTCTAAAAAACATTTCAAGGTTGTTTCTGTTTCTACCTACATTTTAATTAAAATGTTACTTGAAATGTTACGATGTTACCAAACGTGGCTGACTCGTTTTTTAACAGAACAAAGAAGAGTTGCATTAGATAAAGCTTTCAGATTAGAAAATTAATAGGTATCAATGGTCATGCGGACTGCTTAATTGCAGTCTGCGTGGCGCTATGGAGTCTTATTTATGTCTTTTAGATCGTTCTTGGATATATTCTTTTTTCTTATCCATATACTAAGAATAGCCACATACAACATACTATAATTATCATAACTATTGAACCGCCTACACACCAACGCCAAAAAAGCTTATCCATATTTATCCTTTGCGTATTTTTCGGTATCTCTTTTCTTCTTCCCAACTCTTTTTTCTGCTTCATAAATAATTTTATGTGTGTCTGTAACACAATTTTCTTTCATCATTCCTTCTTTACGAATTTTCATCATTTCTCTTTGAACCATTGTACCTTCTTTTTGAGATTCTAAAGTTTCTACTGCATTTTCCATGTTATAGAGGTAAAGAATAAATAATTACAGCAAGCACGAAGGCACAAACTAAAAGCGAAGCAACAAAATTCAAAACTGTTGTAGCATTTTCGTTGAATAACCTCATGCGTTGCGTTTTAGTTAATGGTTTCTTTTCTTTCATAATTAAAATATCTCCTTCCATATCGCAACAAAAACTATACCAAGCAAAAAGGTATACGCTGAAAGTTGTATAACATTTTTTATTATATATTTTTGATATTGTTTATTGGTTAATCTTTTCTTTTTTTTCATTTAATTTGCTTTTCCATTTACGGTAGCCATCAATCCAGCTTTCATTAGTTTCATAACCTGTTCCCACCTCACGATTTTTCCAGCGCTTATTCCAAGACCAGCTACATATTTTACCACCATAGGTTTCCAATAAGCTATAGAAATAATCCAATATCTTTTTCATTTTGATAGCTTCTTCATCATTCTACCGTTTTCTCTATTTAATAGATCATTACTTTCTCTGCAAAGATCGTGGTTTTTTTTCTCTATAGACAATTCTGATCTTAATTTTCCATTAATCATTTGATGTTCTTTATTAATTTCCATTAGATTTTTTACTCTTTTCTTTAATTTTTCTAATTGCATTGCCTCTTCAAAGATACCTTTGTAGGTCATAGAATACCTTTATCTCTTAGTGTTTCAGGATCATCTATATCAGCAGCTTCAGGATCAGGAATTAATGGATCTGTTGGTGGTAATTCTTTTACCGTTAAACCTAATAAAAGAAAGAAAAAGAAGAAGAACTAAATCAATCTGGCGGAAGCGAAGAGATTCGAACTCTTGGTAGCCGTAAAGCTACGGAAATTTAGCAAACTTCTGGTTTAAGCCTCTCACCCACGCTTCCAATTATTTCAGATTTAGCTGACTTAACTATAAACCGAATTGCTGTGTGTTTCAACTTTATGAAAAAGAAACGCATATATGTACATAAATGTGACTGGTGTAATCGAGAATTAATCCTTAATGGGAAAGATAGCGATAGCTATGTCATTAACGCCGAGTATAAATACTTTTGTATAATTCAAATTTCTGGCAAACCTGCCGAGAGAGATTGTATGAAAAATTATTTGGAGGAAATAAAAAAGAAGAATGAATATCCCATTAAAAAAAAACTGGAAGAAAAAAAAGAACAAGAAGAAGAAGAAAAAGAAAAAGAAGAAAAGAGGCTAGAGGCTAGACCAAGAGTATTAACCAAGCTTGCTGAACTAAATAAATTCCTCAAAGAAAAACAATTCAAAAACCGTTACCAAAGATAATCCTATTTTTAGTAACACGTCTTTTAAATTCCACCCAAAAACAAATCACTTTAATAAAATATTACTGAAATGATACTTGATGTTACTAAATTTTTTTAATTAGTTAGTAAAATCAATGCTTATTTTATGTTTACAGTCGTTTACTAACTTGGCAAACGGATTAATTCCGTTTCGAGGGTTTGAATCCCTCCCTCTCCGCCATTTTAATAGTGAGGTTTATCTTCAAAGAAGTTATAAATTTTTACTGGTTTTCCGCTTAGCATATATCTGTAGACATTGATATTTTCTAAAACTCTTTGGACATAATTTCTAGTCTCTTTAAATTTAATTAATTCAATCCAATCAACATAATCAATTTTCCCTTTTTGAGGATTGCCATTTATTTTTTTCCAATACTTAACTCTCTTAGGACCAGCATTATAAGCTGCTAAGGCAAAAGGATATGATCCTTCATATTCTTCTAATAAGCTCGACAAATAAAAAGAACCTAATTTTATATTATAATTAGGATCAGATTTTAGTTTACTCTTTGAATAAGGAAGTTTAGCTTGTTTAGCAATCAATTTAGCTGTGTAGGTCATAACCTGCATCATGCCTTTTGCTCCTACAGCACTATTAGCTTTTGGATCAAATTCACTTTCCTGTCTTATAACTGCTAAAACAAGTTCAGACTTGGGCATTGTTTTTTGATTAACAATGTTAGGAATTTGAATAACTGGATAATTTAATTTGTTGTAAAATCTCTTTTCATAAGAAGCTTGTTTAGCTATTTGAATTGCATAATCATATCTACCAATTTCTACGGCTAATTTTCCAGCAAGTATTTCACTTCCATTTTCTATATCTAATGAAGCCAAGTGTTTGACTAAATCTTTAGTATATTTTGTTTTATCCAATTCATGTAATAGGCGCACTGATTTAATTAAAATATTCCTATTAAAGTTTTTTTCATATTCTTTCGAAACCGTAGGTTGTTCAATTAAAGAAAAAGCTTTTTTAGGGTAAATTTCTGTAAATGCTAGTTGGCCATAATAAGTATTTAAATATTTAGAAGCTTCACCAAACCATTCTTCCGATTTTTGATTATTTTTCATTATTTTATAAGTTCGCGCTATCCAGTATGCACCTCTTGACATACTTATTGGATAACCAACATCGTTATAAAAATTTTTGAAGTGCTGTAATGCCATAGATGGATCATTTAAAAAAGTTAAGGCTACCCATCCAGAAAGCCATTCAGCTTCAGCATATTCAGAACCTTCTTTTAGGTAGTGATTGCTACAAACCTTATAAGCCAAAGCATATTTCTTTTTATAAATTAGTGAGCGTGTTAATATAGCTCTTTCTTTCCACCAAATATCTGGACGTATTAATTTGATCGAATCTTTAGGTATCTTAAATAGAATTTCAAGAGAAGGGTATAATCTCCCTCTTCTTCTTCGCCATTTAAGTCTATCATATTGTAAACCAATATCATTTTTGAATTTTGCTGGAACTTTAGCTATTGCATTATCAACACCATAAGATTTACTCATTAATAATTGTCTTGCCCTATATAAAGCAGTTTCATCTTTGGGTAGATATCTTAACATTCTTTGTACATCCCAATATTTGCCTTCCCAAGCATGCCAATCTGCTCTTTTAATGTTATCTGATACAGTTATTATTTTTTTGTATTTTTTTCTTAAGTACCTTAGATCGGTTTTTGAAAGTTTAGCTTTTATCCATCCTTCCTTTATTAATTGGCTTCCTCTTTCGGTATTACCTTGTTTAAGATAAATTTCTCCAAGTTTTATTTTTCCATAGTCACTTAATGGTCCTGTTTCACCAAACCACTTTGTAATAACTGATGGTGAAACTGTATTTAAATTAATTTTATGTTCCGCTAAATATCTTAATCTGCTTATTCTTGGATAATAAGGATTATTATTTATAAAAGTTAAATAATCATAGAAGCTTGCGGCATTGATTGATTCCTTTAGATAAAGCCAATGTACTAATTTAAATAATATTTTATTTTTGGACTTTTTTGAGAGTTTTATAGCAGTTTTCCATTTCTTTTTATCTATGGCTTTGAAAGTGGCTTTTGCTATTTTGAAATCATTTCTTGATAATATTGCTGACTTAGATACAGCCTTGTCTATTTTTTTTTTAAAGATTAGTGGTTTTTTTTCAGGATATATGAAAACTTCTTCTTTAGTTTCTTGAATGACTGTTATCTCTTCTTGTATTTTCTCAGTTGTAACTTTTATTTTCTTTATTGTCGGTTTTTTTTGAGGATATATTTCTTTTTTTTTAGCAATTGTAGTTTTTGTTTCCTGATCGACTATAGGTTTTGGTAATGGTAAAATGTTATCAGCAGCTATGGATTTTGATGGAAAAATGATAAAAAACCCTAAAAAAATTACATTAAATTTAACCAGATTTTTCATAATTTAAAGATGATTTACTTTTTCAAACTATGTTATAAAGATTTATGTTTAAAGGATCAATTGTAGCTTTAATTACTCCATTTAAGAATAATAAGCTTGATGAAGAATGTTATATTTCACTAATACATCATCATATAAAAAATGATACATCAGGTCTTGTTCCAGCGGGAACTACAGGAGAATCGCCAACTTTAAATCATGAAGAGCATGAAAGAGTTATTGAATTATGTGTTAAAGAGTCCAAAGGAAAAATTCCTGTGATTGCTGGCACCGGATCGAATTCTACTGAGGAAGCTATATCATTAACAAAATATGCTGAAAAGATTGGCGCTGATGCAGCTTTAGTTGTAACACCCTACTACAACAAACCAACTCAAGAGGGATTATATCAGCATTTTAAATCAATAAATGACAATTGTTCAATACCTTTAATAATTTATAATATTCCGTCACGATCAGTAGTTGATATGACCGTTGATACAATGGCCAGACTTTTTGAGTTAAAAAATATTATTGGAGTTAAGGATGCTACGGGTGATTTAAATAGAGTAAGTCAACAAAAAAAGAAAATGGGTCCGGATTTTATTCAATTATCTGGAGAAGATGGAATCGCATTGGAATTTAATATGAGAGGTGGGGCAGGCTGTATTTCTGTAACATCAAACATAGCGTCAAAACTTTGTTCAGAATTTCAAGAAGCATCATTAAGCAAAAATAATAGTGATTTATTGGCTAAGGCAAAGGAGATTAATGATAAATTAACCCCACTACACAAATCTTTATTTATTGAAAGCAATCCAAGTCCAGTAAAATATGCAGCAAGTTTATTAAATCTATGTTCGGATGAAGTTAGATTACCATTGGTTAAGGTTACTGAAGAAACTAAAAAGATTGTAAAATCAGCTATGGTGTACGCAAATCTGATTTAATAATGAGAAAAAAAACCAAAAGTGGTTTAAAGATAATTGCTAATAATAGAAAAGCCAGATTTAATTATTTTTTTAACGAGTTTTTTGAAGCTGGGATTGTATTGAAAGGATCTGAAGTAAAATCTCTAAGAGATGGTAAAGCAAATATTTCAGAATCTTACGCTTTTGATATTGGAGGAGAAATTTTTTTAGTAAATTCACATATTCCCTCTTACAAAGAATCTAGCTACAACAATCATGATCCAAAACGTAATAGGAAATTACTTTTAAATAAAAAAGAAATTAACAAGCTTATGGGGAGGGTAAATAGAGAAGGTCTTACTTTAATTCCAACAAAGTTATATTTTAAAAAAGGCAAAGCAAAAGTTGAAATTGCTGTAGCTAAAGGAAAAAAACAATATGATAAAAGACATGTAAAGAAAAAAAGAGATTGGAATAGAGAAAAAGCAAGACTTTTTAGAAAATCAAGTTAATTAATAATGATTTTATTAGGTTTAGGATCAAATTTGTCATCCAGTTTTGGAGATAGATTTCAAAATATTGATCTAGCAGTTTCGGCCCTTGAAGGATATGGAATTCAGTTAAAAAAGAAATCTAGTTACTATGAATCTCTTTCATATCCCAACAAGAAAAACCCTAAGTTTATTAATATAGTTATAGAAATAGAAACACATTTACCTCCCGAAGATTTGGCCTCAGTATTGATTTTTATTGAAGAATATTTGGAAAGAAAAAGAAAGAAAAAAAACGATCCTCGAACATGCGATATAGATATAATTGATTATAATAGTAAAACTATAGATTTTAAGTACAAAGACTTAGATTTTACAGTTCCACACACAAAACTTATTTATAGGAATTTTATTTTATATCCACTACAGGAAATACTTCCGGATTGGAAACATCCAAAAACCAAAGAACTTATAAGTGTCTTGATAGAGAATCTTCCTAAAGAAGACAAAAACTCTATATTAAAGATTAAAAAATCTTGATATAATATTTATATGCTAAACCAAGAAGAATTAATTAAAAAAGTGAAAACTTATAATCGTTTTTTTAATCCTGAGACATTATCAAAGGCTTATGCTTTTGCTCTAAACGCTCACAAGAATCAAAAAAGAGATGCTGGCGAACCATTTATTATACATCCTATTGCTGTTGCAGATATTTTAACTGATTTAAGGCTTGATAGCGCAACAATAACTACCGGCTTGTTACATGATACTATTGAAGATACTAAAGCTACTTACAAAACTGTTGAAAAAGAATTTGGAAAAGAAGTAGCTGATTTAGTAGATGGTGTTACAAAAATATCGCAATTAGAGGGAAAAGTAATCTCAAGCTCTAAAGCCGAAAATTTTAGAAAACTTATACTGGCAACATCTAAAGATATAAGAGTATTACTTGTTAAATTAGCTGACAGATTACACAACATGAGAACTTTAAGTTCTGTTCCAAATTTGCAAAAAAGAATAAAAAAAGCAAAAGAGACAATGGAAATATACGCACCTCTGGCTGATCGTATGGGAATGAATAGTATTAGAGATGAACTTGAAGATTTATCTTTTCAAAAACTAAATCCTGAAGCAAGAAACCTTGTGGTAGAAAGACTTTCTACAAATAAAAAAAATAGAGAAAATAGTTTTAAAGAAATTTCAAAAAAATTTATAAAAGTTTTAAAAAACAGTGGTGTAAATGCTACAATAGTAGGACGTGAAAAAACTCCTTTTTCAATTTGGAGAAAAATGCAGTCAAAAAGAGTATCTCTTGAACAGCTTACTGATATTATTGGTTTCCGTGTCATTGTTGACGATGTTGACGCTTGTTATAAAGCGCTTGGTTTATTTCATACCAATTGGTCAACGATACCTGGAAGGTTTAAGGATTACATATCAACACCAAAAATTAATAGTTATAAATCTATACATACATCAGTGATAGGGCCTAATAATGAAAGAATAGAAATACAAATCAGAACGCAACAAATGCATGATTTTGCTGAAAGGGGTATAGCATCTCATTGGGTATATAAATCTTCTGAAAAAGTAAGTCATTTAGCTCTCAAAGAATATGACTGGTTAAGAGATCTTGTGGAAATTATGGAAAAAGAAAAAAATACGGAACACTCATTAGAGTACACAAAACTTCAAATGTTTCAAGACAACGTATTTTGTTTCACTCCCAAGGGTGAGGTTATTAAGTTACCAAGAGGTGCGACACCAATAGATTTTGCTTATGCCGTGCATACAAAAATAGGTGATAGGTTAACTTCATGTGAAATTAATGGAAGAGGCTCACCATTGCAAAGCATCTTAAAAAACGGAGATTTAGTACATATTATTGGATCAAAGAATGCTTCACCGTCTCCTCAATGGTTGTCTTATGCCAAAACAGGCAAAGCGCGAGCTTCTATAAGAAAATATTGGCAGAACAGTAAAAATATTAATCAAAATTCTGAAAAAATGTATATTAGCAGTTTATGTATTAAAATACCTAATGTTCCAGGAAAACTAGGCGAAGTAAGTAGTTTAATTGGTTTTCATCAAAACAATATAATACATATGGAAATCATAGCAAAAAAGACTGATTATTTAGAATTTATTTTTGATATACAGATTAAGGATTTAAAAAATTATAGAAATTTAATAAGTGAATTAAAGCTAAAAGAATATAAATTTAAAATTATACGACACAGGAAGAAAGATGCTTTCTTACAACGAATCTTTAAAAATTTTAAAAGAAACTAATGCATTCAGGTTTACACAGCAATCAATATGTACAATGCGCTAAGTTATTAAGTTATCCTAAACAAGCTGAAATTATATGTGCTGCGTTAACTGAAAAAATTAAGAGTAATTTTAATAAAATTGACATTGTTTTATCCCCAGCTTTAGGTGGAATTGTCGTTGGTTATGAAATTGGTAAACAATTAAATACGCAAACTATTTTTGCTGAAAGATCAAATAATAAATTAGTATTAAGGAGAGGATTTGCTATTCCACAAGATTCTAATGTACTTATTGTGGAGGACGTAATCACTACTGGAAAATCGGCTATAGAATGTTCCGAAATAGTAAAAATAAATAAAGCTAATTTAATTGGTTTTGCTTGTGTTATAGATCGGTCAGATAATAACGTTTTAATTAAAGAAAAAATTGTTTCTCAAATAAAGATTAAAATAGCTATATTCAAAGAAAATGAATTGCCAGATGAATTAAAAAAAACTCCCGCAGTAAAACCTGGTAGTCGAAACTTATCCAATGACCAAAACTAGACTTGGTGTGAATATTGATCATGTTGCTACCATTAGAAATGCTAGGGGAGAAATATTAGCTCAAAAAAGTGGAGCAGATTCAATTACTATTCATTTAAGAGAAGATAGAAGACATATTAGAGACAGAGATTTAAAAAACATAAAAAATAGAATTAAAATACCATTGAATTTAGAGATGGCACCCACAAAAGAGATGCTAAATATAGCAATTAGACATAAACCCAATTTCGTATGCATTGTACCTGAAAAACGTAGAGAAATAACAACAGAAGGTGGATTAAATGTTAAAAAAAATACAAAATTTTTAAAAAAAATAATTGAAAAACTAAAAAAAAATAAAATAAGAGTTAGTTTATTTATTGAACCGAAAATTTTTGATATTATGTTGTCAAAAAAACTAGGCGCAAATTGTGTCGAGCTTCATACAGGTAAATTTTGCTATTTATTTAATAAAAATAAAAAAACCAAATCGGCTCTTTCTAATTTAAAAAAATCTGCATATTACGCAAAAAAATTAGGCCTAGAAGTGCATGCAGGACATGGACTTACATATCAATCTGCCTATCAAATAGCTAAAATCAAAAATATTTCAGAATTTAACATTGGTCATTTTATTATTTCTGAATCTTTATTTATCGGCATAAAAAATTCTATTAAAAAGTTTAAAAAAATTATAAATAAATAATATGAAAATTTTTGGCATCGGTACCGATATTGTAAATATCAAAAGAATGGAAAAATCTTTAAAACGACATGGCAGTAAATTCAAAAATAATATTTTTTCTAAAAATGAAATTACTTATTGTGAAAAGAAAAAAAATTCAGGTGCATTTTACGCAAAAAGATTTGCTGCTAAAGAAGCTTTAAGTAAGGCTTTGGGTACAGGCATAAGAAAAGATATTAAATTCAAAAATATCGAAATACGTAATGATTCTTATGGCAAACCATCTATTCGATTGAAAGGGGCTGTTGATGGTTATCTTAAAAAAAAAATTAAAGGAAAAAAATATAACATTCACTTATCTTTATCTGATGATATACCCTGGGCTCAGGCGACTGTAATAATTTCTTATAATTAATGAAAAAAAAAATTATTGAAAATATAAAAACAATTATCTATGCACTGATAATTGCATTAATAATTAGAAGTTTTCTTTTT
>JYMV01012859.1_pt1 | contig 11700 bp, 4 predicted proteins | sample 338911 | NCBI WGS metagenome assembly JYMV01 (sample SAMN03354496, study PRJNA234377) | hydrothermal vent metagenome | biome: Deep sea; feature: Hydrothermal plumes at the Eastern Lau Spreading Center, Western Pacific Ocean; material: Seawater | place: Tonga | collected 2009 | depth 2000 m m
ATCTCCACACATAAATTGCCCTGTTTTATCAGTTGAAATGTTCCCACTTCCGAACAATTGGTTATGTAATTATTGAAGGCGCTCCTCATGAAAATAAAATGGCACGAAAGGGGAAGATAACCAGTGAAAGGGCTAGTTCGTAGAAAATGATGAGGTTATAGGACTCCGATGTCCTAGAGAGCACCCGAAGGACACTTCCGATACCACATCCGCGATCCCATATTTTCCAGAGGAAGCCCTACGGGTGACGCTTGATCGGATATTGCGCAACTTCTGGTTGCGCATGCGCACACCCCACCCTTCCAAAGGAATCCCTTCGAGATCAGGTGACGTTTGATGACGTCACCTCCGATGAAAAGGCCCCACTAGGGCAAATATTGCGCAACTTTCGGTTGCGCATACGCGCACCCCACCCTTCCAAGGGAACCATTTCGGGGTCACGTGACGCTTGATGACGTCATATCCGGTATCCATGCTATGTCCGGTCATGCGCAATGGTAAATTGTGTACCACTATAATAAGAAGAAAGCGCGGGAACCGGTTGCACATGCGCACGCGATCACTTCCGGTCAATCCATTTCCGATCACGTGACTTCCGGTGAGGTCATTTCTGGTCAGGGCTGCTTGCGGTGACGTCACTTGCGGTAGCACCACCTCCTCAAATGCGACTTTGGCTGTGCTGATATACTACTGGCAAGTTCTGATGCAAAGCATTGTACCAACACGCTATGTATGTAAAAAGTGTATCTAACTTTTTAATTAAAACAAATCTTAATTAAATAACAAGAGTCGAAATAAGATTACCAAATGTGTACAATACTCTGAGAGAGACTACATTTTGTGCATGACGTCACGTTTAGTTGTTGCCGTTCATTATCTTGCTTTGTTAACGTTGTTCACATTTACGTGTTTTACCCCGCATTCCAATGATGTGACGTCATGACAAAATAGTTCGGCAGAGAAGATCTCGTGCAACGTCACGCCATTCTTTTATCACCACAGTGTGGTGATACAACATCTTTCTTTAAATTCAAAGGAAAACTGTGGTCATAAAAGAATGGTGCCTAACTACTTTGTCATGACGTCATGTCATTGGAATGTGAGAGAAAACACAGTAACGTGACATTGGTGAATCAACGACAAAAATAACGTGACGTCATGCACAAAATGTGGTCTCCCTCGGAGTATTGCACACATTTGTTAATCTTATTTCGACCCTTGTTATTTGTTTAAAATTAGTTTATTTTGAAATGTTAGATAAACTTATTACATAGACTTTGTATCAGGTCTCGTTGCTTTCGCGACTCGTAGTGATACTGTTTCACACAACAGGCTCGACCTGATACAAAGTCTTGTACCACCACACTATGTATATAATGGGTATGTACAGATATGGTTTATTTTCAGCATTATTTGGCTTCTGATTACTCAGTAGCTATCTTCAAATCTTTCTACAAGAATAACCTCTTCCTTTCCACGAAATCGCTATATGATCGTGCACGAATGTCCATATTCAAGATGACTTGAAACGTTTTTCAATATATACATGTGAATAATTAACGCCATGCTATATATGAGGGTTGTCAAATTATTCAAATGAGGGGAACTTGCATGACCACATCATTGCACTAAGAGAAAAGGTTTTGGCCCATAAAACTAGTTAAAACCAGATACTTTTTATTGAAGTTTCTGAACCAATCCATAAAAGTGAGCTCCCATGTATTTATATTTTGGGGGGTAGTGATTTTGCCTCTTTTTACGAATTTACCATTGGATATTAACTGTTTCAACTGTGTAGTATTTTCTAATTTCATTTTATCACTATTTCTTCATTGGCTTTGGGAGTTATGAATTCATGACGGGCGCCATATATATAGACACACCATGCACAATGACTTTGCCATTCCCTGTGAAATCTGTTTTCCAAGAGGAACACATATCTTCCTATATCTGCAACAATAAATTAAAAGGACAATTTGATTACAATAAGCTTGGCCACATTTAGAAATATGTTTGTTTGCCCTCTCTCTACCCTACCTTTCATACGCTACGCCACCCTAGGCATATGAGATAATCCGATTAGAGGTCATATTCAGATGAACTCATGATCAGCTAATGAAAACACCGCTGGAAAATTCTTGACAGAGGTATTCGTGCATTTTTTTAAATCTTTTTCATCACAAGCTTAAAGCTTTGTGGTTAATAAAGGTATTCATATACGATAGGTTATCTGGAAAATGAATAAGATCTCTGATCGGCCTCTGTCAGATGCTAAGAGGGCAGGGTGTAGCGTAATTATCACAGCGGTCTAAAAGGGATAGCTATAATTTGCCGTTATTTCATAGTGGCATGTCAAATATTAAGACAACCATAATCACTAAAAATAATTATTCACTTTGTATAATAGTGGCATTGTCAGAATTAAACGACACGATTCGCTGTTTGATATAATGGTTGATATGTAACTGACTACACGCGACCCTTCCGGAGCACCAGAGTTCACCCCCGGTTTTTAGTGGGGTTCGTGTTACTCCATCTTTAGTTCTATGTGTATTTTTTGTAGATCGTTGTTTGTCGTTTTGTCCTTTTTCTTTTGGCCATTGTGTTGTCTGTTCTTCGTCGATATACGGATTCTGATTACCCCTTTGGTATCTTCAAACTCTTCTTGAATAGCCTTCACCGAGTACGCTCCCAGACTAACGATTGAAAAGCCAAAGAAATTACAAGTCTTTAAGAGCAAATAAACAAAGGGGCAAACACAGAATAGCCTAAGTTTGGAATCTGCCTGTGGCAGACTGACATTAGTCTATTTTAATCTTTAGTTTGACCCCAACCGGGGCTTGAACCCACGAGCAACCTTATCATTAGACCGCAGATGCCGTTCCAGCTACTGCTAAAATTGAAATTCACAACAGAAACAGAAATAATTACCTGTCAATTGCAATTACTGCCAACATAAATGCTGATGTTATGCAAATGAAGTATATGACGAATCTTAGTACTTTACAAGCTGTAACCATGGTAAAAGTCAGAGGATTCCGCAGATCCATGATGATGAAAGGCATTCCGATGACACACGTTAATAAATCTAGCACAGCCAATGTGAGGATGAATATTCGATGATTTGATGGTTTTATTCGGAACGTATAAACAACCAGCACGTGCAGATTGCCGATTATACCGATAATCATTATAATGGAGACGAAAACTACCCCTCCGATGAATTGCTTAGCCTCCTCGTAGTTCAGATCCTCTAATTCCTTTATATCATCCATTTTTCCAAATTAAATGAAGAACAAGATAAAAATTTAGTAAGTTTTATTCGTCAGTATGATCTGTATTTAGTTTTCACACCATAATTGTCATTTTATTAAACGTTTTACATATATAATATATATATCAGGTTAAAAATGTTTTCTAAAGTAGCTCAAAACACTTGCATGACCGAAATCCGTTCAAATCGAGAGCTGACAAAGCATGTGTCTTATTTCTGTCAATTACAATAAAGTAAACATCGCTTCTAGATATGGCACTGAAAAGTTCAAGAAAATATTTACTTATCAGGTAAAAATGTAAGTTCCCACTGTTCTTTTTTATCACATATGTGTTCGTTCCTTTAGCCTATTTGTTTACGTACCGTAAACACTGATGTTTTCCGAAACAATATGACGTTTGTATTTCATACATATAAAAAATCCTTGATATAATTAATTAAAATATTCCGACTGCTTCAGTTTGATTAGATACTATAATGTAGCATGGCCACTATGAATGATACAAATAGGTATTAAACTTCGACAATAAAACACACTATGCTATCTCCTTTTAGTTATATCTGTCTCCGGAAACATATCACAATAGATACAAAAAACACACATGTAATCAATTTAATTATTTCATATCAGTTCTAAATTCGACTTTTCCATTGGTGTAGACATGGTCATGTGTGGTGCAATAATCTGCGTGAAAGAATTCCACCAGTCATTAACATGATAATGCCCACGGGCATTATCATGTTAATGACCGCTCGAGGATTTAGAGTTGCGTCCTATTTTTTATTAAAACGCAAACGGAGATCATGCAGTTGTCAATGTAAATCAACATGGCGGAGGGTACGTCTGCTGCTGCCAATTGGAAGAGTTATGTCCTTCAAAGAAATATAAATAATAGTTACTGATGTATAGGGCATTATCGTGATAGATAGACTGCCCATGGGACAGTAGTATTGACTTCAACTCTGATAATGCCTTCGCATGCTGTGACTCAGGCTTTTTCAATGTTTCAGTCAATACGACTGCCCATTGGGCAGTCTAGTATTGTGCACGATAATGCCCTATTCATAAGTAACTATTACATAATTGAATAAGTAAGGAGGTATCGCCCCGCGATAAGGAGAAAAAAGGCCAATATGAATATTCAGTTTTTCATTCAATTTTTTTCATATTTTGTTTATAGAACAAGGCTACATTTCAACTTCGAATACTGATACAATGCGGAACATTTTGTTGTTCAAAAGGGTACTTATGCATACATTGTATCTTCCGTAAACCCTACACTTTGAACAACGTTTATTGTTTAGCTCTATTCAATTTCAGAGTTTGTCAAATAAAGACGTAGTTGTTCTGAACAGGAACGCCTTACTTCTTCTGGATCAGCTATGGTCACTCTCAGTTTTTTTTTGCTTTTTTTTGTTTTTATCTTTCCTTTTTGATGTTGCTTTGTTTTGTTTTATTTTGCTTTGGGGTTTTTTGATGCATTTGGATTCCATACACATTTTGCTTTGAACAACGCATATTGTTTCGTTCTATTCAATCTTGTGATTCCTTTGGTGTCGTATTTGTTAGATAAACACGTAGCTTTTACAACCAGTACGGAGCAGTTTTTTGCTCAGTGTTTAGCTTAATATGTAGTGGTTTGAGTATCATTGTTTTGTCTTTGTATCTTGTTTGTATTGATATTGCATTGTCTGTCATTCTTCGTTTCATGGCTTCTGGTTACCCCTGTAGCGTCAACAAGCTTTTCTTAATTAATTCCTGTCGTTCAAAATAATGTCGATAATATTGTTATTTCAAATGCGTTTGAGTTCATTTCTGATCACTTGGCGAGGCGCACTCACATTTTGGATAGACTAAACGATTTATAGTCGAACGTCTCTGTGTTGAAGTAGAGGCAATCGGAACTCCTCGAGTAAGAAACATTACTTCCTTTATTTAATGTCCTTAGAAATGAGTACAAAGTTGTCATGAATAAACGTTACAGAAATCGGAGGGGCAATCAAGAACGGACAATCCAGAGAAACTGGTAACATTGTGTACACAAGACACAAGACGAAGACAAGGAAATTTATCAATGAGTATTGATATTCTCTCGCTATAGATTATCATAAGTGAGTCTCGCTAGATTTGATCAAGTACAATCAGTCAGTTTGGCCGCTGCAATCAAAGCGGATAGCACGGACTTTTCCTGCTCTTCAGTAGAGTGGGGTGAAGCAGATATTTCTTACTGTGGAAGTAAGTTTTTAATTCTATAATACTTAATGAAACGTGGTTATATCGAGCATAGATTTACTTATGACATTAATAAAACGTTAGGGAGAAACCCGAAGGATATGTTCAGCGCCCAATATCGCTCGCTCATATGCGCAATATGTATATATACAATAAATCTCCCACACTGGATATCAAAGTTGCTTCCTTTTCCCTATATATATATATATATCACCATGCACGACCTCGCTCTGTAAACAATTAATAAAAGCATGAGAATATGGGATTCTTCTTCCTTCAGGGTCAATAGGTTACATTATTAGAAAGTTTGACAGTGCTATGGATATTTGAAATGACCGAATTACAGTCAAACCTGTCTTAAGGCACATTCCAAGGAAACATTGAAATAGGGTCATAAGGCAGGTGGTCACTTAATGCAGGCTTAATTAATATAAAATGCACTGTGAAGGGACATGAAAATTAAGGTCACATAATACAAGTTATTGCTTAATAGAGGTGGTCACTAAAGCGGGTTTGACTGTAGTCAACAGTGAAATTGTATGATAAAACAATTTGTTCATAAGAAAAGAACGTTTTGTGGGATTTAAATAAGACAAAATATATTTGATCATGTTGACTTTAGATAAGGTTAGGGCTATGGTGCTTAACGCCACATTTAACAATATTTCAGCTATATCGTGGCGGTCGGTTTTATTGGTGGAGGAAACCGGAGTTCGCCGAGAAAACCACCAACCTGCCGTAAGTCCCTGACACACTTTCGCACATAATGTTGCGTTGTGTACAGCTCGCCATTGAACTCACAACTTTTATGGTGATAGGTACTGATTGCACAGGTAGTTGTAGATCCAACTACCATATGATCACGACCACGATGGCTCCTTGACGATTATGACACATATGATATGATGGATGTATACCCATTACATACATAATGTGGTGGTACAAAACTTTGTATCGGGTCGAGCCTGTTGTGTGAACCAGTCACAAGTCGCGATAGCTACGAATTGTGATGCAACAGCAAGACCTGATGCAAAGGCTTGTACCAACACACTATGTATGTAATAAGTGTATCAAACATTTCAATAAAAACTAATTTTAAGCAAATAAAAATAGTCGAAATAATATTAACAAATGTGTACAATTCTCTGAGGGATACTACATTTTGTGCATGACGTCACATTATTTATTGCCATTCATTCTTTTGCTTTGTTTACGTTGTTTACATTGACGTGTTTGCACCGCATTCCAATGATATGACGTCATGACAAAATAGTTCAGCAGAGAAGATCTCGTGCAACGTCACGCCATTATTTTATCACCAAGTGTAGTGATACAACATATTGTATCAGACACCTTGAATCAGACGGGATACTTTCTTTAAATTCAAAGGAAAACACTCAAAATGTTAGATAAGATCGAATTATTATTGAATAATAGATAGTCATGAATGAATGGAACTACTTTCTGATTTTAAAAGGTACAATATGGCCGCTACCTGAAAGTGATGCATGCATGTCGTGAACGTATCAAGAAGTAATGACTAGACGCTAAATATCTATTACATAAATAGTGTGGTGGTACAAGACTTTGTATCACGTCGAGCCTGTTGTGTGAACCAGTATCACTACGAGTTACGAAAGCGACAAGTTTTGATGCGGTTTGTTCACACAACAGGCGAGACCTGATACAAAATCTTGCACAAACACACTATGTATGTAATAAGTTTATCTAACATTTCAATAAAAACTAATTTTAAGCAAATAACAAGGGTCGGAATAAGATTAACAAATGTGTACAATACTCTGAGGGAGACTACATTTCGTGCATGACGTCACGTTTATTTGATACCATTCATTATATTGCTTTGTTAACGTTGTTCAATCTTATGTGTTTTACCCCTCCTTCCAATGATGTGACGTCATGACAAAATAGTTCGGCAGAGAAGATCTCGTGCAACGTCGCGCCATTCTTTTATCACCACCGTGTGTTGATGCAACATCTTGTATCACACACCTTGCATTAGACAGGCTACTTTCTTTAAATTCAAAGGAAAACTGTGGTGATAAAAGAATGGAGCGACGTTGCACGATGTGTTCTCTGCCTAATTACTTTGTCATGACGTCATATCATTGGAATGTGAGAGAAAACACAGTAACGTGACATAGGTGAATCACCGGAAAAATAACGTGACATCATGCACAAAATGTAGTTTCCCTCGGAGTATTGTACACATTTTCATTCAACCCTTGTTATTTGTTTAAAATTAGTTGTTATTGAAATGTTAGATAAACTTATTACATGCATAGTGTGTTTGTATAAGACTGTATATCAGGTCTTGCCTGTTGTGTGAACAAACCGCATCACAACTCGTCGCTTGCGCGACTCGTAGTGATATTGGTTCACACAACAGGCTGGACCTGATACAAAGTCTTGTACCAACACACTATGTATATAATGGGTATGTACAGATATGGTTTATTTTCAGGATTATTTGGTTTTGATTAGTCAGTTGCTATCTTCAAATGTTTATACAATAATAATTTCTTCCTTTCCACGGAATCGATATATTATTGTGCACGCATGTCCATATTCAAGATGACTTCAAACATGTTTCAATGTATACCTATGAATCACTATCGCCATGCTATATATGGGGGTTGGCATATTACTCAAATATGGGGGGAAAACTTTGCATGACCACATCCTTGTACTAAGAGAAAAGGTTTGGGCCCATAAAACTAGTTTGTCACTAGTTAAAACAATAAAGCCATAAAATCATCTATATAGCGGACCGTGATATTAAAGAAGCGGATCAACTCATATTTATTATCAATTAAAGAGCATACAGTAAGAGGATTGACATCCTCTCAGGGGCTGCTCTGGCTCCAAAAATGTTGGCCCAGAAAAATCGCCAGGTATCAAATTCTGTTGCCAGTTCCAAAAAGTCGGAGCCAGAAAACTTAGATGCCATAACTTGTTCGCACAAAATCGTTCTTCGGTCAAGCATGCACATTTTATCACTCATGACGCCAGCTTTGAAGTCATGATACTGTCAAAAGGGTAAATTGTTATGTTTATTATGATCTTTTCTGTTATACTGGACGTTTTGTTTACTTTGGGGCCATTTTCATGCTGAAAATGAGCGGAAGTTTACCTACATCTGTTACGAATTGTGACTTATCATGATTGACACGAAAATAAGCTTTTAACCGTTATACGCCAAACGGCATTTTTCTCCATTTCTACCGTTATCTAACTAAGTAATCAACCAACCAACCAACCAATCAACCAACCTACTAACCAAGCTACCAACTATCTATTTTATTCGTATAATCAATAGAGTATGATGGTACAGAAATACCTAAAAACGCATAGGTGGTGTAATGATTAGCGTGCTCGCCTCGAGTGTGGTAGATCGTGGGTTCGAGCCACGGTCGGGTCAAACCAAAGACTATGAAATTTGTATTTGTTGCTTCTCCGCTAAACATCCAGCAATAAGAGTAAGAACAAAGACTGGTTGGATCTGAATCAGAATAATGCGTCCCAGTGGAGAGGCATATCTACCCGCGGACTCCTGTTTCAGTGAGCTGGCACTATAAAAGTTACTTGAAATAAATATTTAACCACCCATTACCCTAGGCCTATATCTATATTAATCTCCATGTACGATTTCGCTATGTAAACAATTGACAAGACATTGCGTATATGGGTTTCTTCCTTCTTCCCGGGTCAATAGGTTACAGTATTAGAAAGTTTGTCACTTTTAAAGTATTTTGAAATACTTGACCTTGAAATTTAAGGATGAAGTCCATTCACTATTATGGAAATTGGAAATAATTGAATTAGTCAACTGTAATATTGTATGATAGAATTATTTGTTTATAGAAAAGAAAGTCGTGTGGGTTTTAATCGAATATAATGTATTTGATCATGTTGATTTTAGATAGAGGTTGAAATTGTATGTCGTTGAATTGCGTTTCTCGAAACACCAGAACGAATAAAAATTGCATACATGTTCTTTTACTTTGTCCTGTGTCTTGTGTGCCCAATGTCTACTGTGTCACTGGATTGTCCATTCTCGACAGCCTCTTCGTTTTTTTCCCAAACGTTTGTTTAAAGCGAGAAAATATCATTGATAAATATTTGTTTGTCTTCGTCATGTGTTTTGTGTACCTAATGTTGTCAGGTTTTCTGGATGGTCCATTCTTGATTGCTCCTTCGGGTTTCTCTAACGTTTATTTATGACATCCTTGTACTCATTTCTAATGACATTTAATAAAGGGCGTCATTTTTCCCTCCTTCAGGTCTGATTGCCTCCACTTCAACACGATAATGTTTCAATGCAAATCGCTTAATCTAAGTGTGGGTGCACCTTGCCATGTAATCGGATATCCACTCAAATGCATTTGAAAAAACAACATTATTGAGAGTATTTTTTTTTCTTTTTTTACATCATAATATAGTTTATTCAAAATCTCCTGTTTACAATAACCTTAATGGCACAGGAGTGAACATTAAGGGTCCCTGTTTTACATAAATCTCATTTGTCCAGGGATAGCACAGTAGCTTGAACAATTAGAATTAGATAAGAAAGGTTTGAAGACAACACAGGTGTGACCAGCAACCGTGAACCGAAGAAGGACAGACAATACAACAGCCATACAAAGAGACAAACAATGTTGCTCAAAACACTACATATTAAACTAAAAATGGAGCTACGTGAATCCCACAAAAAAACTGGGAGTGAACTTGGCTGCTCCGGAAAGGGTAAGCAGTTCCTGTTCGTAATTGCTACGTGTTTATCTAACAAATATGACACCACGGGAATCATGAGATTGAACAGAACTAAGGGACGGACCATTGAACTTCCAGGGGGGAGGGGACTATGGGTTTTTTCTTAAAAAGAATATTCTGATTCCAATCTTGCTGAAAAAGTATTCTGATTTTGATGGAGGAAAACAAATATAATCTGATTCAGAGTTTTTATCATATAACCTAATATTAGATTCTGGGAAAAAAAATTCGCGTTTTGCGCGACAAAAAAATTATTATTCTAACTCTCGTGTTGACCGAAAACAATTTCTGAACGAACAAAAAACCCATAGACCCCCCTGCAAGTTAAATGGTCGGTCCTTAAACAATATGCGTTGTTGAAAGTGTAAATTTGTGGAATGTAAAATGTGTGCATAGGTACCATAGGTGACCTTATCCAATTTTGACTATCCTGTCTCTGTCATTTGGTTTTATTGCTCCCAAAACTTTAAGTTATTTGGCTTTCCAATCTTCCGATGTTGAGCGTATCTGATGAAGGTTATTCAAGAACCGCGTCATGCACAATACATTTTATATCTACGTTTATAATTGAACAACAAAACAACAAAATTCTCCGCATTGTATCGGTATAAGAAGTTGAAATGTAACCTTGTTCAATAAACAAAGTCTTACATATTAGAAAAGAAAAATTGAATATTCACATTACTAAACAACCAAGATCACATCGTCAATGGCCTAAATTTCTTTCTCCTTATTCCGGGACGATACTTCCTTTATTATTCAATTGAATTTTTGACATATGTGGTTTTTCTACCTGTTTCCGGATACAACTATACAAATAAAGAGATATGATCATTGTGTATTTGTCGAAGTTTAATACCTGTCTGTTTCATTCATAGTGGCCATTTTACAACAGTATCTAATCGAACTTAAGCTGTCGGGATATTTTAATTAAGAATAGCAAGGATCTTATTATAAATGTCATATTGTTTCGAAAAACATCCATGTTTACGGTACGTAAACAAATAGCTTAAAGGAACGAACACATGTGGGGTTAAAACAAGTGAGAACTAACATTTTTACCTATAAGTAAATATTTCCTTGAATTGTTCAGTGTCATATCTGTTTTATTTATTGCAGTTGACAGAAATAATATATAGTCAGCCCTCGATTTGAACGGAATTCGGTCATGTGAGTGTTTTGAGCTAATGTAGAAAACATTTTAAAAACCTGATATATGCAAAATATTTAATAATTTGACAACTGTGGTCTGAAAGATATATACGGAATCTATTGACGTATAGCACACACTGGATTGTTATCTTGTTCCTCATTTAATTTGGAAAAATGGATGATATAAAGGAATTACAGGATCTGAATTACGAAGAAGCTAAACAATACATCGGAGGGGTAGTTTTCG
>JYMV01033680.1_pt1 | contig 11696 bp, 12 predicted proteins | sample 338911 | NCBI WGS metagenome assembly JYMV01 (sample SAMN03354496, study PRJNA234377) | hydrothermal vent metagenome | biome: Deep sea; feature: Hydrothermal plumes at the Eastern Lau Spreading Center, Western Pacific Ocean; material: Seawater | place: Tonga | collected 2009 | depth 2000 m m
GGCCATACCCGATCCCATTCCGAACTCGGAAGTCAAGCCCTTCAGCGCCGATGGTACTTTGTCTTAAGGCATGGAAGAGTAGGACATTGCCAGGCTTAACACAGCTTAGGTTGTTGTATTATGAAAGTAGTAAGTTCCCTAAAATCACACAGGAAAAGAGATATGAATTCGAAACTTGTTCGAAGAAGGGGGCGTATTTATATTATAAACAAAAAAAAACCAAAATATAAAGCCAGACAGAGATAATGAAAACAATCGGGTCTGTCAAAGAAGATCTCAACGTAGAAAAAAGAATTTCCATTACGCTGGAGTCTACAAGAAAATTTTCAGATTTAAAACTTTCAGTTTTTCTTGAAAAAAAATATGGGGAATATCTAGGTATAATTGACGAAGACTATAAAAATAATGGAGCAAATTTTTGTAACTCGACTAAAGAGGTTTTCGAAAAATCAGAAATAATTTTAAAAGTTAATTGTCCTTCTAATGATGAAATTAATTTAATAAAAGATCAATCTATATTAATAGGCCAATTTGATCCACTTTCTAATAAGGAAATTATTAATAAACTGATCAAGAAGGGCGTTAAAATTTTCTCTCTCAATCTACTTCCAAGAATTACACGAGCTCAATCAATGGACGTTTTGTCTTCGCAAGCAAATTTAGCTGGATATCGAGCAGTTATCGAATCTGTTGAAGAATTTGATAAAGTAGTTCCTATGATGATGACTGCAGCAGGAACAATTATGCCAGCCAAAGTATTAGTGATTGGAGCTGGTGTAGCTGGTCTTCAAGCAATCGCTACTGCAAAAAGATTAGGTGGGATGGTATCAGCTACAGATGTCAGAACCGCTGCTAAAGAACAGGTTGAAAGTTTAGGAAGTAAATTTTTAAATATTGAAGGTGTTGAAAATTTGGAAACAAAGGAAGGATATGCAAAAGAAGTTGGGGAAGATTTCAAAAAAAAACAGTCTGAGTTATTAAAAGACGCGATAAAAAAAAATGATATTGTTATTTGCACTGCCTTAATACCTGGTAAAAGAGCACCAAGAATTATCTCTGAAGAAATGGTGAAAAGTATGAAACCAGGTTCAATCATTTATGATCTTGCGATAAGTCAAGGAGGTAACTCTGCTTTTTCTGAAACTGATAAAATTAATATTGTAAATGGTGTAAAAATTATGGGAGCAAGAAATATACTGAATAATTTGGCAATAACAGCATCAAACTTATATGCAAAAAATCTGTTAAATTTTGTTAAAAATCTATATAGCGAAGAAAAAAAAGATTTTTACATTAATTTAGAAGACGAAATTATTAGAAAGACCTTTATAAATAAAGAATTATAATTATGGAAGTTGATCCTTTTATATTTAGACTAAGTATTTTCGTACTATCAATATTTGTAGGATATTACGTAGTTTGGAGTGTTACACCTTCATTGCACACACCTTTAATGTCGGTAACTAATGCAATTTCGTCTGTAATTATTGTTGGTGCAATTGTAGCAGCATCTGGCGCCACATCACAAACAAATTTTGAATTATCAAATATTCTTGGATTTGCGGCATTAATACTTGCAGCAGTAAATATTTTTGGAGGATTTTTTGTAACGCAAAGAATGTTGCGGATGTATAAAAAAAAGAAAAGAGAAAAAATTAAGTAATGACACCAAGTTTTGCTGCATCACTATATTTAATTTCCGGAGTATTCTTTATATTAGCTCTAAGAGGATTATCTTCTCCAGAAACATCACGAAAAGGAAATTTCTTTGGTATTTTAGGAATGACTATAGCAATTATAGTGACTTTTTTATTTATCGATATTTTATTTAGCAGTTTCCTTTATATAATATGTTCTCTTGCCATTGGTGGGTCTATCGGAACAATTATTGCTTATAGAATTTCGATGACCGCAATGCCCCAATTGGTGGCTGGTTTTCATAGCCTAGTTGGTTTGGCGGCTGTATTGGTTGCTTTATCTGCATTTTATGATCCAGTAGCTTTTGAGTTAGGAGTACTAAATAATATTAGAACAGCAAGTCTTGTTGAAATGTCTATTGGTGCTTCGATTGGTGCTATAACATTTACTGGATCTGTTATCGCTTTTTTGAAATTACAAGGATTAATGAGTGGTGCACCTATTATTTTCAAAGGCCAACATTTTTTAAATTTATTAATAGGAACAGGAATTGTGTCTTTAATTATTTACATAACAAAAAATCAAAGCAGCCAAATATTTTGGATATTGATTATTGGTTCTTTTTTATTTGGCATACTTTTAATAATTCCAATAGGTGGAGCTGATATGCCCGTAGTTATTTCTATGCTTAATTCCTACTCAGGATGGGCAGCCGCAGGAATAGGTTTTACTTTAGAAAATACTGCATTAATAATTACTGGAGCCTTGGTGGGATCATCGGGCGCAATCTTGTCCTATATTATGTGCAAAGGAATGAACCGATCATTTTTTAGTGTAATCCTTGGAGGTTTTGGCGGCACAGATTCAACACCAAAAAACAGACAGAAAAGAAAGCCAGTTAAGAGCGGCAATGCAGAAGATGCAGCGTTTTTAATGAAAAATGCATCATCTGTTATAATTGTTCCTGGATACGGAATGGCAGTAGCTCAAGCCCAGCACGCAGTTAGAGAAATGGCTGACAATTTAAAAAAAAATGGAGTAAAAGTTTCTTATGCTGTTCATCCAGTAGCAGGACGAATGCCTGGTCACATGAATGTTTTGCTTGCTGAAGCCAATGTTCCTTATGATGAAGTTTTTGAACAAGAAAATATTAATAATGATTTTGCTAGTACCGATGTTGCTTTTGTAATAGGAGCTAATGATGTCACCAATCCAATTGCTAAAACGGATCCACAAAGCCCCATTTATGGTATGCCAATATTAGATGTTGAAAAGGCAAAATCTGTTCTTTTTGTTAAGAGAAGTTTATCTCCTGGTTATGCTGGTATTGATAATGAATTATTTTATAGGAACAATACTTTGATGCTTTTTTCAGATGCAAAAAAAATGACTGAAGAAATAATAAAAAATATAAGTTAAATATTTAAAATTTAATTAAGTAAAAATTTTATAAAATGTACAATAAATTAAATTATAATTTATTTTATCTATTAGCATCCACATTAATTATTTTATCATATTTTTTTGGTTTTTACTTAAATGAAGATGCTGCCGGAGGAGGTAAATCAGATTTATACACGCAAGAATGGGAAAATATAAATCTATTTTTAAATTCTAAAATTTCATCAGCTTTAATAGATATTAGATATGCTTCTTCAAGAACGCCTCTCTACTTAATTATAAACAAATTTAATCCCTTTATTACAAACATTGAGGAATTTAGAATCAGTTATCTTTTTTTTGCGACAACAATTCCAATTCTTTTTTTTATATTTTTAAAAAAAAATTTTAAATCTATTAATTTAAATATCTTAATATTTTTATCATGCATATTAATGTTAAGCCCGTATTTTAGGACAATGTCCTTTTGGGCAGATACAGAAGGTCTAGCAATTTTCTTTTTGCTTTTAAGCCTGATTACATTCACTCATTTACCTGTGTCGAGTTATGAGAATAATAAAAAAAAATATTATTTCATTGCTACTTTAGCAATATTTTTTAGTTTTCTGAGTTTTTATTCAGATCAAAAATATATTTTTTTATCAATATTTATTTATTTTACTTTAATTTTTAAAAATGATTTAAAATTTTTCTTCCGATACAGTTTAGTTTGTATTATTTTTACAATTCCAGCTTTATATTTATTTTACATTTGGGGAGGTGTGGTACCAATAGAAAGCCAATTCAGAATAGTTTTTTCACCTGCTGCTTTAAATTATTTTTTGTCTATTATTGGATTATACCTTCTTCCGATCTTCATTGTACTTATGATAGAAAAAAAAATAATAAATTTATTTTCAAATTTAAAAAAATCAGATTTAATTATTTTTTTAATAATTGCTATAATCTTATTTTTTACACTTCCTGTATCTCCGCAATTCAAGGCTGTTGGCATTATTTTTAAATTTTTAAGTTTAGCAAGTTATAAATTCAATATTAATTGGACTTTGACTTTGTTTATATATTATATTTTAAATTTATTTTTTCTATTATTAGTACTGACTTTTTTTAAAAAAAATTTTAAAAATTATATATTTCTTGTTATTTATACACTAATTTTTATTTCTACATTCTTTGTATACCAACAATATGTTGATCCTTTATTTTTTTTACTTATTTTTTGTTATTTTAATTTTATTGATCCAATTAAAGTAATGAATGGCAAATATATTGGAACTTTTTTTTTATTTTATTTCTTTATGTTGATCGCCGCTGTTTACTATCGAAGTGTTTGTTCAATATATTTTTTCGAGGCAGCTTGTAAATACTAATAAATTAATCTATTAATTTATTATGGGTATAAAAATTTTTTGTGATAGCGCCGACTTAAAAATAATCAAAAAATATGCAAAAAACTCTATAGTAAAAGGATTTACCACAAATCCTAGTTTAATGAGATTATCTAAAGCGAAGAACTATAAAAAATACTCCATCAGATTACTCAGTATATGTGTCGGAAAACCAATTTCCTTTGAAGTTTTTGCCGATCAATTGAGCCAGATGGAAAAACAAGCTTATGCAATAAATTCTTGGGGTAAAAATATATACGTTAAAATACCGGTAACTAATTCAAAAGGAATTTTTACAGGTCAAGTAATAAGAAAACTCAGCAATAATGGTATAAAACTTAATATAACTGCAGTTTATACTATAACTCAAGTTCGTAAAATAATTAGAAATGTAAACAAAAATTCTAGAATAATAATATCAATCTTTGCAGGTAGAATGGGAGACGCAGGTAAAGATCCTATTCCGATAATTAAAGAAAGCGTACGTTTAACAAAAAGGATAAAAAATGTAGAAATACTTTGGGCCAGTACAAGAGAACCATATAACTACGTGCAAGCTAAAAATTGTGGTTGTTCAATAATAACTATGCCATCTTCTATAATTGAAAAAATATTAAAATTTGGAAAATCTCTCGAAAAGTTGTCATTAGACACTGTCAAAAAATTTCTGAAAGACAGTAAAGAATCAAATTTTAAAATATGAAAAAACAATATTTTTGCAAACAAAATTAAATGCGTAAATCAGTTGAAATATTATTTTATAGTTTTCCTCTTTCGTTTATCATTGGAAATTTGGCAGTAAATTTATATTCATTGTTGTTCATAGTAGCATCTTTATTTTTGATTAATAAAGAACAATTAGCTTTTAGATTTAAAAACTCATATTGGATTTTAATTATCTTTTTTTTGTATTTTTTTTTATCAACTACAATTCAGTATCAAGATATTGAATCTCTTAAAATTTTACTTTATCAAGATCAAGGTCCTGAATTCTTTAATGAAAAAATTAAAGATACGTTATTAAAAAATAATTCTATTTTTAAGTCCCTAATGCTAGTAAGATTTTTAATTCTAATTTTTGTCGTAGACACTCTCTTTTTTAACAAAATATTAAATTTGAAAAAATTTTTTTTATTTTCTCTATGCTGTACCAGTTTTGTAAGTTTGGATGTTATCCTACAATACATAACAGGATCTGATTTATTTGGCTATAAAAGTTTTGGAACTAGAAACTCCGGACCATTTGGAGACGAAGTAATTGCGGGTGCATACCTTCAAAGATTTTCCTTTTTTTCTTTTTTTTCAATCTTTGCAATTTCTGATAAAAAGAATTTAAATAATCCTTTATTAATATCTCTAATAATAATTCATGCCGCTGCAATGTTATTGGCAGGTAATAAAATGTCGATGTTATTGTTTTTGTTTGGATGTGGTTTGACAATCATGTTTATTAAAAAGTCACGAATCGCAATGACTGTTGGTATATCTGGGTTTCTAGTAATATTTTTTCTCATAATTAAAAATGATTCAAACTTTAAAGATGCTTACTATAATTTTTACGGAAATATTAAGCATTTTGTTGGAACACGATACGAAATTAGATTACCAAATACGGCACAACAAGATACTGAAAAAATAAAATTTATGGAAAGAGAAAAGGATGTTCCTTCAATTTTAAGAGGCAGTGGTCATTATTATATTTATCACAATTCTATCTTAGTATGGCAAGACCAGCCTTTATTTGGCTTTGGTTTAAAATCTTTTAGAATAAAATGTTGGGAAAATTTAACTGATGATACCATGAAACTACGAACAAAAAATAAAAATCAATTGTATTTAGCTTGCTCAACTCATCCTCACAATTATTACCTTGAACTTCTGAGTGAATCAGGAATTGTTGGTGCTAGTTTATTATTTATTTTTTTTATCATTTTATGGAAAGATTTTTTTCATTATTTCATAAAACATAACCGTCAAACAGGTCCGGAGGCGATCTTACTAGTTCCTATTGTTATCTCAATTTTTCTAGAAATTTGGCCTTTAAAATCTACTGGAAGTTTTTTTTCTACTTTAGCGAACAATAAAAAGAGGTTAGTTTAATTTTAACTTAAAATTATTGACATTATTAACTATTCGAATTAACTACATAACAAAAATTAATGATATTATGAGAAAAAAAGGAGATTTGAAGTAAAGGCATGAAACCGGAAAGACACGAAAAAGGTTGGGGATATGAATTATGGATTGTAAACAATAATTTATACTGCGGAAAAATATTGCATTTTAATAAAGGAAAAAAATGTTCTTGGCATTATCACAAGATTAAACAGGAAACATTTTACGTACAAAAAGGTAAATTAAAAATTTGGTATGGATATGATAATGATATTACAAAAGCAAAAGAACTAATTATGATACCAGGTCAAAAATTTGAATTGCCAGCTGGATTAAAACATCAAATATTAGGTCTAGAAGATACAGATATGTTTGAATTTTCTACAACACATTCTGAATCCGATTCACATAGAATCACAAAAGGGGATTAGTGAAAACTGTAAATTTGGCTTCTACCCATTGTTGATTTAATCATTGGCAAACAAGAATATTGACCAATTTAATCAAAAAAAAATTTAATACATATCTTGGTTCAAAAATTATTCGATATTCTGTATCCAATTAATTAAAAAAATTGGTAGTAAAATTATAATTAGAAGCTTCATTTTGAAAGAATTATTTTTTATTGAAAAAAAACCAAGTGCAGCCTGTAACCTTTTGCCCTCAAAGATTAATTTTTTACATTTAAGATAATTTATATTAGATAGCAAATATTGAGATTCTGAATTGGTTAAAAAATTATTATTAGTATGTTCGATACGCCAATTTTCAAGTTCCTTGATTTCTAAATTTAAGTTCTGCTGGGAAAAATTTTTCTCATGCATCCTATAGTAAGCAAGAGGTTCTTGAACACATGCAAAATTCCAAAATTCACTCAATCTAACAAAAAGATCAAAATCTCCAATAATATTGTATTTGCTATCAAATCCTTTAGAGTTTTTTTCATACACTTTTTTTCTTATAATTACAGTTAGAATACCAACTTTATAATTTTTAATTATATTGTCTCTTACAAATCCAGTATATAATTTTTTTTTTGAAAAAATTTTTTTTTTTCCATTTTTTTGGAAATAAAAGTACAGATTAGAAAAAACGAGACCTATAGTATCTGCGGTAAATTCAGCCATTTGCTTTTCCAGTTTTTTATTGTCCCACCAGTCATCTGTGTCTAGGAAAGCAATAAATTCACCATTAGATTTTTTGATTGCAAGGTCTCTAGCACGATACAAAGTGGTATGTTCTTGTGCATAATAATATTTAAGTCTTTTATCTTGAAAATTTTCAAAGATTTTTTTACTTGAATCAGATGATTGGTTATCCCAAAAAATTAACTCCCAATTTTCGTAAGTTTGAGATAATACACTTTTAATACTTTCATACAAATAAACCTCACCGTTGTAACAGTTCATTATTATGCTAACTAGAGGTCGATTGTTAGATTTGGTGTTCATTATAAAATTTAATGGTTGATTTAAGTCCTTTCTTAAATGAAATTTTTGGTCTCCAATTAATTATATTTTTAGCTTTTTTAATATTTGGATATAATTTTAAAATCTCGTCTTTTCTTAATTTAATTTTCCCAAATTGAGGATAGCCACCTTTAGAAATTTTTTTTACATTTTCGATAATCTTTCTGATTTTTTTTGGTTTTCCAGATCCAATATTTATTATTTGTCCCCTAGCATTTTTATTGACTAATGATTTTAGTATTGCATCAACAACATCGTCCACATGAACAAAGTCTCTTAATTGATTGCCTTCAGAACAGAGAAATTTTTTATTTTTTATACATCCCATTATAATAACAGGGAGGAAACGATTTATATCTTGTCTGGGTCCATATGCTAGATACAGTCTTAAAATTGTAGATGGAAATTTTTTTTTTTTAAAGAGATCAATCAAATATAGCGACGACGATAGTTTAGCTCTTCCGTAGATTGATTTAATTGATTTTATACTGCACTTAGCGTTTTCTTTTTGTGGAGATTTTAAATTTCCATATTCTACACAACTTCCCATTTGAACAAAAGCTATAGGTGATTTTTCTAAAAAAATATCTGCTAGGTTCTTACATCCTATATAATGACTTTCATAAGTTTTTTTCTTGTTTGAATGATCAACATAGCCGCCGAGATTTACAACATAGTTAAAAGATTTTCTAATATTTATTTTCAGAGACTTCTTTTTTGTAATATCACAAAGTATATACTTAACTTTTGTCAGATATCTTATTTTTTTTGGCTGTTTAGATGATAGACTGGTAACTTGCCATCCTTTTTTTAAAGACTTTTTTGCAAGATGATAACCAATAAAGCCAGTGCCACCAACAATTAATATATTATTTTTAGGATTCAAAATATAATTTTTTTTTCTTTATAATTTTATTAAGTTTATCTTTATCCCTTTTTGTATCTAAACATTGCCAAAATCCTTCATGTTTAAATGCTGCTAACTGTCTTTTTTTAGTTACTTTTTCTAAAGGTTCTCGTTCTAAATATGTATTATCGTTTTTGATAAATTTAAAAAATTCTGGTTCCATAACAAAAAACCCCCCATTAATCCATCCCTCGTCAAGCTTTGATTTCTCTTTAAAGTAACTTACATATTGACCTTTGAGCTTTAGGGCTCCAAACCTAGCGGGAGGTCTAACGGCTGTTAATGTTACAAGCTTTTTATTCTTTTTATGAAATTTGAATAATTTTTTCAAATTCACATTAGATAATCCATCTCCATAAGTCATCATAAATGTTTCTTTTCCAATATATTTTTTTAATCTTTTTAATCTTCCGCCTGTCATGGTATTTTTTCCTGTTTCAATAAAATTGATATTCCAATCAAAAAATTTTTTATTAAAAAATTTTTTGATTATTTTTCCCCTATAACCCAAAGCAACATAAAAATCTTTATAACCATATTTGGCATACAATTTCATAATATAGAAAAGCATCGGTTTGCCACAAATATTAATCATTGGTTTAGGTATTGTTTTGGTATACTCGGATAATCTAGTTCCAAAACCTCCCGCTAATAAAATAACTTTCATATTTAATTTCGATTACGTTTAATATTTTTAAGAAAATTCCTATTCATTTAATTGATCTCTTTCTTAAAATTGTTTCATATTTTTTGATTTGATTAAATGAAGTTTCATATGCCTTATATGGTTTTGCATAATAACTCTTATACCAATTCGCAACCATATTAATCGTTTCGGCAAAACTTAAAATACTTTTCCATTTCAGTTTTGTTTTGGCTTTATTACAATTTAGTTTTAATAAATTTGACTCATGAAAATTTTTTTTACTTTTATTCATTATTCGCCATGATACTTTTTTCCAGTATTTTCTCATTAACTGAACTAAAAATATAACATTATAATTTTTATTATTGCTTGGTCCAAAATTAAAAGCTTCACCATGAAGTTTTCTATTTTTTTTTAAATTTAAAGCAAGAAGTAAATATCCACATACAGCTTCAAGTACATGTTGCCATGGCCTAGTAGATTCAGGATTCCTTATTAAAACTTTTTTATTTTTTGCCCATGATTTTACGCAGTCTGGTATCAAACGACCCTCAGACCAGTCTCCACCACCTACAACATTTCCAGCTCTTGCAATACCAATCAATACTTTTGTTTTTTGTGACGGAAAAAATGAGCTTATATGAGATTGAATTGCTAATTCAGCGGATGCTTTTGACGCGCTATATGGGTCATTACCTCCTAAAATATCATTCTCATTATATCCTCTTTTTATTTCTAAATTTTTATAACTTTTATCGCTAGTTATAAGTACTGCAACACAACTTTTCTTTATTTCTCTTAAAGACTCCAAAATATTTAATGTACCAATTGTATTAGTTTCCCAAGTATAGGTTGGATTAGAATAGGATTTTTTTACTAGTGACTGAGCTGCTAAGTGGAAAACATAGTCCGGTTGATATTTTTTAAAAGTTTTTTTTAATAATTTTAAATTTCTTATATCCATTCTTTTGTGCTTTATCTTAGTTTCTAATTTAATAACTTTAAAATGTGATGGGGTGGATGGAACGTTTAATGATAATCCAATTACTTTTGCTCCTAATAATACTAACCAAGATGCTAACCAGGATCCTTTAAAACCTGTATGTCCGGTTATTAAAACTGTTTTATTTTTAAATTGTTGATAAAAATTAAATTTATTTTTTTTTATTTTTTTTCTCATATGAATAATTGCAAGAGTTTAGTTTTTAATACCCCTTCTATAGAATCTGAATGAGTTTCACAAATATCGATATCTTTAACCACCTTAAGATTAAATGGAGGCTCAGTTAATATTACTGCACTCTTGTCTAAAAGACGAATATCAGGTCCGGTGGGTTTATCTAAATTAGCAACAAAATTTTTTGATGACGGAAAATGTTCAGTAATAATTAAATATTTATATTTATTTTTTATTGCTTTAACAAAATTTAAAATTGATTCATTAGACAAATGTTGAAGTACTTGACGAACAAAACATACGTCTCCAACGGGTAATTCATCGCAAGTTATATCTAACACTCTAAAATCAACATTTAAATCTTTATATTTTTTTTTATTATAATTAATTAACTCATCAAATATATCAACAGCGATATAACTATTGCACGATTTTCTTATTTTTGATCCAATAACAAAATCTCCACAACCCAGATCTATAACATTAGGTTTTTTTGGCAGAGATAATAAAAACTTTTCAATCTCATCAATATATTTGTCTACAAATTCTGGAAAATAAGACCCCACCCCGGAATAAAATTTGTGATCAGATTTAATAGATTCTGGAGACCATAATTTTTTTAAATATATTTCTCTAAAAGTTTCATATTGTTTCATTTTTGAAAATTTTTTCCTTATTTTTTTAATAGCGATTTTTTCTCTATATCTTAAAATGAAATTGGGAATAGTTTTTTTGAAAATTTTTATTATCATTCAAAAATAATAGGCTTGTCTATTTCATTTTTATTATTAGGCTGATCCAGTCCACTTACAGGAAATTTATTATCATTTATCTTTCTTGCTGTATTATAGCTCTTCGGTGAAAAAGTAAGTTCTATTACTGTTGGAAAATCATGGGCAAAAAATAAAAAAGTTTTAATAAGGAATCCTAAATCTACTAGGCCATGGCAACATGT
>JYMV01050798.1_pt1 | contig 11696 bp, 14 predicted proteins | sample 338911 | NCBI WGS metagenome assembly JYMV01 (sample SAMN03354496, study PRJNA234377) | hydrothermal vent metagenome | biome: Deep sea; feature: Hydrothermal plumes at the Eastern Lau Spreading Center, Western Pacific Ocean; material: Seawater | place: Tonga | collected 2009 | depth 2000 m m
TTGAATGTCGCAAACCCTTGTGCAATCGATGTAAGTGGTGCCCAAATTGCCCCGAGGGGTAATAGATATATTAATTTTCGTCGAGTAATACTTAACATGAGTCTAAAATTACATAATCTTCAAAATTGATGATAATCACTTGCATGCCACTGCCATTTATTCTTTCGATTTTAGAATAATATTGTTTTATAGGCTACGCTAAAGCATATTGTGAACCAGCACTGGGGGGAGCCGTATTTCCGGCTGAGAGGTTTCTTCGACGAAACGACCCCTCGAACCTGATCTGGCTAGTACCGGCGTAGGAACGAGTGATTAATGACAGATAGAAATAATTCCACCGGATTTGACGTCTCCATTGATGTCAGTCGGTGCGTTTATGATGAAGTTATCTTATTTGATCAGTTGAATTTGAATATCCCCAAGGCTTCATGGACCTGTCTATTGGGGGTGAGTGGTGTTGGCAAAAGTACCCTTTTAAAACTCGCTGCGGGGCTTCAATCAGACGATTGTACGCTGAATATAACATGTTCAGATGGACAACCAATTACAAATCGTGTCGCATATATGGCTCAGCAGGATCTTTTATTACCGTGGCTTAACATTATTGAGAACGTAAATCTTGGGGATAGACTGCGGGGCGCCACTGATCCGGTACGCCGGGGGATGGCTCACGAATTGATTGATAGAGTAGGTTTAAAAAATTATGCCTGGGAACTCCCAGAAAAACTTTCTGGCGGAATGAGGCAGAGGGCTGCATTGGCGCGAACCCTACTGGAAGATCGGCCAGTCGTATTAATGGATGAACCCTTCTCTGCGTTAGATGCTATTACCCGTTTACAACTTCAAGAAATGGCATCAGAGCTTCTGAGAGATAGAACGGTTATGCTGGTCACCCACGATCCGCTGGAGGCCCTAAGGCTTGGGAATTTTATATATCTGATGACAGGCCGCCCCGCCCAATTAGAAAAAATTGCCGAATTAACGGACGAGACGCCACGGGATATTAACGATCCAGTTATTTTAACACACCAAGCAAATTTACTAACTCGTATGAAAAATTCAATTGAGAACCCTAGTAATGAATAGGTACAGACCCCTTCTTATTGCTCTGGGTCTAATTATTTTCTGGCAAATAATAGTTTTGATTACGGGAGTAGAACATTTCATTTTACCATCTCCGCTCCAAGTTGCGATCGCTATGGTTGATCGTTTCAACATTATAATTGGACATGCGTGGTTTACGCTTGCCGAAATAATATTAGGCTTAATATTTGGAACAGTTCTCGGAACCGTAAGTGCGTTATTTATGGGATATTTTACTCTCGCTAGACAATGGCTCATGCCATTACTGGTGATAAGCCAGGCGGTTCCCGTTTTTGCATTGGCCCCCATATTAGTTTTGTGGCTTGGATATGGAATGGTTTCCAAAGTAGCCATGGCCACATTAATTATCTATTTCCCCGTTACAGCCGCTTTTTTTGACGGGCTAAGGAGGACAGAACTCGGTCATTTGGAATTGGCATACACAATGGGAGCTTCGAGGTGGTCAATACTCCGTCATATTCGAATCCCTGCGGCTCTGCCCTCTTTTGCATCTGGCGTAAGGGTTGCAACGGCTGTCGCTCCCATTGGCGCTATAGTTGGTGAATGGGTTGGTTCCAGCCGGGGCCTTGGTTTTCTGATGCTACATGCAAATGCCAGGTTACAAATTGACGTAATGTTCGCTGCTCTCTTTATATTAGCGGTGATGGCTGTCCTTATATATTTTTCAATGGATGCCGTGCTTCGCCGTCTGGTTAGTTGGCAGGCAGAAACTCAACCAAGTAACGACTAGGAGCAGAGTATATGCTAACCCGTATTTTAATAATATTGACCCTTTTACCCATGTTTTTAGCCGCTAATCCTCTGCATGTATCAGCTAAAGGCGAGTTAACAGTGATGCTTGATTGGTTTGTTAATCCAGATCATGGTCCGTTAATTATTGCCCATGAGAAAGGGTTCTTTTCCCAAAAGGGTTTAGACGTTAAGCTCGTGGCTCCAGCAGATCCCAACGACCCTCCCAAATTGGTCGCCGCGGGTAAAGCTGATCTTGCTATCTCATACCAACCGCAGCTTCATATTCAGGTATCGGAAGGTCTTCCTCTTATTCGTATTGGAACACTTATTGCCACGCCACTTAATTCCTTGGTCGTGCTCAAAGAAGGGGATATTAAAAACATTTCGGACCTTAAAGGTAAAAAAATAGGATTTTCTGTTGGTGGATTTGAAGATGCTATGCTGGCCGCCATGCTCGAAAATCACGGAGTATCCATTAACGATGTTGAATTGATCAATGTTAACTTTGCTCTATCTCCCGCCATCCTCTCTGGCAATGTTGATGCCGTAATTGGTGCCTTCCGGAATTTTGAGCTCAATCAATTAGATATTGTTGGAAGACCTGGAAGAGCTTTCTATCCTGAAGAAGAGGGAGTTCCTTCTTATGACGAACTAATAATTATAGCTCACAAGGATAAAGTGAGTGACCCTCGCTATGGCAAATTCATTGAAGCTATTGAAAAAGGCGTACAATTTATGATCAATCATCCCGATGAGAGTTGGCGTCTTTTTATCAAGGGACATGTTAATTTAAATGATGAACTGAATAAACGTGCGTGGAGAGACACTCTTCCAAGATTTGCTTTGAGGCCCGCGGCGTTTGACAAAAAGCGTTACAAACGTTTTGCAGAATTCCTAAAAAAACAAGGATTGATAAAGAATGTCAAACCTGTAACTGATTACGCAATTGAACTTCAGTAATGACCTGATATAAGGCGGGTTGTATGTACCAGCTGTCTAAAATTTAGCTCGCGGGAGCTAATGGTATGCAGATTTTTATACAGGGGAAATTTTGCCAAGAAGTATCGGTCTTGCTGCAACACTATTAGTTTTATGGTTATTGCTGTCAGGAATCTATTCGCCGTTTCTAATTACGTTGGGGGTATTCTCCAGCATACTTGTTGCGTGGATTGCACATCGCATGGATGTTACCGACCGTGAGGGCTTTCCGGTCCACTTGAGCTGGAAAGCTATGACTTATTGGCCCTGGCTATCCTGGGAAATCGTTAAAGCAAATATTGATGTAGCACGCATCATATTAAAAAAGGAAATCTCCATCCGCCCACTTTTATTTCGCACCCCCGCGGATCAGAAAAGTGAACTTGGTCAAGTTACATATGCTAATTCCATAACACTCACTCCGGGAACAGTTTCCATAGCCGTTGGAGAATCCATGATTGATGTACATGCCTTGACACAGGAGGCCGCAGAGGACGTACAGAAAGGGCATATGAATAGACGTGTGTGCCAAATGGAAAGTTCAAACTACAGTGAAGACGGAGACATGTCATAATGTTTACCGTTGCTGCAATAGCGATCATCGTAGCAATGATGTTGGCAATCGTAAGGGCAGTATTAGGACCAACTGTTTATGATCGAATTTTAGCCGTAAATGTTTTTGGTACCAAAGCACTTTTGTTAATCGCAGTTCTTGGTTTTCTTACGAAACGCCCCGAATTTCTCGATGTTGCGATTGTATATGCTCTCATTAATTTCATAGCGACTATAGCAATCATGAAATTTTTCCGTTTTTCTCACCTAGGCCACCCACATCGTGGGGATAATTTGGGAGATTTATAAGATATGCTTCTCGATATCCTTAGTTGGTTTTTTATCTTGGCTGGCAGCGGTTTTCTGGTGATAGGAGGTGTCGGCCTCCTTCGATTACCTGATGTCTTTACCCGAATGCATGCGGCGGGAATGGTTGATACCCTAGCATTAACACTACTCATAATAGGGATGGCCGTTCAATCCGGCCTGTCCTTGGTGACTGTAAAGCTTTTCTTAATTCTATTATTTATGTTTTTTGCAAGCCCAACGAGCACGCACGCACTCGCCAAAGCCTCGCTGGATGGTGGCGTGAAGCCAAAGGTAGATGAAGATCAGCGCCCAGACGACCGCAGACTGGGAGCAGAAGAATAGAAGAACTTATAGACATAGCTATTTTAGTACTCATGGCATTTACCGCCTTCGCAACAGCTCGTGCACGAAATCTATTTGCGGTGGTAATCCTTTCTGGCGTTTTTAGTTTATTAGCGGCGGTCTTATACGTTTTGTTAAACGCTGTAGATGTTGCCTTTACAGAAGCTGCAGTTGGTGCAGGTATTTCGACATTATTGATGCTAGGCACGTTATCTTTAACCACTGAAGTGGAACGGGCGAAACATAAAATTAGAATATTGCCCCTATTGATCGTGTCCACGACAGGAGCATTACTGATCTTTGGTACATTCGATATGCCTCTTTATGGTGATCCAGATGCACCAGCGAACCTGCATGTCGCACCGCTGTACATAACAGAATCAATGTTGAAAACAGGAATTCCGAATATCGTCACTTCAGTACTGGCAAGCTATCGCGGTTACGATACGTTCGGAGAGGTCGTTGTTATTTTTACCGCAGCTATCGGAGTATTAATCCTATTGGGTCATGGACCGAATAGAACGCGTCCAGGGAAACGTTCAAGTACCGAATTTGAACCCGAGGAGGAAGACATTTGAAACGTCACTCCATTCTCCGAATTGTCGCAAAATTCATGATCCCCTATATTTTGTTATTTGCCCTCTATGTTCAATTTCATGGAGACTTTGGCCCGGGTGGCGGTTTTCAAGCGGGAGTAATTTTTGCCGCCGGTTTTATACTCTATGGATTAATTTTTGGTATTGACAATGCCCGAAAGGTTATTCCGGCATGGGTGACCCGGGTTCTTTTGGCAATAGGGGTATTACTTTTCGGCTTCACAGGAATAGCGAGCTTTTTCTTGGGCGGAAATTTTTTGAATTACAGCGTACTTTCTCATAATCCAGTATCTGGACAACACCTCGGGATATTTCTCGTTGAATTGGGTGTAGGAATTACGGTTTCCGCGACCATGATGACTATATTTTTCATTTTTTCTAGTCAGGATCGTTAAAAAAAATGAGTTTCCCCGGCCTCTTTAATTACTGGATAGTAATTGGACTCATGATGATTGGATTTTATATCGTCATTGCCCAAGGTAATCTGATCAAAAAAATAGTGGGCCTTAATATTTTTCAAGTATCGGTTTTTGTTTTTTATATATCAATTGGAAAAGTTAAGGGTGGCACTGCTCCTATAATCGGGGATGGGATAGATGTTTATTCTAACCCACTACCGCATGTTTTAATCTTGACTGCAATCGTCGTTGGAGTGGCAACGACCGCGCTTGGATTGGCCATGATTGTACGTATTAAGAATGCATATAATACGATAGAAAGTGATGAAATAGATATGATTGAAGCGGCGGAGAAAGAAGTGTGATCTCTGCACACCTTCCGGCCCTTCAGGTTATATTGCCACTTCTTTCTGCCCCATTTTGTGTTGTGTTTCGGCGGAGCTACCCGGCGTGGTTGTTGTCATTGTTAGTAAGTTGGATTTCATTCGCTATTGCTGCAATCCTTTTGGGGCAGGTCCTTGCCGGCAGCCCAATTGTTTATCTGCTTGGCGATTGGGCAGCGCCGTGGGGAATAGAATATAGAGTTGATATCTTATCAGCATTTGTGCTTCTCCTGGTGAGTGGCATTGGTTCTGTGATCATGGTTTTCGCACCACACAGCATCGCAAGCGAAGTACCAGAGGAGCGGATATACCTCTTTTATACAATGTACTTGCTAACCTTCTCTGGTCTTCTAGGGATGACTATTACCGGTGACGTATTCAATCTTTTTGTATTTTTAGAAATCTCATCATTGTCGACATACGTGATGATTAGCCAGGGGAAATCCAAACGCGCAATGACGTCAGCATTCCGCTACCTAATATTAGGGACAGTGGGTGCAACATTTTATGTCATTGGTGTCGGAATGATGTACCAGATGACTGGTACACTCAACATGGCAGACCTCGCTGCAAGGTTACCCGTGGTTGCGGAAACCCGAACAATCTTAGTTGCGCTAGGTTTTCTGACAGTCGGTATTGGATTGAAACTTGGCCTCTTTCCGATACATGGTTGGCTACCTAATGTATACGCTTACGCGCCATCCATTGTTACGGCATTCTTGGCTGCGACAGCTACAAAAGTTGCCATGTACGTCTTATTGAGAATTTATTTCACGGTCTTCGGCATAAAAATATTTGAAACACTACCCGTTGACGAAGTCTTGCTTATATTGGGTGTCATCACAATATTAACTATGTCAACTGTCGCAATCTATCAGATGGATGCCAAACGGTTACTGGCTTTTTCTAGTGTTGCTCAAATTGGCTACATGATTATTGGTGTCAGCATGATTACGGCAACGGGCCTCACCGCAACCATCTTGCATCTGTTCAATCACGCCCTAATAAAGGGCGCGCTGTTTCTTGCTTTGGCCGGAATATGCTACCGCATTAAATCGGCTAGAATTGAAGATATGGCGGGGTTAGGTCGGGCCATGCCTTATACGATGGCTGCTTTTCTTGTAGCTGGTTTGAGTCTCGTTGGCGTTCCACTGACGGTCGGGTTTGTTAGCAAGTGGTATTTAATTCTGGGTGCTTTGGAAAAGGATTGGTGGCTCGTCGCCGGCCTCATACTTTTGAGCTCACTCCTGGCCGTGATCTATTTATGGAAAGTCATAGAGGCCGCCTATTTTAAAAACCGTGCTGAGGGCGCCTCTCCTATAAGTGAAGTCCCAATAACCATGTTAGCACCCATGTGGGTTTTGGTCGCCGCTAATATTTATTTTGGTACCAATACAGAGCTAACTGTTGGCACGGCAATGTCTGCGGCTAGAGCGCTGATCCAAGGGACGCCATAATGATAACTCCAGAAAATTCTATTCTGGTTGCTTTTGTCCTGCCATTAATTGGTGCCATCGGTATTGGATTTGCTAATCGTTGGCCTAATTTGCGTGAGTTAGTCACGTTGATAACTGCAGTTCTAACGTTTTGTGTAATTTTTTTACTTCTAACGCCAGTCTATGCTGGTGCTCGTCCCGAGGTATTACTTTTCACATTATTTCCTGGTGTAGAGGTCAAATTTATCATTGAACCATTGGGGATCCTATTTGCGTGTATAGCGAGTTTCCTATGGATCATCACAACAATTTACTCAATAGGCTACATGCGGGCCCATCAAGAAAAAAACCAGACACGATTTTACATGGCATTTGCCGTTGCCATCTCTTGTGCGATAGGGATTTCATTCTCCGGCAACGTCATTACGTTGTTCATTTTCTATGAGCTTTTATCCCTCTCAACATACCCATTGGTAACTCATGCAGGTACGGATGACGCCAAGAAAGGTGGTAGGGTTTATTTGGGTATTCTACTTACAGCTTCTATTATGTTTTTCTTGCCTGCTATTATCTGGACCCTCCATATTGCCGGAACTCTGGACTTTACAGTCGGCGGCATTTTAAGCGACAAAGCTTCCAACACTGTTCTCGGCGTTATCTTGCTACTCTATTTGTTTGGAATTGGAAAAGCGGCCTTGATGCCTTTTCATCGCTGGCTGCCAGCAGCTATGATTGCACCCACACCAGTTAGCGCCCTTTTACACGCGGTTGCAGTCGTAAAAGCCGGGGTATTTTCAGTTCTCAAAATTTCCTTATTCATTTTTGGTTTTGATACCTTGGAGGGATTGGATATGACACAATTCCTCATGTACTTGGCTGCGGCGACAATCTTGATTGCCTCAATTGTTGCCATGCGTCAGGACAATCTTAAACGACGGCTAGCATATTCAACAGTCAGTCAACTGTCCTATATTGTCCTTGGTGCAATGCTTGCAACACGTTTGGGTTTTATCGGGGGCGGAATGCATATTGCCACGCATGCCTTCGGTAAAATCACTTTATTTTTTTGCGCAGGCTCGATCTTAGTAGCCACCCATAAAACAGAAATTAGTCAGATGCGAGGTCTCGGACGTGATATGCCTTTTACAATGGCAGCTTTTTTGATCGGGAGCCTCAGCGTTATAGGCCTCCCACCTTTTGGCGGACTATGGAGCAAATGGTATCTGGCTTTAGGGGCGTTAGATGCCGACGAAATTTTAATGCTAGCCGTTCTTATGGTTAGCTCAATATTAAATGTCGCCTATTTATTGCCGATTGCCATCCGCGGTTTCTTCAGTGATCCTGATTCAAGCGTGAACAACGGGGAACTTGATAAGGTCCCCGTTAAACTTCATGAAGCTCCTCCATCCTGCGTTGCTGCGCAGTCATTTACCGCCACTGGAACTCTGGTTTTGTTTTTTTATTCTGAACCTATATATCTGTTATTAAACAGCATATTTATTCATTGAAGGTGTTTTGATGGATAGAGAAAAAAAACATATGTTTGATAACCCACGAAACGTGAAACGATTATTATTTGTATTTTTCATAATTTCAGCCGGGTTGTTGTTCACGGACTTCTTTTTTCATCGACACGTTTCCGTCGAGGTTGAGAGATACTTTGGTTTTTATGCCCTTTACGGATTGATTGGCTCTGTTTTTCTTGTTTTGTCAGCGAAGGAATTACGCAAGATTTTAATGCGTAAGGAGGACTACTATGACGATCATTGAGAACGTCCCTCCTTTCGTTGTTTTCCTTATAGGAGCATGTCTAGCCCTAATTACGAGAGGTTGGTGGCGGAACTTTCTCATTTTGCTAGTTCCAATATTTGGTGCAATAAATCTAGCCGGGTACGACAACGGTCTTTATCACCAATCAACATTATTCGGGTTGGAAATTTCACTAACCCGGGTAGATAAATTAAGTGTCCTGTTTGGTTACCTTTTTCACCTCGCGGCATTTTTATGTATTATTTATTCTTTACATGTTAAAGACACCCTTCAGCAAACAGTAACAATTTTATATGCTGGCAGCGCCTTGGGAGCGGTGTTTGCGGGCGACCTGATTACCCTCCTGATCTTCTGGGAAATTTTAGCAGTGACGTCTGCCTTTTTAATTTGGGCACGACGAACCGAACGCTCATACAAAGCGGCTACACGTTATTTGATTATTCAAGTGATATCCGGCTTAATCCTACTCACAGGGGTAATCATTTACATTCACCAAACTGGCGAAACAACCTTTGGGTTTATTGGCCTAAAGGGTTTGGACAGCTGGCTGATTTTTCTTGCTTTTGGGATTAAATCGGCGTTCCCATTATTACATAATTGGCTAACCGACGCCTATCCAGAATCAACTGAAACAGGCACTGTATTCTTGAGTGCTTTCACAACCAAAGTTGCGGTTTACTCTCTGGCCCGAGGGTACCCTGGTACAGACTTACTAATCTATATTGGTGCGGCTATGACTGCGTTCCCAATATTTTTTGCTGTAATTGAAAATGACTTGCGCCGTGTGCTGGCATATAGCCTCATCAACCAGGTCGGTTTCATGGTGTGTGGTATTGGTATTGGTACGGCTTTAGCCATCAACGGGGCTGTTGCTCACGCGTTCAACGACGTGATATTTAAAGGCTTGCTGTTCATGACGATGGGTGCGGTCCTCTATAGAACCGGCAAAATTAACGGTTCAGATCTGGGCGGGCTTTATAAGAGTATGCCCCTAACGACAACTTTCTGTTTGGTTGGCGCAGCTTCAATCTCTGCTTTTCCCCTTTTTTCGGGTTTTGTTTCAAAATCTATGGTGATGGTATCCGCTATAGAAGAGGGTCATGAATACGTCTGGGCAATCCTACTATTTGCATCGGCTGGCGTTTTTCACCATGCCGGTATCAAAATACCATTTTTTGCTTTCTTTTCCCACGATGCTGGAATTCGTTGTAAAGAAGCGCCGTGGAATATGTTGTTGGCGATGGGATTAGCTTCAATCCTCTGCATATATATAGGAACCTTCCCAGAGTTACTTTATAGTATGCTGCCATTCAAAACTGATTATATACCGTATGATAGTACCCACGTTATAGCACAACTTCAGTTGTTGTTTTTCTCAGCCATGGCTTTCGTTGGTTTGAAACTAACCGGGCTATACCCGCCGGAATTGCGTTCCGTTGTCCTTGATGCAGAATGGACCTATCGTAAATTGTTACCACGAATTTTTTCGCGTCTAAGTAATGGGCTCGTAGTAGCCGATCGCACGATTAGAGAAGACGTAATGTCGGGATTAGAAAAAACAATTGCAAAAATTAGCTTCATCCACGGTCCCGAGGGTATGCTCGGACGCACAAATGCTATGGGGACTTCTGTTGCCGCCGTCGCTGTAATGTTAGCTATATTTCTTGTGTTGAATTTTAGTGGAATATAACGACGTTACTTCTCAGGTTTAACGGATCGTGGTACCCAACCTTTTACTTCCACAGCACGACCTTTATGGGATCTCATAATCTTCGGTTTAACTACTTGATCTACAGGAGGAGCATTTTGTGACTTGGAAAAAGAAGCAATCATCTCATTCAAATGGATTTCCGCACGGCGTCCCCGATCTAAAGCTGTTAAATAACATGGAGTTTTTCGACAAAATTTTGCGAGATGTTCAACTGAATGGTGGCCAAAACGCCTCCAAACGCTATCAGCAAATGTGGCTGCTTCTTCGTGAATAGTATTTTTACCTTCAAATTTAGGTCGACCTTGTGACCAAGCCCGAAAAACAGATGGCTCGATCGGGCCAACTTCTTCTGCGACAAAAATGGCAGGGATCAGTTTCTTGCCTTGATAAGCGGTGGCGTAATAAGCCTGGGCTAAAAACATTAAGTAATGAAGTTTTATAGGTTGCAAATACTCATTGTCATTCAATGCACGGTCGCAAAACCAGAATGCTAACTCAAAAGCTGAATCAACGGCCGCCGGCATGGCTACGGGCTCTCCTATTTCGAGGTGGTATTAGATAGATCAAGTATAAGCTTCATCAGGTTCGAGCATCAAGTCTAACTCCCTATATTTGTTTTATTTTTACCGCTCATTAACCATCTGACAGACATTATTAGTATTGGACATACTTACCAAAGTTGATCAATTCTATGAAATGCAATCTATTGTCGGGCAGATGATGGCTCCGATAGTGCAAAACAGTTGGTGACGGAAGCGGAATCCTTATTTTCTGACGGTAACGTGTCTGCATCTGAAGACCTTTGCCGCCAGGCATTGAAAAAGGATAAACTAAACGCCGATGCAATTGGGCTTTTGGCCTTGGTTTCATACCAAGCTGGTAATGTAGACCAAGCAAAGCGGCTATTGTCTCAAGCTATTGAAATAACACCAAGAAACGCCGTCCATCATTATAGATTGGCTAATATTCACCAGGACCAACGTAATCTTGACGAGGCGATTGCCTGTTACAGCGAGGCTTTAAACCAATCACCAAATTTCCTTGCAGCTCTCGTAAATCTGGGAAACTCATTTTTCCAAAACCGAGATTATAAGCAAGCAATCAATGTTTCCTTAAAGGCATTGGATCTGGCTCCAAAATGCATAGAAGCAATTAGCAATTTGGGACAGTCATACCTTAAGTCTGGTCATCTCTCCTATGCCCACAATACACTGCTCAACATTGTTCAACATAACCCTAACAGCGCAGAATTCAGAAATAATTATGGTGTTGTTCAACAACTGATTGGTGATGTGGATGGTGCAATCAAAACGTTTAAGGTGGCACTAAATCTGGATCCAAATTGCCGCCTAGCTGAACGTAACTTAAAGATAGCAGTTTTGAAT
>JYMV01005404.1_pt1 | contig 11695 bp, 10 predicted proteins | sample 338911 | NCBI WGS metagenome assembly JYMV01 (sample SAMN03354496, study PRJNA234377) | hydrothermal vent metagenome | biome: Deep sea; feature: Hydrothermal plumes at the Eastern Lau Spreading Center, Western Pacific Ocean; material: Seawater | place: Tonga | collected 2009 | depth 2000 m m
AATTTATATCGCACTTTACTGTAAATTCAAAAACAAGAATAATTGGAGAGGTGTCCGAGTGGCTGAAGGAGCACGCTTGGAAAGCGTGTATACGGTTCACCCGTATCGAGGGTTCGAATCCCTCTCTCTCCGCAGACCTTGATTTTCGGAGGGGTGGCAGAGAGGCTTAATGCGGCGGTCTTGAAAACCGTTGACCTGCGAAGGTCCGGGGGTTCAAATCCCTCCCCCTCCGCGATTTCCTATTTTGTAAATTGACCTGATGAACAAGCCGCCTATTCGTGTACGTTTCGCACCAAGCCCGACTGGTCAATTACATTTAGGCGGGGCCCGTACAGCACTATTCAACTGGCTGTACGCCCAGCATCATGGGGGTGAATTTTTTCTGCGCATTGAAGATACGGACCGGGAACGATCCAAGGAAGAATATACCGGTCAGATAATTGATTCCCTGGACTGGCTAGGCCTGCAGTGGTCTGAACCATTATTATTCCAATCGGAGCGAACTGGTGCCTACAAAAACGCTATCCATAAATTGCTGGATAATGGGTCAGCCTATCGTTGTTTTCTTACCAGAGATGAACTGGATCGGGCCCGTGAGAAAGCCCAGGCCAAGGGAGGTGATTTTCGTGTGCCTAAAACATACCGGGATATTCCATTGCAGGAACAAAAGCGGCTATTGAACGCGGGCCAATCCTTTACTGTCCGGTTGAAAATTCCACCCGGAAAGACTCTTTTTAAGGATCATATTTACGGGGATATCAGCGTGAATAATGAAGAAATTGATGATTTTATCATTGCTCGTTCCGATGGGACCCCAACCTATAATTTTACGGTGGTAGTGGATGACTATACCATGGGAATCAGCCATGTGATCCGCGGGGAGGATCATATATCCAATACCCCAAAACAATTACTTATCTATGAAGCGCTGGGTTATCCTGCCCCTGAATTTGCCCATTTGCCAATGATCCTTGGTCCAGATAAAAAACGCTTGAGCAAGCGCCATGGTGCGGCAGGAATACAGGAGTTTCGGGATACAGGGTATTCTGCAGATGCATTATTGAATTATCTGGTGATGCTGGGCTGGAATCCAGGAACAGAACAGGAATTATTCACCCGGGAAGAAATGGTGGCCCATTTCGACATTAGAAAAGTGCAGAAAAAAGGTGCTGTATATGATGAAAAAAAGCTGCACTGGATTGCTGGGCAGCATTTAGCCAGAGCCTCTGAAGATGAGATATTACAGGCAATTCGAGGCGAAGAACCGAACTGGCAACGCCATGCCAAAGATGAATATATACATCATGTACTGAAACTGATGAAGATACGAGACATTGAATGAACTCAAAGATATGACCGGCTATTTCTTTTCCGACCCGTTAAAATTTGATCCGAACACAGCTGCCAAGCGCTGGAAAGACAAGTCGGTGAATAAATTAATTGAAAGATATATTCAGTGTCTCGAAAATACCGCCAAATGGTCCGCTACCGACCTGGATGTAGCACTACGTACCACCGCAGAAGATATGGCTGTGTCCGCAGCCAAACTAATCCATCCAGTACGTTTGGCAGTATCTGGGCAATCGCAGGGCCCGGGTTTGTTTGAATTACTGGAATTACTGGGGAAAATGACTTGTATTCGACGGCTACGTAAAGCATTAACTATATTTCCACTGACCAATGACTGAGAAACAGCGCAACTTCATTCAACGCATTATTGATGAGGATAATATCTCCGGCAAATTTGACCAGCGGGTCCATACCCGTTTTCCGCCAGAACCAAATGGTCATTTGCATATTGGTCACGCCAAGGCTATTTGCTTGAATTTCAATATTGCGGGAGAATATGGGGGTAAATGCAACTTGCGATTTGATGATACCAATCCTGTAGCTGAAGAAGAGGAATATGTCAATGCTATCCAGGATGACGTAGCCTGGCTTGGGTACGATTGGGAAGACCGATTATGCTTTGCTTCCGACTATTTTGAGCAAATGCATGCGTTAGCCATCCAGTTGGTCGAACAGGGAGATTCATTTGTCTGTGACCTGACCAGCGATGAAATAAGAGCGACAAAGGGAACCTTGACCGAACCGGGGAAGAACAGTCCCTACCGAAAGCGCAGTGTGGCAGACAACCTGGACCTGTTTGCCCGTATGACTGCCGGCGAATTTTCCAATGGGGAACGGACATTGCGGGCAAAGATTGATATGGCCCATCCAAACTTGAATATGCGTGATCCAGTCATGTACCGCATCATCCACGCCAGTCACCATCGAACGAGTGACAAGTGGTGTGTATACCCAACCTATGACTGGGCCCACGGCCTGGAAGATTCGATAGAGGGTGTAACCCATTCTCTCTGTTCGATAGAGTTCGAGGATCATCGCCCATTATATGATTGGTACCTGGAAAAATTGGGTGTTTATCATCCCCAGCAAATTGAATTTGCCCGGTTAAATCTTGATTTCACGGTTATGTCAAAAAGAAAACTGAAACAGCTGGTTGATGAGGAACATGTGACTGGTTGGGATGATCCGCGAATGCCGACAATATCCGGTATGCGTAGGCGCGGATATACGGCTGCTGCGATCCGCAAATTTATGGCCGAAGTAGGTGTGGCTAAACGAGATAATGTCATGGAATTGGCCAAGCTTGAATATCACCTGCGGCAAGATCTCAATAAACACGCCGAACGGCGTATGGCCGTGTTGCATCCCTTAAAAGTTGTGATCACCAATTATTCGGCAGAGGCCACGGAAACATTAACCGCTGTTAATAATCCAGAGGATGCCGCTGCCGGCGTGCGGGAGATCAGCTTTGGACGGGAACTTTATATTGAGCAAAATGATTTTATGGAGGACCCTCCTAAAAAATTCTTTCGCCTGGCACCGGGCAGGGAAGTGCGCCTACGGTACGCCTATTTTATTACCTGTGAAAAAGTGCTCAAAGATGACCAGGGTAATCCTGTAGAACTGCACTGTACCTATGATCCTGAGACGAAAGGCGGTAACGCGCCGGATGGCAGAAAGGTAAAAGCCACCCTGCACTGGGTCCATACCCAGGGTGCGGTACAGGCCAAAGTGCATTTATATGATCGCCTTTTTGCTGTACCGGATCCAGACTCGACAGATAATTTTCTCGAGGCAATGAATCCGCTTTCCCTGGATATCTTATCCGGTTGCATGCTGGAGCGCTCGCTGGCAGATGTACCAGCGGGTACAACAGTACAATTCGAGAGACTGGGCTATTTCTGTGCGGATTCAGATACCACAAACGATAGTCCGGTCTTCAATAGAACGGTACCACTACGAGATTCCTGGGCCAGGATTGGAAAAAAATAGTAAACCGATCGACAATTTTGCGCTGGATATACTAATTCATTTGCAACTAATTTACATACCATGAACCTCGCGAAAAGACCATTGTACAATCTCTGTATGATGGTCATCTCGGTCAATTTCCTTGCAGCCGCACCAAAACTATACCTGTATTTACTGCCCTTTGATAATATTAATAACGAACAGGCCATTGCCTGGCTTGGTGGGGGATTTGCGGATATGTTAACCAAGGAAATGACGACCATAGAGGGTCTATTCCTACGCAATCAGGATGATCTGGAAAATATCATGAATAACCGGGCACTGCTATTAAAACAGCCTCGAGATTCACGGAATATCCTGGCATTGGGTAAATATTCCCGCAAGATGGATCAAATAGCTGTTGACATGCAGTTTATTGATATAGCCAACTGGGAAGAATTGGACCGACGACAGGTAATTGGTAGCTATAACAATGTACCGCAATTGAATAATGAACTGGCCGAAGTGGTAAAAACTGTGTGTACTCCATACCTGCCCCAGAAAAAAACTACCAAAAAAATATACCCCGATTTCACCACGCCCCAGGCAACGGCCATCCCAAAAACATTTGGCGATAGGGGAGCGGTCATTACATCATCCATCGATGATGCTCTTATCGAATTGGAACGGTCTATGGATTTTGTAATTGGTGCCCGAGGCAAACCGAAAGAAGCGCCGGCAAAGGTACCTGTCGCGGAAGATGAATGGGTAGTTGATATCAATAATCGGCCGTTCAATGAACCTACACCAGAGAATGTGAACAATACTGCTTTGCTGGAACAGGTGCTGGCTAATCTCATGGACAAACCATATGATGTTTTCCTTTACAAGCCGACCTATGTTTATGACGAAGATGTAGATGATAAAATGATCACTGTAAATATGCGCGTCGATTACGGTATCAAAGGTGATATCATAAATGATATGCTGACCTCATTACCCTACACGGGGCTGAAACAGGATGGATCGTTGATGATCGTGCATTTTGATCGGGAAAATTTCAATTTTTCACCGGAATTGACCAAGAATATCTCACTGGGTAATTATCGGGCGGTGCCGGTAATTCGTTTCCTCGATAAAGACGGTATCGTCATGGCTATTATTCTTGATACGCCTGAATCCCGCTGGTACAATGTGAGTTCCAATAAAATTTATTTTATACCGCTGCATCAGTTTTCACCTCTGGTTGATTTCACGATGGGGGGCTGGTCGCTGCAGGTCGCCCTGGAGGATGTAGAAATCAAAGCGCATTATTCGTTGCAGATGTCAATCAAAGAGGTAGATCGCATCAGCCGGGTAAGTTTGAAATTCGTACCTGAGGCAGAACTTGGGGCGATCATTTTTCCCCATTTGTAATTTCAGTCTGGGAAGTAGGCCATCAGTTTACCCAATAGTTCGATATTAATTTCATTGAGTATTTCTTTTGACTCAGCCGTAAAGATTATAGATTAGCGGCTAACCCATTTTCTTAGATGCTATATAATGCAATTATTTAAACGTTTTGTTCTGATTACGATGATTTTTACCGCAGTTTACGCCGATGAACAGCGGGATATTATGCTGCCCAATCTCTCCGTGAAACTGCTGGATGGTAAACAAGTACGCCTGTCTGCGCTGCTGGAAGAAGGACCGCTGCTTGTAGATTTCTGGGCTACCTGGTGCGCACCCTGCAAAAAAGAGATGATCTTCCTCGAAGAATTCCATCAAAAATATAATGAATATGGTTTTCGGGTACTGGCCATAAGCACTGATTCACCAAAAAGCATGTCCAAGGTTAAAAGTTATATTCGCGCCAAGAAGTATACGTTTATGGTGGGGCTTGACCCAAACCAGGAAATTGCAAAAAAAATGAATGCCCTGCTTATGCCAACAACGCTGATCCTCAGTAAGGACCGGAAAGTATCCTGGTATCACCAGGGTTTCATACCCGGTGACGAGAAAGAGATCGAAGCACAGATACGTACTGTGCTGGAACTGGGTCAGGAAAAGGAAGGTGAATGAGAAAATATGCTCTTTTACTTTGGGCTATTGCGACTGTTTCGGCTCAAGTGTCATTCTCAGGGAATACGGAAACCCGGATCGGAGAAAGTTCCAACGGTTTCTATTATAATGAAACGCTGATTAATACCAATCTCCAGTATAGTGCCTTCACCAACTGGATCCAACTGGAATTCAGCGACCCACCGGAACTGGGCCGCAGGATAAATGGTGTCCGCAAACTCCGTCTGGAATATGAAAATGGTCCGGTTACGCTGAAACTGGGTGACCTTTACGAAATATGGGGCCGAGGTCTGGTGTTGAATTCAGTAGACGACCAGCCAATTGACAGAGACACGGGTATTCGCGGCCTTAGTATGCTCTATGCAACCGATTCATTTGCAGGGCAATTCATTACGGGACGGGCCGATATCAGCCAGAGCACCATTTATGCCCTGGATTACGATACCCGTACTCATAATTATCATTTGCCCTATAACCTCTATGGCTTGACCATGAATAAACTAGTGGGAGACCATGATCTTGGTGTCTCATTTTTGCAATCCCGGGAACAGCATCCGGTAAATACATTTCCCGTAGATACCCTGGATGTAAAGAACCAGCTTAGTAGTATCAGTTACAGTGTTACCCAGGCAGCATTTGATTTCTATGCGGAATACATCATGAATCAATCCTTTACGTTCACTGAAAACGAGTGGGGGCGACACAAGGACGGTAGGGGCCTTTATAGTAACTTAAACCTTTACTTTAATTTATTTAGTTTAAATCTAGAATATATAAATTATCATTTTGGTATACTTGATCCAATTGCACGCTGGAATGTGGTCGATAATTATGGAAACTATCAGCCCTATCAGAACCCACCGATTGCGATGAATATTCATGAAAATGTGCTTATGAACCGAATCTCGCACCAGACTGATTTTAATAATGAGGTTGGCTTCAAGGCTGAATTCATGGGTTCCTTAGTAGACAATATTGAATTTCTGGCCATCTATGCCCAGTCCAATCGCACCCACACCTGGATAATGAATGAAGATTATACCTGGCAGCAACAGAAAAAGTTATCATTTTTCCCATCATTTGACCCGACGGCGATGCCCTTCAAGGAATTTTATGGTGAATTAATATTTCACCTGCTGCAGAACAGCCTTTATCTGAAAATCGGCTATGCAGACAGTGAGGACATTGTTGATCTGCTGCAGAATACAATGACGGATACCAGTCAGACCTTGACTTACAGCATTGCGTCAGCCAAAACATTCCCTCTGAATCTTAGTTATGCTTTTGGTAATGGTTGGAGCCTAGATGCCAAAGTCGAACTGCAGTGGCTGCAAAAAGGGTACTGGTGGTATGAGGAACAAAAAGATCAGGTAGTGGCTGACAGCCTGATGAGTATCTTTCTTGATGATGAAGGTAACCGTGTTGACAATGAAAAAAATTCGTTTATCAGTTTGAGTATTGGTAAATCACCAAAATGGTCTGTGACCTTCACTACGGATCAAACATCCATCAAAGAAGTTTTTAGCAGTACAGAACCAATAGTGAACCCACTTGAAGATCTGTTGGGGATTGACCATGAAAAGAACTGGGTCAATATAGAATTTGTTTATCATCTCACGCAGTCAATGAGATTGTCATTAATGTACGGATCACTCAAAGGGGGTCTGCTTTGTAAGAATGGTGTCTGTCGTATAATTGAACCATTCGATGATGGTTTCAAGCTTGGGCTTATAGCTGTATTTTGATGGTTGCTGGTTGTAAATTAATAGGCTTTTATTATATTAGTGAATAAAATATGAAGAAAATTCTATTCTTCGCATTGGTTGTCTCGTCGTTTATCCTTGGTGCCGAAAAGAAAGCACTGACGGAGATCATGACGAACGAAACCTGACCATACTGTGGGCCGCAGGATGCGGCCTTCGATGCTTATTTTGATCCGACCAACCCAAACTACGTTGGTGATGAGAATGTGGCCAATTGGGCGCGGGTTAAGTACAGCATGAGTTGGCCCTCAAGCACCGATCCATTTTATCTTGCTAATCCCACTGAACAAAATGACCGAAGAAATTATTATGGTGTGAACGGCATCCCCGCTGGATTTGGTAATGGTTCATCAGCTGGAAGTTCTGCTGCCACCTGGCGCAGCTCCGGTCTTTCTAGTATTGGTGATCCAACACCGGTATCTATCGTCTTTAATGGTGGCATGATCGGTGATGAATTACAAGTGTCGGTGACTGTATCAAGTGAAAGTAATCTATCCACCACGGATTTGCGATTATTTGTGTGTACAAGCATTGATTCTGTCTATTATAACAGTCCTTCTGCATATGATAATTTTGAAAACGTCTTCATTGATTTTCTCACCAGTTCCAGCGGCCAGAGTCTTGACCTGGATGGTGTGAATGATATCACAGAAGAATTCAACTGGTCTATGCCAACGACCTGGCCCAATACCAATTCGAATATTACCTGGAATATTTCGGACCTGAATGTAATTGCTTTTGTGCAGAATTATCCATCCAAGGATGTGCTGCAGGCCGAGTGGTCCAGGGTTAGTGAAATGAATATCGATATGGATGAAGATGGTATCCTCAATGGTGAAGATAATTGTATGGAAGTATATAATGCAGGGCAGGAGGATGTGGATGGCGACGGCATGGGCGATGCCTGCGATCCCTGTGATAATGCTAATGTGTACGTAGTAGGAAACTTAAATGGTGACCTGGCCAATGATCAGCCGATCATCAATATCTACGATGTATTATTCCTGGTGGACCGCATCCTTGATGATGATTTTGATAATGAGAATTATATAGGCTGCAGCATCGAATCAGCAGATATCAACCAGGATTCTACTTTCAATACGCTTGACGTCATTATCCTGATTTTACAGGTAATGGGCCAAGATAATAGCGGCGGTCGAGTAGCGGCAGGTTCGGGTACCCTGGTCATTACTGACCAACCCGGCATGTCATCCATGACCTTTAACAGCGATGACCTGATCAGCGGTTTCCAGGTGGACATTCCAGTGAATAATTTCCGCGAAGAGGATATGGATCAATTGACACTGCCCACGGGTTGGCTGTTTGAAACGCGTCAATTAAACGATATGATCCGCATATTAGCGATAGATCTCTCTGGTAATCATCCGGTCAAAGAAGTGTCTTTCACATTGCCGGGCAGTTTATCCGGCGCGCCTGAGAATGTTGTGGTTTGCAATAATATTGGCCAGGCCATCAATACAGCTGTAACCTACAGGCAGCCGGCCGTGGAAAAACTGGAATTATCGAACCAGGTGAACTTCAGCAGGATCTATCCCAATCCATTCAACCCGGCAGTCACGATTCCCTTTTCCATACCCTTTGAAATGTATACCCGGGTGGCGGTATACAATATTACAGGCCAATTAGTAGATATATTACTGGAAGAACGTGCCCTGCGGCCTGGGCATCATAACGTGACCTGGGATGGTACGGAATTCTCTTCCGGCGTATACATTATTCAAGTGGAAACACCCCTGCGGCGCTACTCGCAAAAAGCATTCCTGCTGAAGTAGTATTCGCCATACTATATCCTGAAAAGTACGGTTGGAGAGACAAACTACCGGCAGTAAATTTGCCCCCCGTTGGGGAATAAATTTTCAACAGGGTATTGGGGCGTCGTCTAACGGCAGGACACCAGGTTCTGGCCCTGGCAGTCGGGGTTCGAGTCCCTGCGCCCCAGCAAAAATATGCACCCGTAGCTCAATTGGATAGAGCGTCTTGGCTACGGACCAGAAGGCTGAGGGTTCGAGTCCTTCCGGGTGTACCAATGGCCCGTTCGTCTAGGGGTTAGGACGCCGCCCTCTCAAGGCGGTAACAGGGGTTCGATTCCCCTACGGGCTACTCCCGTTATAAAGCACTGATTTCCTTCGATAAATAGGCGGGGCATTTTGTTTTATTAAATATTCAAATCTTAATAAAAATACCCAGAAATACCCTACTGAAGGATACAAAAGTGCAGGATACACACCCCCATACCATGGAATGGGTACTTATACATGTGTATGTGGGGTAAAAATTTTGAGAGGAGGTCATTCTTACCCGCATTGGTACGCTATTTTTTGATATTTAGGCTGGCGGGGTGTAATTTTGACTAAATGGGAACACGATGCACATTCAAATGTAATAAATGCGGTTATGATGTAGAATCAACGGGGGACCTTAGTTATGGTATGGAAGCGGTCTTGCGTCCATATATCTGTAATGATTGTAATATTGTTACCGATGCCATAGTAGGTATGTATGGAGTTTTATATCCATATAATTTAATTAGTGGAATGCCGTTAAATCCCAAAGGAAATGAGGTGCAGGACTTCGTGCATGTGAAGGAAGATGACTTTTATACTTGTGAAGAGTGCAACGGGAAAAACCTGACTATATGGAACCCCAAATGGCGTAAGTGTCCAAAATGCGGTGGAAGGATGAAACTAGATAAGGATGGTATGACTGTCGATTGGGATTAAGCCCCATATAAGTATGTTTGTAAATAGATTAGATTTTAAATCCTAAAGTATGAAGAAAAACTTGAAGAAAATATAATAGTTAGATTAGGATAATTATGCTACCCGATGTATTGAAGCCGGATCTCGAAATAGTATTCTGCGGGACTGCAGCGGGACGAAAATCTGCTGAATTGGGTTATTACTATGCAGGCAATGGAAATAAATTCTGGAAAACACTGTTTTCAACCGGATTAACACCAAGACTGCTTTTACCATCAGAATTCAGGGATTTAATCACCTGGGGAATCGGACTCACAGATATGGTTAAAGATAAATCAGGTATGGACAGCAGTCTGGTTCGAAGCGATTTCAGGAATAACGGGCTTGTTGAGAAGATAAGGAAGTACAGTCCGAAAATCCTGTGTTTCAACGGTAAGAAGGCCGCTAAGGAGTTCTATGGCTATGATCGTGTGGAATATGGCTTACAGGAAAAAGGTGTTTATGATACCAGAATATTTATTGCCCCCTCTACCAGCGGCGCAGCTAATGGATTTTGGGACGTTAATTATTGGATAAAACTTACTAACCTTATTAATAATTAATCATCAAGCCCCGCCAAGTAGCGGGGTTTTTTATTTGGGGGATGATTGTTAGATTTAAATATGCGCACTTATTCATTATTGTTATTAACATTGATTGGTTTGGCTTTCTTGGGTTGTGGGGACAATGCTTCAGGAGAGGATCAGCAAACATTTACTCCTATAATAGAAGGAAGAAAGGTATACATATCAGGATTCTATCAGGATTCTACTTTAGATCAGATGGTAGCCTGTTATTGGCTTGATGGAATCAGAGTAGATTTGGAGTACGGTGCAGCGGAAGACATCACTGTCCAGAACGGAGATGTTTATGTTGCTGGACAATGGTTTGACGCTACTGGTTGGAATGGAGAAGCATGCTATTGGATAAATGGGATTAGATATGATTTGCAAGGTGGTGGAAATCCTGACGTTGAAGTGACTGGTATAGCAGTGGATAATGGAGATGTTTATGTTTCTGGAGTCCGTTCTGATGGATCTATGTTTGGGACCAATGCCTGTTACTGGAAAAATGGTGTCAGAACTGATCTGACAGGTTCAAACATTGATGCAATGGCTAATAGTATTGGCATTAATAATGGAGATGTGTATGTCACAGGCTGGCGAATTCAGAATCATGCATCCATTGCCTGCTACTGGAAAAATGGGAATATAAATAATCTCCATGGTACCAGCTATTTTGGTGATGCTTATGACATAGATTTTAAGGGTGATGATTTTTATATAGCTGGCGAAAGAGGTGCAGCAAGTTCAGACGCCTGGAATGCCTGTTACTGGAAAAATGGTAATGTAAATAATGTTTCAAGAAATAGTTCCTTTGGTAATTCGTGGGGTGCCACAGCCTTTGGAATTTTTCTTGATGGTAATGATGTATATCTAGCTGGTTATAATGCAATTGCAAATAAATTTGATATAGGATGTAAGTGGAAAAATGGTAATCTTCATGAATTAAGCGGTTCAACAGCCAATGAGCAACAAACATGGTTATACGATATAGCTGTAGCTAATGGTGTAAAAATAACTGTGGGATTCTATTATACATTTATTGAGGATGAAAATGATCCTTTATACTACGATTCTCCAATTTTTGCAATCTATTATCGTAATGGTCAAAGAGTTAATCTGGAAGAAAGTGAGTGGCAGGTTGGTGAAGCGACAGGTGTATTCATTGAATGATACTATTTCTTAAAAATATTAGCTCAAGCCCCGCCAAGTAGCGGGGTTTTTTGTTTATAGACATTTAGGACTACTG
>JYMV01018990.1_pt1 | contig 11695 bp, 9 predicted proteins | sample 338911 | NCBI WGS metagenome assembly JYMV01 (sample SAMN03354496, study PRJNA234377) | hydrothermal vent metagenome | biome: Deep sea; feature: Hydrothermal plumes at the Eastern Lau Spreading Center, Western Pacific Ocean; material: Seawater | place: Tonga | collected 2009 | depth 2000 m m
CATTGATTCTATCAAATGCAGAAGCTTTGAACTGTAGAGTTTTATCACCATAAAGAACAGTACCTGCACCAGGGAATGAAACTATTGGGTTAATACCAAGTTTATATAGATCATCTCTGTCTGCTTGCTTAGGATTAAACGCTAATTTAGTAACATTACGAACATTACCACGAGTGAATCCAGCAGGACTAAACCATGCATCAGCAACCATATCAGCATTAGCAGATAAACCAGCCATAGAACCAGAAGCAGCAATCCAACGATACTTATCATTGTACTTGTCGTATACATATAATGCACCAGAATCAGCAAATGCATATGATGAAGACGTTAATGTATTTCTCCAAGTTGTAAGACCCGTAACTTCAGCTGCTGCATTATATACAGTAGTTGATATAGGAGGAGAAACAAATGCTACACAATCTTTACGAGCTTCAGCTATACTAATCATATGATTAGCAATAGTAGTAGCATCTGTACCAGTTTTAACATCACCATTCATAAGCAATGAAATTTCAACTGTTTCTGCATCAGCAAACATCTCTAAGCCAAGTGTAATTTCACCAACAGTTAATACGTTATCATCAACACCACCAGTTAAGAGATCATCAGTAGCACCTGTACTAATAGAAGTATCAAAACTAGTACCTGCTAAAGTTGAACCTGAATCAGATAGGTCAGTTGGAGCACCAGTAACTCTCACCCAATTAGATCTGTTATTAATAACATCAACCCAGTAGTTAGAAGTTCCATCAGCGTTCATAGCGTCTGAACCTTGAGAAACGTACTCATACGTTTCTAAAATAGATTCTGCACCACCAGTAATACCACCAGTTTTGTCATATATAACTATATGCATTTCATCGTTCGATCCACCAACTGCAGCTGCGCCATCTGACGTACCAGGTGCAGAATTAAATGCTGGAGCACCAATCCATGCATTAAATACTGTTGTATCAGCTGGACAAATTGAAACAGAAATCTCGTTTCCTACTGTTCCTGGGTATTTAGCAACAAGATAGTCACTTGCTGTAAATGTAATGCTCTCTTGGTGTGAATCATTCTTAACCAGTACACCAACACCCGAAGTTGTTGCGTTTACTGCTGATGATCCTACTGATCTGACTACTCGTAATGAGTTGCCATAGCTTAAAAATTGTGCCGCACTCAGAAACGTATTATACGTTTCATCATTTGGCTGCCCAAAGATTTGTACTAATGATGTTTCCGAACCAACTGTTAGCATGGTATCAACTGGACCCCACTGGAATGAACCAGCGATTGCTCCAATAGATGCAGATGTTGCAGGGATAACATTAGTCAAATCGATTTCCTTTACCTGTACTCCAGGTGATACTAGAAATGCCATTGTTTTCTTCTCCTAATCAAAGATTTATAAATAAATAAGTTTAATCATAATACGGTTATATTCAATACTATTATTTATAAGTATCATCCTTTCCACACTTCCCATTGAGGACCGCTATCCTCATCATAATCGTTATTACTAAACGATCCAACTGGGATAAGGCTGTCTTCGATATGTTTAACCTTCTCAGCATATAACATACCTTTCATATCAACATCAGTCGACTCAGCAAAGAATGGTGTTGTAGAGAAGTATCCAAACATAACTAGATTCATCATAAGATCGTCATGATGTCCGTGGTCAGCCTCGTAGCTGCTACCTCTCGCTATGAATGTTGACATCTCTTGGATTGTATTAATGTCTACAATTTCTAATTTACCTTGTTCTAATATATCTTTAATAGTTGAACAACCTATCCTCTTAGTCTTCCTGGTCATAGTTACGCCAACTGAATTAGCTTTAGTATAACTCTCTACGAACACATTCTCATATTCCAAATCATAGTATAATCCATTACATACTACTGCACCTTGATCATTACTCTCTATAACTGCATAACATTCGTTATAGTGCATGGCATATTTGTATATAATGTCAGGGTATAATAATGGACTCATCATATTGTCTCTGAACACCGCAACTTGTCTAAACGGTTTAGATGTAACATCAATAACATTAAACGTTGAATAATCCATACCACGTCCCTTAGCAACATCTACAAACATTATGTAATTATGATCTACCTCTGGGTCCTCATATATTCTAACATTATTAGATATTGATAGTGGTTCCTTAGCTTTGAGTGCTAATAGAGTTTCAGCGTTAACAAGAGTGTTACCAGTGCCATGAAAATTATTACCAAATTCTTGATCAAACTGTAGCTCTGATGTATTAGCAACAGTCATTCTCTTCCACTCTTCATCTCTCCCAGGCACATCCCACCAATCTACTCTGAATGGTTTAAATTCATTAGTTCCTTGTAGTGCCCCTTCATAGATCTTTTGGTATATGTTGCCTAAACCATTCGCTGTAGATGTGATAATGACCTTTGTCTTTTTACCAGCAGATACAACAGGATATGTTGAAGTATAGAACTCAGTAGCATTCTCTACGAACGCAAACTCATCAAGATACAGTAAGTTGATTGACATACCACGAATAGATGATCCTGATGTAGCTGCAGCAATCAATCTTGAGTTGTTAGAGAATTCAATTGAACCTTTGTTTAAGGCTTTAGTTCCAGGTTGTAGAAAGAACGGTAGGTTCTCTAGCATAAGGGTGATGCGCATTAACATCTCACGAGCAGTAGCACCTTTGTTAGCTAATATAGCAATTGTTTGTTCTGAATGAAATAGCGCAAACCATAGAAGGTATGCTACTGTTGATATAGACTTTCCAGATTGACGGCAAGCTAATACGATTGAGAACCTATTATCACTGAAGTGTTTAAACATCTTCTTTTGGTAGTCATACAGAACAAATGGTACTAATCCATCATCCAACGATATAACTTTACAATAGGTCTCAGCAAAGTATACTGAATCGTTCATACACTTCTGATATTCTAGTATATCTTCTTTATTCCAATCCTGGGTAACACCATCACGTTTTACATTAGCATTACCTAAATATGAATCAACCTTCGATATCGCCATCAATCACTTTCTCATTTTGTAACATTCTTTGCAAGTCTGTAGTGGATCCTACAAATAAATTATTAGTAGTTTTGCCAGGTAAAGATCCAGGAGCTCCTGTATCAGATTTAATTTCTTTGTTTGATTTGTGCAGTTTCATTAACTTATCATTAATGTCTGCTTTTTGTTTGATTAGTTGTCCAAGGACTTCGAATGCTCTAGGGTGCTCAGACTCTCTAGCAAGTTCCATCATAAGCTCAATAGCTTCTTCACCTTGTGCGTCTAAATCGTAGAGGGAGTCCCTCACGTGGTTATAATCTTTGTCTAAATCGCTCATAATATAGTCTCTATTTGTTAATCAGAAAAAGTCAATAGTCTCTGTATAAGGTAATGTTGTGCCATCAACTTTTTGAACTTCAATGTTCCCTCTTGAATCGGTATCTTTATAATACACTTCAGTCTTATCGATAACACCGCGCTCACTAATACCCATGTAATATTTAATACGGGTTTCAAATGTTAATGTGTATACAATAGTTCGTCTGCTTAAGAAATCACCTTCATATTCGTCGTTAAGGCCAACACCGGTTAATACAATAGGAACATCTGACTTTAAATCCATCTCAGGAATATCTGTAATCGTAACTGTATAATCTGGTTGGAATAATGGCAGGATCTGTTCTATTATTTGTAGAGCATCATCTTGTGACTTAGTCATTATGTTTAATTCAAATCCAACTTTATATACTGCAGGAGCTCCTAATGTTGTTACGAGTTTCTTATCATTAGGATCCACCTTTATGTACTTCTTGGTCTTGTTAATTCTAGCAGCACCATCATATGACATATCAGTTATTTCAAATGATATACGAGGAAGTTTAAGAGCCACTTTTGTATCATTAAGATCTTTAGCTCTCGTTAAAAACTTCTGCCTAGGTCCGTATGCTAAAGGTACTTTAATTTTCTGTAACACCTTACCATTAGAGTCTGTCTTCATTACACTTAGGTTATTGAATAGGCTTCCAAATACAGAAACCATTCTGCGTGTACTTGAGTTGTAGAAGTGATTTTCAAACATATTATGGCATTCCAAATGGGTTAGTTTCAGAGAAATCTATGATACTATCAGCTTCGTAATCAAAGTTGTCATTATCTGCATACTGATCTCTGTTGTAATTTGTTGCTTCTGTAGTTAATAACACATCATATGATGTCCCAGATTCTGTACCAACAACCTGTTTGGTTACATCAGTAGACTGATATAGCTCTCTGAAATCTCCATCAGTTGTGGTTAGAGATACAACAGTTAAGTTTCCAGTTGTTAATCCTAAGTCTTCCCAAGAAGCAACTTCACCTTCAATGTTGATTGGAGTGCCATGTTCATCATTTATTCCAGTCCATTGTGTAACAGTCTCGCCAATTCTATAATCACCAGATCCATTAGTTAAACTATATGTGTATGATGTAGCTAAGTTAGTTTCTATCTTATCGATTAGATCTATATCAGTATCAAACTCTTCATCTGAATACTCGAATAACTCAGCCTGTAATTTATATACTGGAAGATTCTGTAACTGATAGAAAGGCATTTCGTGTTCAACAAACTTGATTTCGAATATAGAGTTAGACAAAGGTAGGAATAGCAAATCACCTTCACTAGGTCTGAATCCAACTTCTTGAAAGTTATCATGTAGGGAATTCATATACTTACCTACCTGAGTTTCCCATCTACGCTTAGCTACAATAAATGTAGCTTGGTCTCTAATTTCTAAACCAAACTTAGCTAATAGATCACCGTCACCTTCGAAGCCATCAACGTTTTCTATATACATTTCCACTACATAAGAGTCTGTAAACCTAGAGTATGATTCGTTTAAAATCTCATCTCTTGTTATTTCTTGTCTAGGAATATACACAATATCCTGACCATAAATCTGCATAGACTCTATGATTAAATCTTCATAGAGGTCTTGCTCTGATTTTACACTACCTGAAAAGTATACTGAAGTTGCCATACATTAGCCCATTAAGAATGTGTCAGGTAACTGCCAAGCTAACTGCATCTCTTCTTCCAATTTGTTAATTTCTTCCACAGCATCTTGGAATATCTGAAGACCATTCATAGTAACTCCACCAGGTAATTGCATACCTTCAAATTTACTCATGTTCTGTCCCCATTGTCTTTTAATTAGAGCTGTGCAGTATCTCTTTAAGAACATATCATTATAAACATCGCTGTATGTAGTAGGGTCTACAATCTCATATCCTTCAATAACTATATACTGACCTTCAGTCCACGTTTCACTCGCAGCTACACAAGTAGCCTCATCAGTGTATGCTACATCAGAACATGATGATGCATACAAATCGCCAAATCCTTGATCGATATGAAGTATATTCATATGACGATTAAATCTAAGCAATTCTGTTGAATTGATGACGTTATCTAGTAGAGCTAGGTGTTGAGTTCTCATCGCATAATCTTGAATATTTGAGCGACCCATAGTATTAAATGAATACATATCTTGGAGTCTCATATTATATTCAACATCAAAGAACTTCTCAACTGAACCAGAACCAAAGTCTAGTATTCTAGTTACACTTGTGATTCCATCAGGGATAGTAATATAGCTGTTTGTGACATCATCTGCAGTAAGTTGATGTTTAAAGTAAGATCTAATTACAGCATCTGAATGGTATTCTTGATAATACTGTAGCGCATCATCAATTCTATCCTCTACTTGATCTTCATCAACGTTGATTTCAATGACAGGTGCACCTAGTGCTCTCATGCAATGATTTATTAGTTCGGTTCTATTGGTTACTTTTGCCATAATCCTTCCTTCGATATAGTCTTATTTATACGTTATCATATCTTATGGCCAACTGAATGCTGATATGATACTAAGGAACATATTAGTGAATATTACAGTGTGTTTATCTGACTCAAATATATCATCAATACTTGCGTACTTCGATTCCATAGCTACATTAGCCCTAATTCGCACTAAGGTTTCGTTAATTAGCTCACTGTCAGTGCCATAGTTCTCTCTAGTTATAGATCCTAACGGGTTAAGATAATCTGCGTCAGCTATCTTCCCATACGCCCTAAGATTTGCTGAATACATATCTGTGGTTACAAGAGACCATTCTTCCCATGTAAAATTAGCATAGTCTTTTAATAAATATACCAACCTACCGTAGTTGTTATTAGGTATCCCCATATCTCCATTATACACCAGATGATGTCCATATTCATGAATTAATTTAGCTAAGCACAAAGTTGGATCATCAGATATATCTATAGCTAATACGTCTCTGCCTAATATGGTTGCGTAGTATGCCGTCATAGTTCCATCACCATCACCAATACTAGATGCTAATATAATCTGTGGCATATTGGTATTGATAGGAAGATAGAATTCAGGATAATCTAAAACGTAAGCATCTTCAGGTAATGCATTAACAGAAATCTCTATAAAGTTTGCAAGTGCTGCTTCTGGAGCATCGTGTACGACGGTACCTGCCGCCACTCTCAGAAATGCCTCTAACAATAATGAATCTTTATTGATATTATTTTCTATGAATGCGCGAAGATGAGCTTTCAACCTATCCCTCTTAGCCACTTCTTCTGTTGAAGTAAAGTTAGCATACACTCTCATATCTAGCTTCATCTCTTCTTCCATTACACGATCTAGTTCCGTGACGAGATCTACTGTGAGCTCTATACCAATCGCATTCAGTGCTGGATATATGTCATTACCAAACGTAACACATTTATTAGCAGCCATCATTCCATAGATTCGAGCTAACATCTCGTCCTCACCTTTCTTATCGTAAATCTCGTTATTTACGTTAGCTAGGTTTTTAATAATTGGATGCGTAGTAGCCTTAATATAATTCAGATACGCATTAGCAGCGTTATTTTGATCATCTATAACATGTGGGACAGCATTCGCTGCTACTTCATATAGTTCATACAACTTAGCTTTAGTGGCTTCAAATGTCACTGATTCTGTAGCGGTTCTTATTTCTTCTATCTCATCAAGAGTGAATAAATCAGTCTTTCCCCATGAAGACTTATGATGCCTGTGTGCACCAATCTCATGTAGTAGAGTCTGAAGCATATCAGGAGTCATGAGAGACATAGTAGTTTCGTCTTTCGTTGACATCCATGACCCTAATGTAGTTCCAGTTTTAACCTTACCTTGATCAATGTATTCGTAAAGAAACTCATCTCCCTTTGTTTCGTTGATTTTAAGTAGAGTCTTTTGAGTCTTCCAGTATTCAATAAACCTAACGAAATCCACTTTCTGAACTGCTAGATCTACTACTGTGTCAGACGCTATCATAGTACCATCAAAGTTGTCGCCCATCTGCTGTGCTCGGTATGGGTAAAACAGTAGGTTAACCTGGTTTACATTATCTCCTTTTGGAGTAAATTGGATTGGGAACAATTCAACGCCCCCTATTGTGACAGGTTCCATATGTTTAACGTACTTATCAACATCACCTTGATCCATAAATATAGTAGCTAATGCCCAAGGTTCTTCATGAAATATCAAAGATCCAAGTAAATACAAGTCATGGTAGCCAGTAAATGCCTCTTTTACTGATTGCAGTAACTCTATTGGGTTTGTATTATTTTTTATATCTCGTCTAATTTTACCTTTAACTATTCTAACAGCTGCGTCGAAATCCTGAGCTATACTGACATATTGTGTGTAGGTAGCAGCAGGGCTATAAATTCTGATTATCTTATCAATAACTACACCAGGGTCAGTGTATATTGCTGAATATAGAAGGTTTTTGGGATCGGGTGTTAAATGATCAGTAACATCATCAATTATGAAACCATTATCCCTCATGGTGTTTGCATAATCCTCCCCAGACCGTAGGTTGACTGTACTGAATATATGATCTACTACAGCATCGACATCAGCTTTAGTAAAGTCTACTTGACATGCGATGTTAGCAGGAACACCTATATTAGATCCAATTTTATATGATATTGTACTTCTTTTATAACATTTAAAGTTTTTATCAACATTGGTATGCGTCGACTGTAATTCTGCTAATACACTAGGAGCAATTCCCTTTGGGAATTGACCAGCAAGTAGTGCTCCTCGAGTCATCGGTTTATATACGACACTACTATGATGTCCTCTATAATATACTAGCTTAGCACCATCTACACTCCCATCATAAATTCCCATGAAATCACAATCTTTAGCTCTACCATACATTTGACTTAATAGTATACATGCTATTACATCAGCTGGCCATTTGTCTATTATAGCATAGTGATCTAAACCAGGATCAGCAAGGTCTATTTTAAGACCTTTATACCATGTTGGATAAGCTGGAACATCAGTCAATAAAGGGGATTGAGCTAACCAAGTGGGACCAGCAGGATTGATCTGGTTTTTCCTCACCTGTTCCATTCTATTAACGAACGACTTCATAGCATCCACAAGTACAGATTTATTAATAACTTGAAAATATCCGTAGGCCTTTGTGCTTGTTGATAATCCTCGTTGTTTAGGGTCCCAAAGTTTATCTTCTGTATCAACCAACATTCCTAAATACCAGAGCATGTTAGCTTCAAATTGGATATATTTAAAATCTGATTGAATAAAGTAACAGTGTGGCTCAGACATACGCTTCATAGCGTTTTTTTGACTCAATATATCGTATATCAAACCAATAGCAAGTTTAGTGGATGGTCCAAAGACCTGCCCTGAAAGCAATTTAGCCTCATCACTACCTTCACATGTACTGTAGGTTCTAGGAGTTGATACCCTACTAAATAACGTAGTCATCAGTTGATTGTTGATCCAATTAGACATTAATCCCACCCATCCGGAGGAGTCAACAATTCCTCTAAATCATCTTCCAATTCGGATATATTCTCCATAAGCCATAACCATCCACGTTCTTGTTGTTCCCATAGTTTTTTCATACCTCCACCAGCAGTAGCAAATGGTAGTGTTACTAATATATCAGCAGCTTGAACTAGAGTAGCCAAAGCTATCTGATTTAATCTATCATGAAAATCTGCAGCTCTTGTTATATCATCTGTAGAGTGTCCGTAGTACTTAGTTAATTTGTCTTGAATATCATACATGTTTTTTGATTTGTATATATCCCAATATTCATCACTATCAGCATACCATGCAGCTGTTCCAGTGACCGCCATTAATAATACATTAAGCCTCCAGTTTTTACTTTGTTTTGCATCAAGTCCTGCTTTAATTTGTGGCCAGTCGTGCTTTAGTTTAATCCACCAAGGAGGAATAGGTTTACCTGGATTTCTCTCCTCAAACTCTTCTTGCATGATCTCCCACATTTCATCATTAATGCCTCCATCTCGATCTAACGCAAGCTTCATATCTTGTAGCATAGATCCACTATACAATAGTTTAGTATTTAATAGATCTCTACCTGATACTAATATTTCATGATTATCAGCAAGTCCAACTGTGTGAATAACTCGAGTGCCTGCAGGTAGTAACCAAAATTGTTTAACTCCTTTTTTACCACCATCTAATATTGAAGTATATTCAATGTCATCAACATCCACTACAGTAGCTGAATATGTACTCATAGGCTTAGGAGGCTTACTATCTATCGGGTCTTGAAACCCACCGTATTCGTATAGTCGATGAGTACGTTTAATAATAACTGGCCTATCAATAGTTATAGACGAATTCTTCCACAATATATCAGCTAGGTTCTTATGAGATGCGTTATCCACGAGCTCAGCTTCTAATATCTCAACTCTAATTCGTTTTTGATTATAGCTTTTAAATAAATCTGGATCATCAGACCAAACTGTTCTTAAGAATTCTTTACCATTTTCATCTTTAACAAGTTTGGTAACAGAAGATTTCATTACATCAATTTCTGTCTTTAACTTTCCATACATTTTAATATCTTCACCAAACTGATACATGAATGACTTGTGTGTCGTAGGTTTGCCTTCTGCAGAATACCCTTGCTGTCCCCTAAATATATGAACAGCTTCAGCAGTCTTATCTAATCCTTTAGACAGTTCATCAATGTGTTTGTTATACTCTTCTACAGATAGATACTTTTTCTTATCATTTTCTATAAATATACTGTTGAATTGTTCCTCAGTGAGGTGATCTATTGGATCTGCATGTGCAATCTTTCCAAACAAAAGGGTAGCAATCATCTCAATAATGTCATACTCATTATTGACCATTTTAGTCATTAGGGGTTTACTTGTTGAGGAAGGTGTGTAGGGGTCATTAACAAATACATGAGAGGCCCCACCTGTAATAACATGGGAGCCATAGGTATCACCAACCCTACCAAGGGCTTTACCTTCTACAAATACGTTTGGTGATTCTATTGGATCTAATGCTACAGTATGGGACACACAACTATCACCTGATGGTAGGGTATGTGAACTAGTTAAATCTTCTTCTCTATGGGCTAATAAGCCTTCAATATAAACATGACTTGCATGTGTATCAGCTGTAGTTGTTCCATCACAGCCATGACCAGTAGATACTGGATCAGTGGTTCTTGCCGCCGCTGGCATAGGGAACTACGTAGTTTGAGCTTTTATCGCGTCGTTAAAGGTCTTAATGAATTTCTTAAGTTCTTTATGCTTAGCTATAAGCTCTTTAGAAATTTTAGGATCTACTGTTTGTACTTTATTATCTAGATCAAATGCTAATTCCTTAAGAGAGTCAGTAGCATTCTTCAATTTCAGTTTAAGTTGTGCAGCATAACCCTTGTCGAGTTCACGCTTCATTCTTGCCTTTGTCTCATCAGAGGCTTCTATTATGTCTTTAAACTTTTTTAATACCTTTTTCTTTTTACTTAATGGCATATCTTTACCAGCGATGGCACCAGTCTCAGCAGAACCAGAAGCTACCATAGATTCACCTCTCAACTTCTTATTGGTTGCATCGATGATTTCATCAATCTCTGATTTCTTTAAGTTAGCTGCTGCCTTCTCTCTACGCAATAGGTTTCTTGCCAAGGCTGATTTAAAGCCTATAGTTCTCATGTCAACTGAAACAGCTTCTTCTACTTCTGTAGTCTTACCACATTCAGGACATTTACCTGTCATTGTGGAGTGATCTAAACCACAATCCTCGTTAACAGATTCTTTGCTTTTAGTCAGCTTCATTATCACCTTCCCAACCAGCATCGATAGCATCATAGAATTCTTTCTTCTTATCGCCTTCTAATTCTGATGCAGACTTAACACCAAACTTCTTTAACATACCATTAAAGAATTTCTGGTATGCTTCTTTATCGCCGCTTGCTTCTTTTTTAGCGCCATACTTTGTGGTTTCAAAGTCGTACTCACTTTTGGCTTCTCTAATCTGTTGAAATGTTTTCATGTCTAAATTCCTATAGGTTGTCGTTGAATGTATTGTTTATGTCTTTGAAGTGGCCATACTGTTTAGCTTTAATCGCAGAATTTTCTTCTTTAAGTTCGTGTAGCATTTCTTTCATATGACGGCTCTCTGATTTAATTTCAGCTAAACCAACCATTACTTCATTATGCATTGAAGGCCAAGCTTCAATAAAGGCAGTATTCTTTTCCACTTGCTCTTTCATATTGTTTTGTTTAGCACTAAGTTCTGAGGCCCACCAAACCGTCGATACTGTTTGGGCAAAGATAGCAAGGATAATACCCACTGCTGAG
>JYMV01051200.1_pt1 | contig 11695 bp, 11 predicted proteins | sample 338911 | NCBI WGS metagenome assembly JYMV01 (sample SAMN03354496, study PRJNA234377) | hydrothermal vent metagenome | biome: Deep sea; feature: Hydrothermal plumes at the Eastern Lau Spreading Center, Western Pacific Ocean; material: Seawater | place: Tonga | collected 2009 | depth 2000 m m
TTGCTATGTCGAGTGACCGAGCCGCTCGAATAATCCGCAGCGCAATTTCGCCGCGATTGGCAATTAGTATTTTACCGAACATGTTTGGTGTAACCTTAATGTGGCTTTACTAGAAAGAGTGCTTGCCCAAACTCAACTGGGTCACCATTTGATACAAGAACTTTTGTAACCGTGCCTTTACATTGGGCATTTATCTCGTTGAAGATTTTCATCGCTTCAATAACGCAAACCGTTGAGTCTTCACCAATCGAGTCACCAACAGAAACAAATGGTGGAGATTCTGGATCTTGTGAAACATAGAACGTGCCAACCATTGGGCTTGCGATTTCTACGCCTTCGTCAACTAGCGCAGTTGAGGCAACAGGAGTTGCAACAGGGGCTGCAACAGGTGCCGCAATTGCAACCGGAGCAGGAACAGTCACAACGGTGTCGCCCTGCCGGCGAATAGTAACTTGCTCATCGGTATCCCTGAGATCCATTTCCGAGAGATCGTTTGCGACCATTAATTTGACGAGTTCTTTTAATTTTCTAATATCAATCATGCGTTGTTCTCCACAATATTGGGGAAAGTATACCTAACTTCGCCGAAATTGCTTTCATCTCACGCAAAAAGGGTGTTTTTTTGAGGTGATGTCGTTTATGCTCAAAATACTGCGAACTCGTTTTTTATTTTTTAGAGATAGGCTTGCCAAGTATTTCAGCTAAGACTATTGCTGTGCGAACGTTATGTCGATTTTGCAACATAGTTCCTAATTGACTAGCGGCACTCAAGCGCCTCTTTGCCTGAGCTTTTTGGGGTACCGGGCAGTCCGCAACATGAAGTGGCTTAAGGCCTTTAATGCGGTGCGATTCATCCCCGCTTCGTTTCTGCGGAGAAACAACTTCGGGTTGTTTTTGAACTCTTTTCTTTCTACGCAACGATTCAACTAATACCGTTACAGGGTCTTCTGTAAATGTTTCAACTGAGACTGAACCAGATTCAAGCCCAACTTTTGCAGCATTTTTCTTGGCTTTAGCTTTCTTCTTTTCGAGTATGCCCGAGATAATCGACCACACAACGCTAAGAATGATGAGGTACGTAATAGACTTCATGCCTACAGTATAAGGTAAAGAGCCACCAATTACGGCTGGACAAGGTGGCGATTGCCTGCATCATCTGTCGCCCAAGCAAGGTCGACACCAAAGACATCACCAAGTGAGCCTGGCGTCAAAACGGCGCCTGTAGCACCTGCAAGTACTAATTGCCCTTCCCTCAGAACAAGCACTTCATCGCCTATATCAAGGGCAAATGGAATGTTGTGCACCGCGGCAACAACGATATCACCTTCCGATGCGCATTGACGCAAAAGATCGCCAACCATTCGAAGATGGCGTAAATCAAGTGCAGAGGTCGGCTCATCAAGGACAAGCACGCCACCTGGGGTACGTTGAGCTAACGCGCGAGCAATCGCTGTACGTTGACGCATCCCCGCACTTGCTTCGTACCAGAGCGTTTCACTTCGGTTCAATAAATCGACTTTTGCCAGTGCATCTTCAACGCGTTGCCGCGAAGGACCAAGAGCATACCTACCAAGTTCAACCACCCGTCTTAACGTGAACGAACTTGAAACTTCAGCAACACTTGGAACCCAAGCCAGTCTTGAGGCTCGGTCATGTGGTTTCAATTTGGTTATGTTTGCACCATCTAATTCAACCAATCCTGAAGATGGAATTTGCAACCCAGCGATTGTTCGCAACAATGTAGTTTTACCTGACGCATTTGGTCCAAGTAAAACAACAACTTTGCCTCCATCAATATTTGCACTGACTTCACGGACAGCATTTCGTGAACCGTACCGAACAGTTACATCTGTAAGTCGCAACCTCATACTCGCCCCCTTCCACGGAGTAACAATACGAGAAAGACAAGTCCACCAATGATGCTCGTAACAATACCGATTGGTAGGCGACCTGTTCCAAAATCTATTAACTGTCTAATGTCATCTGCAACAAGTAACAGCAATGCTCCAACAAGTGCAGTTGCAATAGTTAAAGTTCGGTGCGAACATCGCATTAGTAAGCGAGCACCGTGCGGTGCAATTAATCCCACGAATGCAATTGGTCCAGCGAGTATCACACCAATTGCTGCAAGCATGCTTGATGTCAGAAAAAGTCGCCGACGTATTTTTGCTAAGTCGACACCTACACTTTTAGCTTCATCATCAGAAAGACAAGCAGCATCAAGAGTTGGTCCCCACAATGCAATTAAGAAGATGCCAATTAATACAAGTAATCCCAAAATTCCTAATCGTAACCAAGACTCTACTTCTGGCAAACTCCCCATTAACCAAGTAGAAAACGAACCGCGTAAGCCCATCGGAACGAGATGTTGGAAAATCATAATTCCAGCACCACAAAGTACTGAAATAACTACACCAACAAGCACCATCGTCATCGGATCAATGCCACCGCGTTTTCTTGACAAACTAAACACTAAAAACAATGAGAAAAGTGCACCAACGACTGCTCCAAGAGATTGACCGCCAAAAAAAGATGCTTCAAACGTGTGCTCTGCATACATCGTTGCCATGACACCTAGACCTGCGCCACTAGAAAGACCTAGAATCCAAGGAGATGCAAGCGGGTTGCGAAGCAATACTTGCAATCCCATTCCAGAGACACCAAGTGCAGAACCGACAATCAACGCTGCAGACATTGGCACTAGTCGGTAAATAAAATATTTTTCCGATGGCAATTCAAATAGCAAACTGCCATCAACATCTCGTGTAATTAACAAGCGGAAAACTGCTGCTGCAAGAAGCAACAACGCTAAGAAAATCAACAGAATTATGCTTTTAGTTTTCATTGAGCAAGTAATTTTTGTTGCAATTCTTTTGCAACTTCAGTGATTCTACTCGATGGCACCAAAACTTCCGAGTGAATAAAGGAAATGACTGGAATATCTAGAGATAGAATCCCCTTTGATACTTCAAACTGGCTATCTGAAACAATTACAATTGTTGTTGGGTTCAATTTTGCAATATCTTCAAGTGTGAGCGATACCCATCCTGTCGATTCAATTGCATTCGTACCACCCATCAATTGCAATACATCATCGAGATACGTTTCTTTTCCAAAACTTAACCCCGCATTATTTTCAGCCCCTGGAGTCATAATCAGAAAAGTCCCAGGCAAGGCAGGTTGAGAACCTTCCAATGCAATTTGCAAAAGTTCGCTGTCAATGTCTAACAACTGAAGCATAGAATCGTGCATGTATACAATTTCATTTACTCGATCGCATTTCCATGCATGCAATGTAAAGAAAGATTGATTTGCCAACTCTAATAGATGCGAGTCAATTCCTGCAGCAGTCTCTTGCACAAAAACTTTAGTCGGTTGCAGTCGCAACAATCGCTCATAATCAATTTCATACAAATCCCCAACAACAGGAATTGTTTTGTCGACCGATGTGCAAAACGCACTTCTACCCACAATTTTATCTCCTGCGCCAATTGCAACAACCGTTGCAGTGACACTTGGGCTTATAGAAACAATCCGTTCCCCATTCGTTTTTTCATCTTCAATACCCGAACATCCGAAAAACAAAAACGCAACAAGTAGAAGAATACTACACTTCATGCTTAGCAGTCACCAATTGTGTTTCAGCGAGCCGTCGGTACAAATCGCAAGAAGTCAAAAGTTCGTCATGCGTACCATCCCCAATGAGAACGCCTTGGTCAAGGACTAAAATTCGATCAGCAGTTTGCACAGTTGATAACCGGTGGGCAATCAGAAGCACAGTTCTGCCTTCACAAAAAGTTTCTAGCATAGTGTTTATCAGTGACTCTGATTCAGAGTCAATTTGGCTTGTTGCTTCATCGAAAATCATTACAGAAGGATCGCGAAGCAACGACCTTGCAATCGCAAGCCGCTGCCGTTGCCCGCCGCTAAGTGAAGTTCCATGTTCATACACTTCCGCTTCGTAGTTGCCTTCTATTTGATGTATGAAAGTATCAGCGTGTGCCTGCGTCGCAGCTTTTACAACTTCATCGTGGCTTGCATCTCTGCCAAAACGGATATTGCTTTCAATAGAACCTCGAAATAAAACCGTATCTTGTGTAACGACACCGAGTTGGTCTCGCAACGATTTCAAATTAACCATTGCAATATCTACCCCATCAATTTTTATTGTTCCAGATTGCGGAACTAAAAGTCGCGGAAGCAACGATATGAGTGTCGTTTTACCACAGCCATTTGGGCCGACAATTGCAACACGTTGTCCATGTGGGATAGTTACCGAAAAGTTTTTTAACGCTGGCTCAGCCTCTTCGGAATACGAGAAAGAAACACTATCAAAAACAATGGAATCGCCATGTCGATCAAGGTCTGGTTGTTGAGTTTCTTCCTCACTTGGCAAATGAAGTATTTCCAAAAGTCGTTCTGCTGGTGCATCCGATGCTTGCAATTCGGTCACAAGACCTGCGAGTGGTCGAAGAGAACCACCTGCAACCGCAAGCGAGCCAATGGAAAGTAAGAACATATCAAATTGCAAGGAACCATCGATAATACTTTTTGCTGCTATCCCCGCAAGTGTACCTAACACCACGATTGCCAGAATTTCCATTAAAGGACTTCCCAGTGCGCGAGCAATGCGAACTTTCATATTTGCTCGAACTACTTGTTGATTCACTTCGCTAAACGATTCCAGAACAGATTCTTCCGCAGTATTTACTTTAACTGCACGAAGACCTTGCACCGACTCATTTGAAATTCTCAACAATTCTTGTTGAGCAGCTAAGGAACTGCGCGTTCCTTTGCGAACTTTTCTTCCAATTCTATGCAAAGTGAATGCCAAAATAGGCAAAACCAACAGTGCAATGATGACCAATCGGTAATCGAAGACACACGCAACAAGAAATGCAACGAGCCCTTTAGTAAACTGAGCAACAGATTTGCCCATCAAAACAGTAAGCCCTGCTTGCAACGCTTCTGTGTCCCGAATGATTCGCGAAACAAATTCGCTTGCACCACTTCGTAACACTCTGCCGAGTTCCATTCCAAGAACATGCTTGAATGACTCGTCACGAACATTTGCAACAACGTGCACAGCAATCCACGCACTTAAATATTGATGCATGAAATTCGCAAAGCCGCCAACAACAGTTAAACACCCAATACCCACGAGGATAAATATTACCCCATCAAATCTATCTCCAGGCAATTGATTGACTAGCCACTCTGGGATTTGCAAGAAATGCCCTTCTGCATTAAAAGTTGTCGCTAACTCTAAAAGCGTATGTCCCGCTTCTGGATCAAGAATTAACGAAAGCGCAGGACCTAAACTTAACAAACCTACGCCCAGCCCTAGTGCAGAAAATACCGCTAATGAGAGCGCTAAGATCACGCGTACCCTGTAGTGGAACATTCGTAATGCAAAAACTTTAAAGTGCTTCATGAAGCGTCATGCCCTTCGTACACTTTTCTAAGTTCCGTCCAAAACGAAGGATAACTTTTTGAAACACACTTCGGGTTAACAATTGAAACCCCACCACGCTTAGTACCAACAACAGCCATCGCCATTGCGATGCGGTGATCATCGATTGGATCTATTGCAGTTGAAGTTTTTACTTTTACATTTTGTTTCAAAGGCGTAATTCGGATGTCGGTGTCGCTAGAAGCAACGCCACAACCAACTTTTGCAAGTGAGCGTGCCATTACTTCAATTCGGTCTGATTCTTTTAACGGTAATGTTTCAAGGCCATAAATTCTTGAAGGCGAATCAGCAAATGCTGCCACTGAAGCAAGACACAACGAGGCATCTGGAAATCCAGAAGCATCAAGGTCTCCAAAACTTTTTATGATACCTGTACCAGTCACTTTGATTCCGTTTTCTACTTCGACAACTTCTGCGCCTATTGTTCCGAGCAACCGAATCGCTTCCATATCTGGTTGTAGTGAATCAAGTTTTAACCCTTCGAGTGTTACTGACAATCCGTCATGCAATGCTGCTACTGCTGCAAAGTAAATTGCTGAACTTGCGTCCGGTTCAATTTCTAATTCTCGATGCGTCACCCTTGTTTGAGGAACTGTAATTGAACGAACTTCACCCGACTCTACTTCAACAACATCCACACCAAAAGTACGAAGTATATTCACCGTCAAATCAATATACGTTGACGATGTAACTGGGGTTTTACAATTAAGTGTAATCCCGCCATCTACAAACGGTGCAATCAACATCAGTGCTGAAATAAATTGGCTAGACTTCGTAATAGGGACATCAATTTCTCCCCCGTGAAATTGTGAACCATCAACTTGAATCGGAAGCATGTCTCCGTCAAATGTGGCGCCAAGTGATTGCATCAATTGCACTAATTCTCCAATTGGGCGAGTACGCAATTGCCCGTCACCGTCAACGGTAACTGGTGCTTTCGCCAATGCACCTGCTGCAATCATAAAACGAGATGGCGTTCCTCCAATTCCGAGGTTTACCGATGCGCCATGTGGCGGTTTCCCATCTACACCATGGAGGATGAGTTTGTTTGGAGACCACTTCACGCCAACACCAACTTTTGAAAAGGCCGTAGCAAGTACGTTTGTGTCATCGCATTTAAGCGGATTTTTTAATACTGTTCTTCCAGCTGCAAGGGAGCCAAGCATTATCGCGCGTGCAGTCAAACTTTTTGACCCAGGCAAACGCAGATTACGATGCCCTAACCGTTTTAAGGTCGGAACTGACTCGGCAGTCGAACCGGCATTTTTCTTACTCATGAATCCCGCCTAAAAATTGCAACAACATCTTCAATTGGCACTACAAAGAGTCGGTTGTCGCCTTCAAAATCGACGGGAATACTTCCCTTGGGGTTAAACAAAACCCTGTCGTATTGTTGAATTGGATAATCTGGATTGTTTTCAATCACAGTACTCACCGTCACAATTCTGCCTGTTATAGTCGGGATTTCAATTTTGTCCGGCAAATGGATGCCCACCTTAGTTATTTTTCGATCTTCATCCTTTCGAATGAGAACGCGTTCACCAATGGGTTCCACAGTCTCTATAAGGTTCTTTTTGGTCTTGGTTTTTGCCATATCGGTATATGATACGAAGCATCGCCAGACTTCGCAAAATATTCGGAAATGACGGCAGTTTTTCTTCCTAAATTTTACTTTTCATTAATTCTCTTCCATTCATAGTAGACATGTGTATCATGGTTGATTGAACCCCTTTTTTGGAGAATCCATGAGTACAGATACCACTAATCCTACAGAATCAGCTGCTCTTGAAGTTTGCTCAAATACCGACCCATTGCATCTCATTGATGTTGACCACGTTCGACTTTTTGTAGGTAATGCTAAACAAGCAGCATTTTTCTATGCGTACACATTTGGTTTTCAGGTAACCCAATGTGACGATCTAACAACTGGAAATCGCGATGATGCTTCCTACTTGCTTACGCAAGGGAATATTCGCATGATTCTTACAACTGGCTTGAACAAAGACCACCCTGCTCAGCGCCACATTAATCTCTTTGGAGATGGAGTAAAAGATATTGCGTTCACCGTCTTTGATGCGGAAAAAGCATACAACAAAGCAATTGAAAATGGCGCAGAGTCTGCTTACGAACCATACAAAACTGGCGATGAACAAGGCGAAGTTGTACGCGCTGGAATTAAAACGTATGGCGAAGTTGTTCACTCATTTGTTTCTCGAACAGGAACGTATAGTCTTCCAAATCTTAAAAAAGGGTCTATTATTTTTCCAGGGTTCCAAGAAATGGTACACCCGCTCAACCAATTCAATAAAGACAATCCATGTGGCCTAAAATTCTTAGACCACTGTGTTGGCAATGTTGAATTTAATGGCATGGACAAAGCAGTCGATTGGTACGAAAAAGTATTAGAGTTTTCAATGTTTAAACATTTTGATGATGATGATATTTCAACTGAGTACTCTGCGCTCATGTCAAAAGTAATGTCCTCTGGAAGTGGTCTCATCAAATTTCCAATCAATGAGCCGGCAGAAGGAAAACGGAAAAGCCAAATTCAAGAATATTTAGATTGGCATAACGATACTCCAGGTATTCAACATCTTGCCTTTAGGACTGATGATGCAATCCAATCTATTACTGAACTCCGTAAGAGAGGCGTGAATTTCCTCCGACTTCCAGATACCTATTATGAAATCGTTTGGGATCGTGTCGGAGATATTCAAGAAGAGAAAAGACTCATCCAAGAACTTGGAATTCTCGTAGACCGAGACGACCAAGGTTACCTTTTGCAATTGTTTACCCGCCCAGTTCAGGACCGTCCAACGCTTTTCTTTGAAATTATTTGCCGGCGAGGTAGCCAATCCTTTGGTAAAGGCAATTTTAAAGCATTGTTTGAAGCACTTGAACTAGAACAAGACCGACGCGGGAATCTCTAACGACATACAATCCCTTTAAAGGATTCCATACCGTGCCATACTACACAAAACTTGGTGAAATTCCACATAAACGTCACATTCAATTCCGTCGACCAGATGGCGTACTCTATTCTGAAGAAGTTTTTGGGACTGAGGGTTTCGTTGGTCCTACTTCTACGATGTACCACATCCATCCGCCAACGCAAGTTTCAGGATGGGAAATTGTGTATTCAACAGAGCAAGAATACCTAGAAAAAAACGTTATGCGCATGCGACATTTGACTTCGCAAAAAATGCCCGCAAAGGGCGATCCCGTTACAGGGCGAACTGTTCTGTTTGGTAATGCAGATTGCGAAATGGGCGTGTGCGTTCCAGAATCGGAAATGGAATACCATTTCAAAAATGGACAAGGTGATGAGTGTTTATTTATTCATGATGGCACAGGAACAATCCACACCATGTTTGGCACTTTGAAATTCAAAAAGTTTGACTTTGTAGTAATTCCAAAGGGTACTATTTATAAAATGGCTTTTGATGCTGCTCCATCAGATGGACCTGCTAATCGTTTTATGTTTATCGAAACAGCAAATGCATCACATATTCTCCCTCCAAAAAGATACATCTGTGATAAAACATCGCAGTTCTTAGAGCACGCACCATACTGCGAACGCGATTTGCGCATTCCAGAAATGCCACTTGCCAACGATGAAATGGGTGAATTTGAAGTGCGAATTAAAGCTCTTAATAGTGTGCATAGTTACGTGTACCCATACCATCCACTTGATGTTGTCGGGTGGGACGGATGTTATTATCCTTACTGTTTTAACGCATTAGATTTTTCACCCATCGTTGCAAAGCACCATATGCCTCCGCCAACACATCAAGTTTTTGAAGGTGGCCATTTTGTAATTTGTGCATTTGCTCCTCGAATGCTCGACTTCCACGAACAAGCGATTAAAGTTCCTTACAACCACTCCAACGTAGACAGCGACGAAGTCATGTATTACTGTGACGATAAGTACACCGCTCGCGAAGGAATTGGAGAGGGATCACTCACTATGCATCCACAAGGAATTGCACACGGTCCTCATCCTGGAACTGTTGAAAACTCACTTGATAAAACATTCACAGACGAACTAGTCATCATGTGTGATACGTTTAGACCACTCTTCCCAACGAAAGCCGCGCTTGAAATTGATGACAGTGCGTATCCAAAATCTTGGGAAAACTGGAAACCGATTCCTCAAAGCTAACCAAATTAATTAACCCTCTGCTAATTAATTTGCTGGGAGAATGATCCCTGAACAAGCGCCAAACCCTATTCGGGTCGCTCCTTCAGATTCACACCATGCTTTAATAGTTAGTTCGTCGCCATCTTGTAAAAACCGGCGTTGTGTTCCATCTGGCAAATCAAATGGTTCCGTTCCACGCCATGTCAGTTCAAGTAAACATCCCCTGCTGTCTTTAGTTTCGCCACTGATAGTACCACTACCAATTAAATCGCCACTTTTCATCGGGCATCCAGTGCTTGTATGGTGCGCTAACATTTGAGCGAATGACCAAGTCAAATTCGTTAATGAACTTTTTGAAAGTTGGAGCGATGATACATGTTCATTCCGCATTTTTTCAGATGAAATTGAAACGCAACAATTAATATCAAAAACATCGTCGGCCACTGGGAGTAAATACTCTAAAACTGCAGGGTCACCCTCTAAACGAGCTGGACCTGACTGACGAAATGGTGCTAGCGCATCAACCGTTACAATCCAAGGGCTAATTGTGGAAGCAAAGTTTTTTGCATTAAATGGTCCAAGCGGTTGGTATTCCCATTTTTGAATATCGCGAGCAGACCAATCATTTAAAATTACGAGACCGAACAAATGCTCTGTAGCATCGTCCATCGAAATACGTTTACCGATTTCATTTCCACTACCTATGAATGCACCGAATTCCATTTCATAATCAAGAAGTTTACAAGGGGCAAAAATTGGAGCGCTATCATCGGGCTTAAGTTGGCCGTGTGGTCGACGTACCTCAGATCCAGAAATAATAATACTGCTCGCTCTACCGTGATACCCAACTGGTAAATGTAAATAGTTTGGCATTAATGGATCTGAATCTGGTCGAAACATCTTGCCGACGTTTGTAGCATGATTGCGTGCTGCGTAAAAATCGGTGTAATCGCCAATTTTGGCAGGCACGATTAGTTGCAGTGAGGCTATGGGGCAAAGCACTTCTGGACAGGGCTCACCACTTAACATTGAAAAAAGTTCATGTCGAACATGCGTCCAAGTATCTTTACCAAGAGACATGAATGCATTCAGTGAATCGTCTTTTAAGGCACATGCAATATCATCTGCGAATTGCAACTTTCCATCTTCAATTGCTTTTCGAAGTACGACTGCTTGGTCGCAAATCGCAACGACTATACCGTTCTTTTCGCAAACACCCCACGGAAGATTCTGAATTGGAAAGTCATTTCTTTCTCCTTCATATGGAACCCATGTATTCGCAGCTAGTGAATGCGTATGATCTATATTTGTCATCTTGATTCCTTTAGTAAACCCATTTTACGTAGATCATTTCGAGGGTCATCCAACGAACATGACCCAATTGAATTAAATAACTCCGCCCGAACTTGCTCTAACTCAGTATCTGTGAACATTGATAAATCTGGCTTAGCAAGAGTCAAGATTTGTTCAACGTCCTCCACACTTGCCCCGTGTATATTCGCAGCGGCTGTTGCTTGCAAAACAGATAAGAAACCAAACTCTTTAACACCAACATTATCATTTTGATTTTGACAAGGGTGATGCAACCCGGCAGTTGCTTTAAAAGATTGCCCTGCAACTGCACAACTGTGAATAAACAATGCTAACGCATTACTTGTTGGATACATATCAGCCACTATTCCACCGGTCCTTACTTTTGCGCCGGCGATTGCACCAGAAAGACAAGCAATCAAACCACGAGGATCTTCATCTATTGGCAATTCAATGAATGGAAACAAGTCATCATGAAGTAACTCAAGAGCTGTATCAATTTCGCTTGCAGTTCCAGCTTTAAACTCTACGACATTTGCAACAGCACCACAGTCTGAAATATTAAAAGCAATTGTTTTCTGAACGGCATCTTCAAATCCATCATCACTTGCGGGCGGAAGTAGCATACTTAATTGCCACATCTCTTCGCCTGCAGGTGGTAGTAACCCTTTAGCGCATTGCGTGAATTCGTCTATTTGATTTGAAGGGATTATTAATCTAGCTAGCATCCAATTGTCATCCGACTGCAAAAATTCTGACCAGTTATGTAC